>OKXB01001336.1_pt1 | contig 24821 bp, 20 predicted proteins | sample 1601731 | NCBI WGS metagenome assembly OKXB01 (sample SAMN04414077, study PRJEB24778) | human gut metagenome | material: faecal | host: Homo sapiens
GCGCCCGCCGCCAAAACGGAAACGGCTGCACCGGCAGCTGACGGCAGCAAAAAAATCCTCATAGCCTACTTCAGCCATACCGGCAACACCGAAAAAGTAGCACAGCTTATCCAGAGCAAAACCGGCGCCGATATTTTCAAAATCGAAACCGCAGCCCCGTATCCTTCCGTTTACCGCGAAACAACGCAACTGGCAAAACAGGAAAAAGCCGATAACGCCCGCCCTGCGCTGAAAAACAAAGTAGAAAACATGGCCCAGTACGATGTTGTTTTTGTAGGTTACCCCATCTGGTGGTACACCGCGCCGATGGCAGTAGCAACCTTTGCCGACAGCTATGACTTCAGCGGCAAAACCGTTATCACCTTCTGCACCAGCGGCGGCAGCCCCATCAGCGACAGCACGCCCGATATTAACAAATGGTTTAAAGGCGCAAATGTTATTGAAGGCATCCGCGCTTACCCGGACGATACCGCAGCTACCGAAAAATGGCTGGCAGGCCTGAACCTGTAAACCCCCATAAAAAGTTAAACCTGCACTTTTAACGGTGCAGGTTTTTTTATGCCTTCAGCTGTTTAGTTTTTACGGTTTAACAACGGCTTTTAAAATCGGGTCGTTATGGTCGGTAAGGCGCTCAAAGGTATGCTACAAATCATCAAGCGGCACTATATCGGTCACAAAGCTTTCGGCATCAACCATGCCGCTGGCAATCAGGTTAATTGTTTCGGTAAATTCCGTGCGCGTGCACGATACGCTGCCGTGCAGCTTAACCTCTTTCAGTACCAGGCGGTTAACGTCCACGCTGATTTGCGGGTCAATGGAGTTGCCAACCATTACTATTTCGCCGCCGGGCTTAACCGCTTCAATGCGCATATTCAGCGTTTCGGCAGCGCCGACTGCTTCAAATACAACGTCGAAGCCGCCATCGGTGTCCTCCAGCATCTGCTTTACGCTTTCCGGACTGCTTTCGTAAAAGGTATCGCACAGGTTCAGCTCGCGCGCCTTGCGGGTTTTAATGTCATGGCGTTTGCTCATAGCCACAAACGAAGCGCCTGCCTTATGAGCAAAATCGCACATAAAGTGCCCGATAATGCCTGTGCCAACCACCAGCACCTTATCGTTAAGGCGCAGGCCGGAATGTTTAACGGCATGGTATGCTACCATCAGCGGGTCGATAAGACCTGCCGCCACATCCGAAACGGTATCCGGCAGTTTATAGGCGTTGCTTACCCTGCCCACAAATTTTTGCGCATAGCCGCCGTTGCACACAAAGCCAACGTAATTGGTGCCGTCCACAAAGCGGCACAGGTGTTCCAGCCCGGCGCGGCACATATCACATTCGCCGCAGTACAGGTTCGCCCAAAAGGTAACGCGGTCGCCAACTTTAAAGCTGCTGCTGCCGGGGTTGGTTACCACGCCGCAAAATTCGTGCCCCATATGGAACTCGCCGTCCTGCTCTGCCCAGCCCTTGCCTGTTTTCCACATATGAATATCGCTGCCGTACACGCCGCAGGCTTTAACCTCAATTTCAAGCTCGCCAGGTTTTAATTCCGGCACGGGCACATCCTGCACAACTATTTTTTGCGGGCCTGCAAGCACGCCCGCTTTCATTGTTTCTGCCATTATGTTCAATCCTCCCTGTCCATAGCTGTTTTACGCCTTTATTATACGCCAGCTCCGCTTGACGGAAAATTACCAAAAATGATACAATCTATTTACCAAAAGTAAATAGAAAGGTTGTGTTTTTATGCTCAGCCATCAATTACTGGTCTTTTTAAAAGCAGCTGAATGCGGCAGCTTTACCAAAGCCTCAGCGCAGCTTTTAATAACGCCCGCTTCTGTTATGAAGCACATCAATACTTTGGAAGCGCGCCTTGGCATAACGCTTTTTCTGCGCAGCAAAGCCGGTTTGCAGTTAACGCCCGCCGGACAATCGCTATATAAAGATGCCGCCAAACTTTACAGCGCGGCACAAAGTGCGGTCAGCCGTGCCAAAAACGCAGCTTTCGCCGGCGGCATCACTATCCGCGTAGGCTCGTCGCTGCTGAACCCCAGCAATGTTTTAACAACGCTGTGGGCTCCCCTGCACGATAAATACCCGCAGTACCGCTTCCGCATCATCCCTTTTGAGGATACCAAAGAACAGATTATTCCGCTGATGGCTTCGCTCGGCGAACGCATCGACCTGTTAATCGGCGCGTTTAACTCCAACACCATGTACGGGCACGCCAATTACCTTATTTTAGGCTCTTACAACCTGTGCATTGCCGTGCCCAAAAAGCATCCGCTGGCGCGGAAAAAAGCCCTTACTTTTGCCGATTTGTACGGCGGCAGCCTGCTGACCGTAACCGGCGGCGACTCGGAAATTATAACCTCTTTTAACGAAACAGTGCAAAAACAGCACCCGCAGATAAATTTAATCGGCACCGGCTATTATTACGATATGGAAACCTTTAACAGCTGCGAACAAAGCGGCATACCCATGCTGACGCTGGACGCCTGGGCGGATGTACACCCTTCGCTGGTTACGCTGCCGCTTGACTGCGGCGTAAAAGTTTCTTACGGCATAATGTACGCCAAAAAGCCCGCGCCGGAAATCAGCGGCTTTTTGCAAATTATTAAAGAAAACTTCGCGCCAAAATGCGTTTAACTGCATAGCTTATTAATTACAAAAAAGCGCCTGCCGCCAAGGGCAGACGCTTTTTTATCAGCCTCCTACAAGCCGCTGCTGTTCAGCCGGATAACGGTCGCCCACAACGGGGAACCTGCTCACGGCTGCTTCCAGTTCGCACACACCGGTCGTAGAAAAATTTATAGCCCATTTAAGGGACAACCTGCCGCAAAACTGAAAAGGGCATAAAAAAATCTTCTTCCAAACAAGGAAGAAGATTTTTTATTTTATATTATTTGCGCAGCACAAGTTTAATAAACACCCTGCTGCCTTCATATAATAAAATCATCGGCACTGCCAGAAGTGTCTGCGTTACCACATCAGGCGTCGGCGTAATAATTGCCGCTAAAATAAACGAAGCAACCACCATATAGCGCCGCCCGCGCTTCAGTAAAGCAGAAGTTACCACACCCATCTGCGCCAGCACAATAAGCACCATGGGCAGGTTAAAAATAAAGCCGAAAGGCACAACCAGCACCAGGAAAAAGTCCAGATAGCTTTCTATAGAAAGCATCGGTGCAATATTGCCGCCTGCAAAGGTTGTAAAAAAGTGCAGCCCCTGCGGAAATACAAAAAAGTACGCAAAAGCAATGCCGGCCCAGAACAAAAGCACCGACGACGGCACAAACAGCATCAGCGCCGAGCGCTCCCTGCCGGTTAAGGCCGGCACCAGAAACGCCCACAGCTCATAAAACAAAACCGGAGCGGCAATCAGCACGCCGCAGGCAAGCGCAATTTTAATATAAATAAAAAACGCTTCCGCCGGGCGCATATAATACAAATTGGTGGCAGGCGCCGTCAGCACTGCCACAATTTCATCAATATAAAAGCTACTTACCAGCGTACCGGCAGCAAGCGCTGCCAAGCTGTGCAGAATTCTGCGCCGCAACTCGCCCAGGTGTTCCGTTAAGGTCATTGCCTCATCATTGTTATCTAACGGACGGCCATTATCCATAGCTTGCGCCGTCACTTTTTGGCTTCCGCCTGTACAGTTTCCGCACCGGCAGACGCAGCGTCCTTGGTTTCCGCGGTTTCGGCAATTTCACCTGCTTTTTTAATTTCTGTTTCCGTGCTGTTTACAGCCTGCTTAAATTCCTTCATGCTTTTGCCAAGGGCAGAACCGATTTCCGGCAGTTTACCGGGACCAAAAAAGATAAGCCCTATAACCAAAATAAGCAAAAGTTCGGGTAAGCCTAAACCAAACATAATAATTCCTCCTTGCAGCCGCTTTATTATAAGTTTTATGCTTTGCTACATATATAGTAACACTTGCAGCTAACTCTAAGTCAAGCCTTATTTAAAATTTAATCTCGGGCTAACCTTCGTTTTACTTATACTATACAAAGCGCCTTAATCAATGCTGATAAGGTCATAATTGGGGTTGCCCATTTTCAGTTCTTTCATGTAACTTAACTGACGCAGGCCTTCGCGGCTTTCAATGCGCTCAATCAGGTCTTTGTTGTCGTCGCCCGGTTTGTCATAAACCATGTCCACGCACGCCTGGTCAATTGCCAGCAAATCAGTGGAAGCCACCATGCCGATATCGCCGATGGTCGGTTCTTCCGCATCAGGCCCGGCGCAGTCGCAGCGCACGGACATACGGCGCATAACGTTAACATAAGCAATGCGTTTGCCGAAAAAGTCCGTTACGGCTTTGCCAGCTTCCACCATGTGTTCCATAAAATGCGCACCGCGGATGGAAAAATCGGCGCCGCCGTGCTGCATGCCCTTGCCTACTTTGGCATCGGCGCAGCCAATGGCGATATTTTTCAGCGAGCCGCCGAAGCCGCCAGAAGCGTGCCCTTTAAAATGCGTCAGCACAATCATGCTGTCGTAGGTGGGCAGGCTTTTGCCGACATACATTTCTTTAAAATGCGTTCCCCCGCTTACATTCAGGCGCACGCCTGCGTTTTGCCGTTTAAACATGCTTACCGCCTTATACAAACGGGCATCGGCAAAGCTGTTAAGGTAACACACTTTCAGGCTGCCTTCCTGCCCGGCAGCTGCGGCAATAGTGCCGTTTTTAAGTTTTTCAGTTTCGCCAAGCAGTTTTTTGCCGTGGCTGTACAGGTATTTTCCGGGTTCAGTCAGCGTAAAGCGGCGTGTGCTGCGCACCAAAAGCTGTACCCCCAGTTCTTTTTCCAGCGACAATATCTGCTGGGATATTGCCGACTGCGATATAAAACATTCTTCGGCCGCTTCTGTAAAGCTGCCGGTGTCCACTACGGTTACAAAATATTTAATCTGCCTCAGCAGCATAAGCCGCCCCTCCTCTCTCAGGAACTGTATTTTTATTGTAAAGTTTTGACTTTACTTTCAGTCAAGCCGTTACGCAAATTTTTCATAAACTTTTCTTATTTTTGCTACAAAGCCATGCCTTGCCGCATAAAAGCATGTTTTTTAGTTATTTACTATCATATATAACAGAGTAAACTTAAAACAAATTGTATTTTTAATGCTATTTATAAGAAATTTTTATGAACATTTTTCAACAGCCCTTGACTTAGAGCCGTCTTCAACTTTTATAATAAAGGCGTAAAAACAAAATCCTGCCCAGGGCAGGCTAAAAAGGCAGGGATTATTATGAAAAAAACAGCCAGAATTTTGCTTGCGCTTTGCGCTTGCATGCTTATAGGAGGTAATGCCGCTATGGCACAGGACAGAATGGAAGAAAGCTCCGCCACCGTTAAAGCCCTTTACGGTACGGAAAATCCGTGCAGCATTAAAGGTGCGCCGGAACTTGGCGAGATTATGCAGAAATTTATTTACAGCGATGTAAACAATCAGGTAAAAATGCCTTTGGCGCAAAAAGAGCTGCTGACGCTGGTGGTTTTAACTGCCAACAATACTCCGGAAGATATCGGCATTCACGTTAAAGGCGCGTTAAATGCCGGGGCAACGCCCGAAGAAATACGCGAAACCCTTTACCAGTGCACGCCTTATGTTGGTTTTGCACGCAGCAAGGCCGCGCTGATTGAAATGCAGATTGCTTTTGAAGAAGCAGGCGTAAAACTGCCGCTGGAAAACCAGGGCACAACTACCGACACCGACCGTATTGCCAAAGGCGAACAAACCCAGGTTGACATTTTCGGCGACCGCATGCGCGGCTTTGCAAATTCCGGCACGGGCGACCAGAAACATATTAACAACTGGCTCAGCGGCAACTGCTTCGGCGATTACTACACCCGCAAAGTGCTGGATTTAAAACAGCGCGAGCTGATTACCTTTACCGCAATTATCACGCTCGGCTGCTGCAACCCGCAGGCCAAAGCACATGTTAACGGCAACCTTGGCGTAGGCAACACCCGTCAGGATTTAATTGACGCCGTTACCGTGGCACTGCCTTACATCGGCTATCCGCGCACGCTCAATGCTATCAGCGCCATTAACGCCGTTGTACCGGCAGAATAAAAAAGTTTCCCCATTCCGCAAATAAAAAAATCCGCCCGGAGGCGGAAATTTACGAAAGAGGAGAAAAGCATATGAAAACTAAAAAACTTTTATTAGCATTATGCGCATTTATGATTATGGGAGGTAATGCCGTTATGGCACAGGAACAAACAATACCTGAAGAATTTGCAAAAGAAAACATTTTTGGGCTCGGCGAAAAAAACGTGGCTTACCAGCAGTATTTTATCGGCCAGAGCTATTTAAACCCGCTGACCAAAGAACGTGTGGGCACAGCCAACGTAACCTTTGAACCCGGCTGCCGCAACAACTGGCATATTCATCACAAAGGCGGGCAGATTTTACTGGTAACCGCAGGCCGCGGCTACTACCAGGAATGGGGCAAACCCGCGCAGGAACTTAAACCCGGCGATGTTGTAAACATTGCGCCCGAAGTTAAACACTGGCACGGCGCCGCACCGGACAGCTGGTTTGCGCACATTGCCATTGAAGTACCGGCTGAAGGCAGCAGCAACGAATGGCTGGAGCCCGTTACCGACGAAGAATACAGCAAATTAAAATAAACCGCAGTAAACAAGTACGAATAAAGAATCCGCTTACACAAGTACAAACCCCCTCCGCTGTTAAAGCGAAGGGGGTTATTATTATGCCTGCGGCAAAATTATTTCAGCTGCCTTTGCCATATAAAACAAAAAGCACTGCAACGCAGGTTACAGTGCTTTGGCTATAAAATAAAAATGGTGATCCACCCGCGACTCGAACGCGGGACACCCTGATTAAAAGTCAGGTGCTCTACCGACTGAGCTAGTGGATCACATCAGTTACTAAAACGTCAAGCCCGTTCCAGTAACAAAATAATTATACAAATTAATCATTGCTTTGTCAAGCATTTTCAATAATTTTTCTGCAAAAATTTTTATGCGCGCTGTAGGTTTCCGGCAGGCCTGCCTGCATAAATTCTTGCGCACACAAACGCAAAACACAGCGCAAGAAAAATTATGCCCCCAAACAACATACTGCCCATTCCCCAAGAGGCTATTATTTCGCCGCACAGCATGGTGCCGAAAGTTGTGCCGAGGTTGGCTGCCGTTAAAAACAGGCCGTTGGCAAAATCCGGTGCTTCCGGCGCGGCAGAGGTAATCCAGTATTGGTTTATATTTACATTAACGCCGCCAATAATGCCCCATACAAGCGTTAATGCCACCACTGCCGGTGCGTAAGCGCCCGTAAAATACACCGCCATATATACGGCCGCCAGTGTCGGGGCAAACAACACCGCCGTGCGCAGCGGCGCTTTGGTAAGCAGCCTGCCGCCGATAATATTGCCCAGAATATTGGCGCAGCCGTATATAAACAGCACCGCGCTGATATTGTTCCACGAAAGGTGCGTAATTTGTTCAAGGTAACCGGAATAAAAACCGAATACGCCAAAAACGGCGCCGTTCATAAAAATAATGCCTGCAATAGAAAGCCAGAGCACCGGACGTTTTAACAGCACAAGCTGTTCCTTGCAGGAAGCGCGCCCCTCTACCGGCAAACGCGGCACAAAAACAAGCGTTGCCGCAAACGCCAGAAGATTGCCTGCCGCAAATACCGCCATTGCCGCGTCAAGCGAAAAATTGGCTGCCACAAAGCTGCTTATGGGCACGCCCAGCACCATGCCTGCCGAAACGCCTACAATAACTTTGGCAACAGCTTTTAACCGGTCTTTTTCCGGTACGGAAGCACCGGCAACGGAAAAGGCCAGCGAACAGTACACCGGATGCAAAAATGCTGGCAGCACGCGGGCAGCAAGCGCCACGGCAAAATTATCCGTACACATGCCCGCTATATTGCCAAGTGCAAACAGCCCCAGTACCAGCAGCATCACTTTTTTGCGTTCCATACCGGAAAACAGCAGCGGCATAACCGGCCCGGAAAACGCTACCGCCAGCGCAAACAGGCTTATTAAAAGCCCTGCCTGCGGTATGCTTACGCCAAAGCGCTCCGCCAGAAGCGGCAAAATGCCTATAACGCCCATTTCGGTATTGATAATGCTGAACACGCCAATGGTTAAAATAAATATCATTAAATTACCGTTTGATTTTAACAATGCAGTTTCTCCTTTAAATTTTTATAATTAAAGCCGCTTTAACAAATTTATTATAAAAAACGCCATTGTTAAAAACAAATACTTAATTTGGCTGTTTTATATGCTTTTTAAGTATAAATTTTTACAAACGCCTGCTGAACTTTTGCACTAAAAATATTTACAAATAAAATAATTGGTGTAATATATAGTATGATGTAAGCAAAAGCTAACCATTACGTATTTCAGTTTAACAATATGCTTTTGAGAAATAAAATACTGGAAAATATTTTAAACTTGTGTTATCATAGAAAGCAGACGCAATTTTAAAAACAATATTTTTTATTAATTAGCAAAAGTCATTCCTAAATGGAGGATTTTATATGCAGATAGGTTTGGATATCGGCAGCACCACTGTAAAAATAGCCGTGCTGGATGATGCCGGAAAACTGCTTTTCAGTAAATATGCCCGTCATGCCAGCCGCATTACGGAAACCATAAAAAACATACTCGAAGAACTTGCCGCGCAGATGCCGTGGCTTAAAACAGCACGTCTTGCCATCAGCGGCAGCGCAGGCATTGGCGTTGCCGAAAGCTGCGGCGTGCAGTTTTTGCAGGAAGTTTTTGCAGAAAAAATATGTACGGAACGCCTTAACCCGGATACGGACGTTGTTATTGAACTGGGCGGCGAAGATGCTAAAATATTATTTTTAGGGCGGCATTTTGACGCCCGCATGAACGACAGCTGTGCAGGCGGCACGGGGGCTTTTATCGACCAGATGGCTTCTTTGCTGAACGTACCGGCCGAAGAACTTGACAAACTGGCAGCCACTGCCAAAACACGCTACACCATTGCCAGCCGCTGCGGCGTATTTGCCAAAAGCGACATTCAGCCCCTTTTAAACCAGGGCGCAGAAAAAAATGACCTTGCGGCAAGCATTTTTGACGCCGTTGCCAGCCAGGCGGTAACAGGCCTTGCCAAAGGCCGCCCCATTAAAGGCAACGTGCTTTACCTTGGCGGCCCGCTTACCTTTTTTGGCTGCCTGCGCGCCAGCTTTGACAAAATTTTAAATTTGCAGGGCACCTGCCCCGAAAACAGCTTATATTATGTGGCAATGGGCTGCGCTTTTTGTGCCGAACACACCGTAGACCTTACCACACTGGCGGAAAAAATGCACGCTGCGGATGCCAACCGCCAGTTTGAGCATTTGCCGCCGCTGTTTAAAAATATTGAAGAATATGACGCCTTTATTGCGCGCCACAACCGCGACAATGTTCAGCGCGGCGATATTGCAGCCGCCAGGGAAGCCTATCTCGGCATCGACAGCGGCAGCACAACAATAAAAATTGCCGTAGTTGCGCCGGACGGCAAACTGCTTGATTCTTTTTACCAGAGCAACAAAGGCAACCCGGTTGTCGCCGTGCGCGATTACCTGACCGGATTTTACGAAAAATACCCCAACTGCAAAATACTTGCCGCTGCCGTTACCGGCTACGGCGAAGAACTTATAAAACACGCCTTCCACGCCGATTACGGCATTGTGGAAACCATGGCGCATTTTATTGCTGCCAAAAGCCTTTTGCCGGAAGTCGATTTTATTCTTGACATCGGCGGGCAGGACATTAAATGCCTTAAAATACATAACGGCTGCATCGACAACATCTTTTTAAACGAAGCATGCTCCAGCGGATGCGGCAGCTTTTTACAGACTTTTGCCGGCATTCTCGGTTACAGCGCAGAAGACTTTGCCAAAATAGGCCTTTTTGCCGATAAACCGGTTGACCTTGGCAGCCGCTGCACCGTATTTATGAACAGCAACGTAAAGCAGGCGCAGAAAGACGGCGCTTCCGTTGCCAATATCAGCGCCGGGCTTTCCATAAGCATTGTTAAAAACGCACTGTTTAAGGTTATTCGCCCTTCCGGGCCTGATGACCTTGGCAAACACATTGTTGTGCAGGGCGGCACCTTTTTAAACAACTGCGTGCTGCGCGCCTTTGAGCAGGAACTGAACCTTGAAGTTGTGCGCCCCGATATAGCAGGCTTAATGGGTGCTTACGGCGCAGCCTTATATGCACAGGAACGCCGCAACCTGCATCCGCAGGATTCCGCGCTGCTTAAAGCGGAACAGCTGCGCACTTTTTCACATACGGTTAAATCCGTTACCTGCGGTTTATGCAGCAACCACTGCCACTTAACGGTAAATATCTTTGCCGACGGCAAACCTTACATCAGCGGCAACCGCTGCGAACGCCCGGTTACGCACTGCGCGCCCAACGACAGCCTGAACCTTTACCGCTACAAGCTGCAGTTACTGGAAGAATTTAAGCCAGTACCCGGCAGGCGCGGCAAAATCGGCCTGCCGCTCGGCCTTAATATGTACGAACTGCTGCCGTTTTGGCATACCTTTTTTACGGAGCTGGGCTTTGAAGTAATTACCAGCCCCATTTATGACAAAACCATCTTCCAGAAAGGCCAGAACACCATTCCGAGCGACACGGTATGTTACCCCGCCAAAATGATGCACGGCCATATAAAATGGCTGCTGGCGCAGGGCGTTACAAGCATCTTTTACCCCTGCATGACCTACAATGTTGATGAGGACACAGCGCAGAACTGCTATAACTGCCCTGTTGTTGCCTATTACCCCGAAGTTTTGGCGGCAAACATTGAAGAATTAAAAAATATTCACTTCTTTTACGATTACCTTGGCCTTTTGAACAAAAAACTGCTGGCCAAAGAATTATACAAAATGCTGAACCCCGTTTATACGGATTTAAGAAGTGCGGAAATTAAAAACGCACTTACCCCCGCTTTTAAGGCTTACCGGGATTTTGAAACCCGCGTTAAGGAGCAGGGCAAAAAAATAACCGAAGAAGCTTTAAGCAAAAACATGCCGGTTATTATCCTTGCAGGGCGCCCGTACCATACCGACCCGAAAATCAACCACGGCATAGACCGCCTTATTACCGGGCTGGGCGCTGCTTTAATAAGCGAAGACTCTGTAAGCGGCAATATTGACCGCAAAGATTTGAACAAAGACCTGGAAGTTTTAAACCAGTGGACCTATCACAGCAGGCTGTATGCCGCCGCTAAATTTGCCGCGCAGAACCCTGCCATGAACCTTGTTCAGCTTGTAAGCTTCGGCTGCGGCTGCGACGCCATTACGGCCGACGAATGCCGCCGCATACTGGAAGAAAGCGGCAAAATTTACACCCAGATAAAAATTGATGACATTGAAAACCTTGGTGCGGCACGCATAAGGCTGCGCAGCCTGTTTGCGGCACTGGGCTTTGAATGCTGAAATAATTTTTGAAGGAGCAATTTTTATGTCAGAAACTGTGCTACCGGTTTTTACCAAAGAAATGAAAGCTACGCACACCATACTTGTGCCGAATATGCTGCCGTTTCATTTTGCCTTGCTGCGTTCCGCGCTGCAAAGCTGCGGCTACAAAGCCGAAATTTTACAGAACACCGGCCGCAACGTTATTGAAACAGGGCTGAAATATGTTAACAGCGATATATGTTACCCGGCGCTGCTCGTTATCGGGCAGATTATAAGCGCGCTGGAAAGCGGCAGATACGACCTCAGCAAAACGGCCGTTATGCTCAGCCAGACAGGCGGCGGCTGCCGCGCTTCCAATTATATATACCTTCTGCGTAAAGGCATGGAAAGAGCTGGCCTCGGCAATGTGCCAATCATCAGCCTTAATGTAAACGGAATGAACGAACAGCCAGGCTTTGAGCTTAACCTTGCCATGATAAAAAAATTTATGGCCGCCATTATTTACGGCGACACTTTAATGTACCTTGCCAACAAAACCCGCCCCTACGAAACCATTAAAGGCGCGGTGGACGAACTGGCAGGCAAATGGCTGAACAAGCTTGAAACCGCTTTTATGGAAGGCAAAGCGCAGGCTACCGGAACCATGAAACAGCTTTCGCGCGCTCTGGCGGAAGACTTTGCCGCCCTGCCGCAAAAAGCGGAGCATAAAATAAAAGTTGGCATTGTCGGCGAAATTTACATTAAATATGCAGGGCTTGGCAACAACAATTTGGAGCAGTTTTTACAGAAGCAGAACTGCGAATATATGCTTCCGGGGCTGCTGAACTTTATTATGTACTGCGCCGACACTTATTTAACGGACTACAAGCTGTACGGCGGCAAGTTTTTAAAATACAGCGTTTCCAAAATGGCCATGTTTTATTTAAAACGGTTGGAAAAAATAATGCTTTCCGCACTTTCCACCCCGCCCTTTAAGCCGCCCGCTTCTTACGAAGAAACCAAAGCACTTGCCAAAGGCGTTATAGGCTACGGCAACAACATGGGCGAAGGCTGGCTTTTAACGGCCGAAATGCTGGAACTTGCCAAAAACGGCTACAACAACATCATCTGCGCGCAGCCCTTCGGCTGCCTGCCCAACCATATAGCCGGGCGCGGCATGCTTAACAAAATCAAGGAAATTGCCGAAAATGCCAATATCCTTCCTATCGACTACGATTCCAGCGCTTCTAAAGTAAATCAGGAAAACCGCATTAAATTAATGCTGGCTACCGCCGAATAAAATTTTAAACAAAAAATTACCCCGTTGCCAAAGAACTGACAACGGGGTTTATTTTTACCGTTATTTAATTAATTGCTGCCCTGATAAACCATACCCTGAATATCGGTATCGGCTTTAACCTGTACAAAGGTGGTGGAGCCTGCCGGAATATTTACGGATTTACCGGTTACAAAGGCACCGCCGATAATACCTACCGGGCCAAGCACTACCATACCGCCGATAGCGGCACCGGCTGCACCGGCAACGGTTTCGGCTGCCTGTTTGGCAACATCACCGAGGAATACTTTAACACGGGTATTATCAATAGCGTAAATAAAGCCAAAGTCAACATCAATGCGGGCATCCTGGCCGAACATACGCGGGCCTACAACCTTGGTTACCTTGCCAACGCCTTCAGCGCCTTTCGGCAGTACCAGCACATCATTAACAAAAACATTGTCGGCAACTTTGTATTTTACAACATCGCCTGCTTTTGCGGTTTTGCTGCTGAGGTCTTCTGCAAATTCAAGCTTGATTACGGAATCTTTCGGCAAAGTTACGGTTTCAACAACAACAATGCCGTCCTGGAAAGCAAGGTTTGCCAGTGCTTCAAGGCGTCCTGCAAGAGAGCCTGCGCCAACTTCGCCGTTCAGCATGGTTTCCAGTGCTTCAATACGGCTTTTAGCCGGGCCGCCTGCCGTGCTTTCGGTAAACTGCCATTCAACGGCGTTCAGCTTGGTTAAAAAGCTTGCTTCGCCGCTGCCGGCATAACCGTTGATATAATCATACAAATTATTAACTCTATTTAAAATAGGGTCAGTGGTAATGGTGCCGTAAACGTCATCTTCAAGGCTGTCCATTCTGCTGACCAGTGCGCCTGCCTGTTCCGTACCATATAATGTAACTTCCAGCGCACCAAGTTTTTCGCTGGCAGACATTGTTTTCGGCGCAGCGGAGGCTTCAATGGCAGCGCTGGCGGAAATTTCGTCACCTGCTGCGGCTAAAGCTACGCCCGGAAAGGCAGATGTAACAGTAAGTGTTAACGTTAAAAATAAAGTAAGGAGTTTTTGTTTCATTTCATTACCTCCGTGCAAAAATATATATTAATTATATCATAAAAAGGCTTAAAAAAACAGTAAACTAATTGAAAACCGGGCAAGCATTAAAGCAAAGCCCGGTTTTATTTATTATTTTAAATATTTTGCAAAACTTGCCGCTACGGCATCTTTCATTTCGTCCATTTTGGCAAAGCGCCTTCTGTGCTGGGCACGTTTGGAAGGCTTCAGTTCCTCCATGGATTTTCTGTATTCGGGAATGGGTATTTTGTAAAAACGCTTGTCGTCAAGCTGCGTTCCTTCACATTCCTGCCAGAAGGCATCCAGCGAAGTTTTCAGTTTGCGGTCCACGCGGATATGGTTCATGGCGTAATAGCCTTCGTTGCTGACGGCGTAAATGCTTTCGCAGCCCAATGCCGCCGCCACGTTGCGGATACCGTAAAAAATAAGGTTTTTGGTACGGTAGCCGTAAAAGGCTTTGGTCAGCCCTTTGATAACCTCCGAGCCGTTGGGAGTTCCCTGCAATGCGCCAATCCACAGCGCCGGTTCGCCGTTTTTGCCGGGCGCCAGCCAGAACATAATCTGGTACAGCGCTTCTTTATCCCACATCAGCACTATCGAAAGGCATCCTTCCTTGCGCTGCCCGGCGTGAAACCATAATTCCAGCGTCAGCGGCTTTTCTTCGTAGCTGTCTTCCCACAGGCGCAGCATTTCGCCATCTGCATAAAGCCTGCGCAGGGCGTCTTCGGTTAACTTGCTTTCCAAAAATTCCACATGCCCTTTTACAAGGCTGATGCGTTCATCATAGGTAGAATTTTTGTAAAAGAACTGCCTTGTCGCCTGCTCCACAAAACTCGTTGTATGGCGCAGCATATCACGGCGCAGCGGAGTTGCCGCAAAGAAATCCAGCAGGGCGCCAATCTGCTCGCTGTGCAGCATGCAGCGGGAACGGAAAACAACGTACCTTTTCCATTCTTTCAAGCGTTTGGTATTGTACAGGCTATGCCCGATATGTTGTAAAATTTCTGTATCCATGTCTGCCTCGCAATTGTTTGATATGTTACATTATATCATATTGCAGGGCTTACCGCCAGTTATGCTTTGTCGCGGTCATACATCGGGCGCAGGCGGTCCCGCATGGGAATCTTGTCGGCAGCTGCCGCAAGCAGCGCCCATTCATACAGCGTGCTTTGTGCGCCAACAGGCTCCAGGCGGTTGGTAACGCGGCGGTAAGTGCCGTTAGATTGCATCATGTGCGCGCCGACGTTATCGCGTAGGTACAAATCAAGCACTTTTTTAATGCGCTCGATATGCGCCGGCGTTTCAACCGGGAAGAACAGTTCAACGCGGTCGTTAAGGTTACGCGGCATCCAGTCTGCACTGGAGAGAAAAAGCTGTTCCTTGCCGCCGCCCTGGAACCAGAAAATACGGCTGTGTTCCAGCTGCCTGCCGACAATGCTGCGTACGGTAATGTTGTCGCTGATGCCGTCCATGCCAGCGCGCAGGCCGCAGATACCGCGGATAATAAGGTCTATTTTAACGCCCGCCATGGAAGCTTCGTACAGTTTCTGAATAACGGGATAGTCAATCAGCGAGTTCATTTTGGCAATGATATGCCCGGTGCCGCCTTTTTTAACAACGGCAATTTCGTTGTCGATAAGCTCGTAAATCTTTTTGCGCAAACCAAGCGGCGCCATAACCAGCTTGTTCCATACCGGCGGGTCCGAATAACCGGACAGCACATTGAAAAACGCCGAAGCATCGCTGCCAAACTGGTCGTTAGCAGTCATCAGGCCCATATCGGTATAAAGTTTGGCCGTGTTATCGTTGTAGTTGCCTGTGCCAAGGTGTACATAGCGCTTAATGCCGTCTGCTTCCTTGCGCACAACCAGAATAATTTTGGCGTGGGTTTTAAGGCCCATCAAACCGTAAATTACATGGCAGCCGGCTTCTTCAAGCCTGCGTGCCCAGATGATATTGTTTTCTTCATCAAAGCGCGCTTTTAATTCTACCAGTACCGTTACCTGCTTGCCGTTTTCGGCAGCGCGGGCAAGGGCTGCAACTATCGGCGAGTTGCCGCTGACGCGGTAAAGCGTCTGCTTGATGGCAAGTACGTTCGGGTCGTCGGCAGCGTCGCTTACAAATTTAACTACCGGGTCAAAGCTTTCATAGGGGTGGTGCAAAAGCACGTCGCGTTCACGCAGAACCTTAAAGATGTCGCTGTCATCCGGCAGTTCCAGCGGGCGCTGCGGCACAAATGGCTCATACAGCCAGGGCCACATGCCCGGCAGCGAAGCAAATTTAAAGAAGCAGGTTGCGTCAAGCGGCCCGTTAATTTCATAAACCTCCTGCTCGGTAATGTCCAGATTATTGTACAGGAATTTTCTGATGCGGCTGTTGGCCTTATTATAAATTTCAAGCCTTACGGAAGCGCCGCGCGTACGTTTGCGCAGGGATTTTTCCACTTCTTTCAGCAGATTGTCGATATCGTCCTCGTCAAATTCCAAATCGGCGTCGCGCGTAATGCGGAACGGCACAACGTCCAGAATTTTGCAGCCGCTGTACAAATCGGAGCAGTGCTCGTTGATAACGTCTTCCAAAAATACAAAGCTGCGTTTTTCCTCGCCGGGAACTTCCAAAAGGCGCGGCAGTACGGAAGGCACCTGCACGATGCCCATGCTGTCTTCACCCTCCTGGTTGGTAAGTTCTACCGCAAGGTTCAGCGTTTTGTTTGCCAAAAACGGAAACGGGCGCGAGGCGTCAACAGCCATCGGCGTCAGTACCGGAAAAATTTCTTCCTGGTAATAAGCCTCCAGCCAGCGGCGGCCTTTTTCGCTTAATTCGCTTACGCGGCAAATGTAAATGCCTACCTCGCGCAGCTCCTTAACCAGCGAAAGCAGATATTTGTTTAACAGCTTCATCTGGTCGTGCGCTGCTTTACTTATTTCTTCAAGCTGTGCTTTAACGGTAAGCCCTGCAGCGTCGCGTTTGTTAATGCCGTTTTCGTACTGGTCCCACAAGCCTGCCACGCGCACCATAAAAAACTCATCAAGGTTAGACGCGGTAATGGCAACAAATTTCAAGCGTTCCAAAAGCGGCGTGGTTTTTACGCCGGCTTCGCGCAGCACGCGCAGGTTAAATTTTAACCAGCTGAGCTCGCGGTTAAAAAAGTATTCCGGTTTATTAAGATTATTTTTTTCGTTCTTTTCCATTTATCTGTCCACCCGTTCCAAAACTGCCTGTAATCCGTAAACTTCTTCAAAGAAAGATGCCTTGGAGGCAAAAGTCCATTCTTCTATCGTCAAATCTTCAAGGGTAACGGCTTCCACCTTCATTACGCCGTTTTTAACGTTAACGCGGCAGCTTTTGATTTTTTGCTTATAGCTGCGGTCCATGGCATCTGCAAGACGCACCAGCGCAGCTATTTTTGCTACCAGCGGCATAATTTCCTGCGACATTTCTTCCACTTCGGCATGGCGTTTGCCGCTGAACAGCCTGTGCGCATGGTAATAGCTTGCCAGCGCCACTATTTTTTTGTCCATTTCGCTGAAGCCTAAAATGTCGCACGACATAATCAGCATATAGCTGTACAGCGAATGGCTGCGCAGCGATACGTATTTGCCGATATCGTGCAGCAGCGCGGTTGCCTGCAAAAGAATGCGGCTGTGGCTGTCGAGCCCGTGGTGTTTGCCGAGTTTATCGAACATGGCAAGGGCAAGCTTGGCCACCTGGCGCGAATGTGCCTCGTCATACTGGTAACGCTCACCAATGCTGTACAGAAGGCTGAGCTGCTCCTGTTCAAGCTCGTCGGCATAATCCCTGCTGGCTTTCGGGCCGATATGCAAAAGACAGATGCCGTCAATAAAGCGGTCATCCGTAAGGATAATTTCCTGAACCGGCACCAGTGCCAGAAGCTGCTCGTAAAGCAAAATTGTCGGCACAACCAGTTCCGCCACATCTTCGTTGATTTTAAACACTTTAATAATCTGCGGTAGGTTCAGCTCATGCACGGTTTTAAACAGCTGCATGAACTGTTCCGTTTTAATGCGGATAACGCCGGCTTTAAATTCAACGCCCATCATCTGCAGCAGAAGTTCCGATTCCGCGCCTGTCAGCACAAGATAATGTATCTGCTCATTTTTCAACGCGTCCCTTACCGCGCCCATCGTACTTGAAAGGTATTCGGCAAGAGCCTGGTTGAATTTCATTGAACTGCGCTGATTGCGGTTAAAGCTTTCCTTAACGCGGATAACGCCGATATTAAGGTTCTGCTGATAGCGTATAATATTATCTTTTACAAAAGTAATGCCAAGCCCGCCGGAGGAAATATCCATCATCAGCATGCTCTCATCGACGCCTGTCAGGCCGTCAAGCTTCATGGTGCGGCGTATGGAAGCATACTTGGTATAAATTTCTTCCGGAAGGTCAATAACCGTTACTTTCAAGCCCGTCCTGATATAAATCTGGTCTAAAAGGAACACGCGGTTTAAAGCCTCGCGCACTGCGGTTGTTGCCTGCATGCTGTATTCTTCAACTTCATATTCCGTCATCAGGCGTTTAAAGCCAACCAAAAGCTCGCAAATTTCATTTACCATGCTGAACGGAATAATTTTGTTTTTGAAGGTTTCCTCGCCCAGGCGCACGCGGCGGTTACATTCCTCCAGAACTTTCATGTTGTTTAAGTTGCGGTACTGCACAATCTGCATGCTTATCATCTCAGAGCCGAGATGTATTGCTGCAAAAATTTTATATTGTTTTTTTCTCACATGACCACCTCATTAAAGCATTATATATTAATTCGACACAGCACCCTTAAATCCTTGCCTTTAACAATTTTTTTACAGCGCCTTACCATCCTTTTTACAAATTATGCGTTTTTTTGCAGGATTTTTTACTTTTTCCGGTAAATATATATTTATTATGCGGTTTTACTGAATGTAAAATGACGGGAGGTATGTATTTTGCAGAGGATAGCTATTATAGATATCGGTTCTAACTCAGCGCGCCTTGTTATAACTCATATTTATAAAAACGGTGCCTACAACATGGTATACAACCAGAAAGAAGCCCTGCGCCTGAGCCAGAAAATTGACAAAAACGGTAACCTTACGCAGCAGGCGTTTACCGACACCATTGAAACCATGAAAAGTTTTGCCTATATGTGCAAACTGTACCACGCAGACAGGATTATTGCCGTGGCAACGGCCGCCATCCGCAATGCGGGCAACGGTGCGGAGCTTACGCGCCTCGTTCAGCGTGAAACAGGCATTAACCTGCACATTATAACGGGCAACACCGAAGCCTATATCAGTTACCTCGGCGTTATCAACACCCTTCCCTACCACAGCGGCATTATTTTCGACCTGGGCGGCGGCAGCACGGAGCTGATTCTGTTTCAGGACCGCAAAATACTGGAATCCGTTTCCGTTCCTATCGGCGCAGTAAACACCACCGCACTTTTTAATACACGCAACACCGTAAGTTCTTCCGTTTACGGCGAATTAAGCTTCTTTCTGCGCACGCGCCTTGCGGAATACCCCTGGCTGAAACAGCCCAAACTTCCGCTTATCGGCGTAGGCGGCACGGCACGTACCATAGGCAAAATGCACCAGCGTGCCACCAAATACCCCACAACCAAAATACACAACTATAAATTAACGGTACAGGCTTTCCGCGGCATTTTTAACCGCCTTAAAAACAGCACGCTTGAAGAACGCCGCAAAATATCAGGCCTCAGCAGCGACCGCGCCGATATCATCATTGCCGGCGCTGCCATTATTAACGCGCTTTTTGAAGTTACCGGCAGCAAGCAGCTTATAACCAGCGGCTGCGGCCTGCGCGAAGGGCTGTTTTACGATTACTATTCCAAAGAACGAGGCATACCGCTTATTGCCGAAGATATCTTAGCCCGCAGTACGGATAATATTTTAAACCTTTACACGCCCGACCTCACGCACAGCCACCATATAACCAATCTGGCGCTGGCCATGTTTGACGCCTGGAAACCGCTGCACGGACTTGGCAAAAACTGCCGCCGCCTGCTTAAAACGGCAGCGCTGCTGCACGACATAGGCATTACCATTAACTTTTACAGCCACGCGCGCCACAGCGCCTATATGATTCAAAACGCGCAGCTTTTCGGGCTTACGCATAAAGAGCAGCTTTTAACTTCTGCTATTGCAGGCTGGCACAACGGTATTTCCAAAAGCTATTTTTCGCGCGACCCGCTGTATATGACCATGCTTACGGAAAACAACTGGCAGACGGTAAGCAGGCTGGCGCTGCTTTTAGCTCTGGCTGAAAGCCTTGATTACACGCAGACCGGTATTTTAAGCATTACACGCGCCGGAGTAAATGACGAAGGCGCCTTTCTGGAACTGAAAGAACACGGCAACCCCGTTATTGAACTGCACCAGATACGTGCACATTTAAAATGGTTCTTTAAAACTTTCGGCAAACCGCTGCATTTTAAAGTAACGGAAGATTGAACATAAAAATTAAAAGCAGAAACGCAAATGCGTTTCTGCTTTTTTGTTTGCCTTTTAATTCAAGTCATCAGCCTTGGCATGGATTATTTTTAAGCGGCGGCGGGCAGCGCGCAGGTTTTCCGGCACTTCTTCTTCCGGCATATTGCGCGGCACCGAAGTTGTGCCTGCTTTATCGGCAGTACTGTAATACCATACTTTATAATCCAGCACATCCATTGTCTGCTGTAATTTTTCCATCTGTTCCTTAACACTTTCGCGCTGGCGGATAATCATCTGCAAGCGTTCTTTAATAGTGCTGTCACCGGCAATAACCATTTCGATAAACCGTTTGATATCTTTAATGCCCATGCCGGTATTTTTTAAACAATCAATAACAAGCAGCCATTCATAGTCGCTGTCCTTAAACATGCGGATGCCGCTTTCGCTGCGCTCAACAAACGGAAGCAGGCCTTCTTTATCATAGTAGCGCAGCGTGGAAGGCGTGGTGTTTAAAATTTTAGCCATTTCACCGACAGTATAAAACATTTTTTATCACTCCCTTAAAAAGTTCACAATTTCGCCATTGACTTAAAGTGCGCTTTAACTTATACAATTTACTTAAACTTACAAGTTGATTATAGCATATAACCACAAATAAGCAAACATTTTATTTTGGGAGGCATAAAAATGGATTTTAACATGTATGTTCCGACAAAAATTTTATTTGGCGCAGGCACTTTAAATGAGCTTGGCAAACAGCAGCTGCCCGGCAAAAAAGCCGTTATTATTATTTCCAACGGCAAATCAACCCGTGCCAACGGTTATTTAAGCCGCACCGAAGAACAACTGGCGCAGGCAGGCGTAGCCACAAGCGTTTTTGATAAAATTCAGCCCAACCCGCTGAAAGAAACCGTTATGGAAGGCGCAGCCTTTGTTAAAGTGCAGGGCGCAGATTTTATTGTTGCACTGGGCGGCGGCAGCGTTATCGACAGCGCCAAAGCCATTGCCGTTATGGCAGCCAACCCCGGCGATTTATGGGATTACATTGCAAGCGGCACCGGCAAAGGGCAGCCCATTAAAAATAAACCGCTGCCAATCGTTGCCATCAGCACCACAGCAGGCACCGGCAGCGAAGCTGACGCCGGCTGCGTTATTACCAACCCCGAAACGAACGAAAAAGTCGGCCTGAAAACGCCGGACCTTTTCCCCGTACTGTGCATTGAAGACCCGGAACTGATGAAAAGCGTACCGGCGCATTACACTGCTTATCAGGGCTTTGACGCGCTCAGCCACAGCCTTGAAGGTTATATCTCCAAATTCGCCAACCTTATGAGCGATATGTACGCCATCACCGCCATTGAAAACGTAGGCCGCTATCTGGCACGCGCCGTTAAAGACGGCAATGACATTGAAGCAAGAACGCACGTTGCTTTCGGCAATATTCTTTCCGGCACGGTAATGTGCGTAGGTACCACCAGCAGCCAGCATTCGCTGGAACACGCGCTCAGCGCTTACCACCCCAACCTTCCGCACGGCGCAGGGCTGATTATGTTAAGCCGCGCATATTTCGGCAACGTAATTGCCCACCATGCCTGTGATGAACGCTTTATTCGCATGGCAAAAGCCATGGGCATGGAAAATGCCGATAAACCGGAAGACTTTTTATCCGTACTGGAAAAACTTTTGGAAGACTGCGGCGTTGCAGACCTGAAAATGAGCGACTACGGCATTACGCCTGATGAATTCCCCAAAATGGCAGACAATGCCATGGGCCCGATGGGCGGCCTGTTCGCCTGTGACCGCGTTGCGCTTACCAAAGAAGATGTTATCGGTATCTACCAGAAATCATATAAATAATTTGCTGCTTTGCGCAGAAAGAAAGGAGCTTTTATGAACAGGATTTTTAAAACACTGGCGCTTGCCGCCGCCATTACGGCTATGGCAATTCCCGCCTTTGCGGCAGAAAGCGCGCCGCTGCACCAAACCGTAAAGAGTCTGCAGAAACTGGGAGTAAAATCTGCCGGAAACGAACATTTTACCGGCGAAGTTGTAACGGCTGCCCTTTACGGGCCGCAGGCACCTTCCAAAAGTTATGCCGCCACTGTTACCTTCAGCCCCGGCGCACGCACTTACTGGCATATCCACGAAATGGGCCAGACCTTAATTGTTACCGAAGGCACCGGCTGGACGCAGGAATGGGGCAAAAAGCCTGTAATGCTTAAACCGGGCGACATTGTGCGCTGCCCGCCGGGCGTTAAACACTGGCACGGCGGCTCGGCAAAAATGTCCATGACGCATATCGCCCTTTCCGAAGCAGGCGGCACCGTAACCTGGCTGGAACCGGTCAGCGATGAAGATTATCCGAAAAACTAAGGAGGAACGGCAATGAAAAAGAAATATCTGGCACTTTTAACAGCACTTATGTTAACGGCAGGCATCAGCACCGGCGTGCAGGCAGCGGAACTGAAAGCCCTAAACACCCAGCAGGCAAACATTGTAACGGTGGCAGCCTTTATGGCCAAGGGCGATTTGCCGAACCTGAAAAAATCTCTTGCCACCGCTTTGGATAACGGCATGACCGTAAACCATGCTAAAGAAGTTTTGGTGCATCTTTATGCTTACACCGGCTTCCCGCGCAGCTTAAACGCACTCAGTACGCTGAACAATCTGGTGCAGGAACGCAAAGCCGCAGGCATTAACGACGAAATAGGCCCGGACGCTACTCCGCTCGACCCTTCCGTTGACCGCCTTGCCAAAGGCACGGAAATCCAGACCGCCATCAGCGGCCGCGTTGTAACCAACGAATTTGCGCCAATCATCAACACCTTCCTGCGCGAGCATTTGTTTTATGACATTTTTGCACGCGACGTACTTACTTGGCAGCAGCGCGAACTAGCAACCGTAGGTGCGCTGGCAGGCATCGGCAACGTAAACCCGCAGCTTACTTCGCACTTCCGCGCAGCCATAAACACCGGGCTTACACCGGCGCAGTTACAGGAAGCCGTTGATGTGCTGAATGAAACCGTAAGCACCGACACCGGCAGCAACGCACAGGCAGTTTTAAATAATGTTTTGAAATAACGGACGGATTTAAGCAGATATAAAGAAAGGAACAGCTACCATGAAATTACGCAGAACTTTACTTACCGCAGGCCTTATAATGGCATTAAGCGCAGGCGCAGCCTTTGCAGCCGAACCTGCAAACACTAACCCCTGGGGGCTTGTTTACCGCAATGCCATTACCCAAAACGTAAAAGGGCAGGTAAACATCCACCCCATAAGCTACAACCTGAACGGGCTGAAAATTGCCGCCAATGTTTACACCCCGGCAGGCTATGACCCGGCAAAAAAATACCCCGCTATTGTTGTTGCCCACCCCAACGGCGGCGTTAAGGAACAGGTTGCAGGGCTGTACGCACAGCGCCTTGCCGCACTCGGCTACATCACCATCACGGCTGACGCTGCTTATCAGGGCGCAAGCGAAGGCGAACCGCGCCATACCGACAAACCCTTTTACCGCACCGAAGACATTCACGGCATGGGCGATTACATTATGACTTACCCAGGCGTTGACCCTGACAGCATGGGCGTGCTCGGCATCTGCGGCGGCGGCGGTTATACGCTTAACGCTGCCAAAAGCGACAAACGCTTTAAAGCAGTTGCAACTTTAAGCATGTTCAACAGCGGTGAAGTAAGGCGCAACGGCTATATGAACAGCGCGCTTGACACCGTACAGCAGCGCCTGCACGAAGCAAGCGATGCCCGTGCCGTTGAAATTACCAAAGGCGAATACCCCATCAGCGGCAACGTTGATTTTGACGCACTCAGCGATGAAGATATTGCCAAAATTCCTACCGATCTGTACCGCGAAGGCATGATGTACTACGGCCGCACGCACCGTCATCCCAATTCCACCTTTGCCTATACCACCAGCAGCCTGATGGAGCTGATGGCCTGGGACGCTACCGACCAGCTTGAACTTATCGACCAGCCGCTGCTGTTAATGGCAGGCAGCAAAGCCGATTCCCTGTACATGAGCAAAGAAGCCTACGAAAAAGCTACCGGCACCAAAGATAAAGAACTGTTCCTCGTCGACGGCGCAACCCATATCCAGACTTACTATGTGCCCGAATATGTTGACCAGTTTGTTGCCAAATTACAGGACTTTTACGGCAAACATCTGTAATAAAAAGAAGGTAATACTATGCAGCACAAAACAACCAAAACACTTGCAGCAGCCGTGCTTGCGCTGATGCTGAGCACAAGCGCCTACGCCTTTGAAAAACCCGTGCTTTTACAGGACCAGGGCAGCTTTTTTGCAGGCGGCACCACCGTTACCACACCCGGCAGCTTTGATTTCAGCAATCCTTTAAACCCGCAGGGGCAAACTCTGCACGGCGACCACGCCTATGTTTTTTACCAGAAACCAGTTAATGCCCATAAACTGCCGCTGGTATTTTTACACGGCGCAGGGCAGAGCAAAAAAACATGGGAAACCACGCCAGACGGACGCGATGGTTTTCAAAATATCTTTCTGGAGCGCGGCTATGCCACCTACCTTGTAGACCAGCCGCGCCGCGGTGACGCAGGGCAGGCAACCGTTGACGGCACTG
>OKXB01001349.1_pt1 | contig 24595 bp, 21 predicted proteins | sample 1601731 | NCBI WGS metagenome assembly OKXB01 (sample SAMN04414077, study PRJEB24778) | human gut metagenome | material: faecal | host: Homo sapiens
AAAAAGATACTTGATATGGGTGGCGACGGCTGCCGAGTGATAGCCGCAAGCCACCACGATTTCTTCGGATACCTCATCAGAGCCGCGCTTGGGCTTGGGCTGCCCGCAACGATACGCTGGAGCGCGCTGAACTGCTCCGTAACGCATATCAGGCTTCGTGAGAACAGACTGCCCGAGGTCATGTATTCAAACGATATTTCACATCTTAAGGATATGGAATGAATTCCTCACGGCAAATTGCCGTGTTGCACAGATATCGGCTCGGGTTTTTATAAATACGGTCAATTGAAAAAACCGCCGGATTATTGTATAATTATTATATATCTTTCCGGCGTTTCGCCGGTCAATTCGGAGGTAAGAGATTGAGTAAGACATTAAAAAATGCAAATCCCGAATGGGTAACTTCAAAGCAGGAGAGGATGAATTATTACCTATATTTCTGCGGTCAGAACGTCATCTATGCCCTTGTAAGCACTTATCTTGTAACATTCCTGCTCTTCCAGGGCGTTGACCCCGCCAAATCCGCAGCGGTCATGCTGGCGGTCAAGATCTGGGATGCCGTGAACGACGCGATATTCGGCTGCATATTTGACAAGGTTCATTTCAAAAACGGTCAAAAATTCATACCCTGGCTACGTATCTCCCTGCTCGCGATACCCATCACCACCGTTTTGCTCTTCTTTATCCCGAAGAATAACGGCTCCAACGAAATACTCCAGCTCGCATGGTTCGCGATAGCCTATGTCCTTTGGGATACGGCATACACCCTTTGCGACGTGCCCATTTTCGGCTATGTCACCGCAATGAGCAACAGGCTCGACGAGAGGACCTCGCTGATGTCCTACAAGAGCATTTGGGCGGGCGTCGGCACTGCGCTTGCGACCGTCGTCGGCACTATCTTCGTCAACCAGCAGTTCGGCCTCTCCTATAAAGTGGTCGCAATAGTCTGCTCCGTTATCGCCCTCGCAACGATGGCTCCCATCTGCTTCAAGGGCAAGGAGCGCTACAGCGGCGAGAACGACGAGAATTTCACCGTCAGGAGCATGTTCAAGTACCTGTTCTCAAACAAGTATCTGCTTATCTACTATATCGGCTTCTTCTTCTTCAGCGCCCTGAATGTTTCGGCAAGCCTCAATCTCTTCGTATCCTATTATCTCTTCCACAATGAGAATTTCAGCCTCTTTGTCGGCGCCCTTTCGGTCGTGCCCATGCTGATATTCTCCGTGCTCGTGCCGAAATTCATCAAGCGCTTCGACAAGATGAAGATATACCTCGCCTGCACCGCCGCGTCGGCTCTGCTCGGCCTTATCACCTGGCTTGTCGGCTACAATAACATAATCATCTTTGCGATCCTCACCGTGCTCAAAAATATCCCCGGCGGCATCTCGGGCGTTATGCTCTTTATGTTCACCCCCGACTGCGCCGAATACGGCAAATTCAAGACCGGCATCGACGCAAAGGGCATCACCTTTGCGATCCAGACCTTCATGGTGAAGCTCACCGCCGCCGTCTCCTCCGCCCTGCCGCTGACGCTTCTGAGCTTCTTCAAGTGGAGCACCGTCAAAGCGGAGAGCTTCCAGGAGCTTCAGGCGAACCCCGTTATTCAGTCCGAATACACCCTCAACGGCCTTTGGTTCATCTACACGATGCTGCCCGTTATCGGCCTTGTCATCGCCGGCGCGATCTGGTACTTCTATAGGCTGAAGGATAAAGACGTGCAGCTCATGACCGACTGCAATATCGGCAAAATCTCAAGAGAAGAAGCCCTCGCAGGCCTCAGCATCAAAAACGAATTCACCGAAAATTAAGCATAAATCAAGCCTCCCGTATCGCTCGGGAGGCTTATTTTTGTGTAAAGAACGGGAGCCGAGCCAATGCCCGACCCCCTGCCGCAAAGCTGTAGCTTTACTTATTTTATACCGTTTTCATAAGCCTCGATCATCTTCTTAGGCATTTGACCCGTAGGAACAAGTGAATTTGCCCTGTTTTTAAGGCGATTCAGGTATTTTTCGCTGTTCTCACCCGTAAAAATCCTGACATCCAGTCTCATTTTATTCTTCTCGATCGGCGTGATAAGAATTTTGTCAACAAAGGTGTCGATAAACTCTTTTGTCACCACGCCGTCGGCTATATTTCGCTCTGCCGCTCTCATTGCGGCTCGTATCTCATCCATATGGTGCTTGAATTCATCGCTTGAATCCCTGCGGCTTCTAAGCTCCGAAAGCTCCTGCTCGGCGGCCTCGATATCCTTGTTGCATTGAGCAGCCATATCTCTGAAATCCGTATCCGAAATATTGCCCTCGGCAACAAGCTCGAGCAGCTTCTGTTTTTTCTTTTGTGACGATGCGATTTTCGCTTCCTGCGATTCGATCCGCCTTTGCAGACCGCCGTCATCTCTCAGCGAATTATACATCCGCTCATATTCGCCGATCATTTTCTCTGAATCGCTGTAATTATCGCGAAACACTTCAAAAAGAACCGACGCGATCTCGCTCTCATAAATCACAAACGACTCGCATGAATCGCTGCCATTATTTTTCTTGCTCGAGCAAACCCAGCTGCTGTCCTTCCGCCCCTGCCTGTCAGCTGACGCACGGCGATAATACGGAGCTCCGCAGCAGGTGCAAAACAGCTTGCCTGTCAGCAGATTAGCGTGATTGCAGATGTTCTTGCGATTTTTCACATCATCGCTGCGACGTTTTAAGATGAAGTTTGCCTGATCCCAAAGCTCCTCAGAAACGATAGCGGGCACTATCTCCCCCGTTTCATCCTTAAACATGACCCACTCCTCCGGGGGCAGGAACTTTTGCTTCTTTGTAAACATATCGACCACTTTGACCTTGTTCCCGACATAGTATCCCTTGTATTTCGGGTTTGAGATCAAGTTTGACATTGTGGTGTGCGATATCTTTTTGCCGTTGTTATTGCGGTAACCCTTCTCCCAAAAGACATTCTCGATCTGCTTCATTGAGTATTTGCCCGTGGCGTATAATTCAAACAATTCGCGCACCATAACGGCTTGCTCCTCGTCAACAACAAGCCTTTTATCCTTCTTCCGATACCCGAAAATTCGGCTGTTGCCTATAACAACGCCGTTTTTAATAGCTTGCTGTTGACCGAACTTGACACGGCTTGACAGCTTTCTCAATTCATCCTGCGCGATCGACGACATTATGGAGAGTCTCAGCTCGGAATCCTCATCAAATGTGTTGATGTTGTCATTCTGAAAGAACACGCCCACTCCGCACGATAAAAGCTGCCTCGTGTATTGGATCGAGTCAAGGGTATTTCTGGCGAAACGAGAAATCTCCTTCGTGATCACAAGGTCAAAATTGTCGTCTGCCGCATCGTCTATCATTCGGTTGAAATTCTCACGGTGCTTTGTGGAGATGCCGGAGATGCCTTCGTCAACATACCCGGCAACAAAAGACCATTTTGCGTTTCTTTTGATAAACTCCTCATAATAGCTCACTTGGTTATCCAGAGAATTAAGCTGTTCATCCGTCTCCGAAGAAACTCGGGCATAATATGTTACCCTCAGCGGGATATCATAAATCGACTTTGTCCGCAGCATTTGGCGAACCTCATGTATATCCAAACCACTTCCTCCTTTCACGGTAGATTGACGATCCGAATCGTTAAAAACAAGTCACCTATATTATACGTCAACTCGGAATTTAATCAAGTCAAAGCACATGATTACCATTTTTTACATCTGTGTTTTGCCGTTACGGAAATGAGCTGCCGCAATAAAAGCGGCAGCTCTTTCAAGCATAAACTCCAAACACCTCTCCGCCGAATGAGCAGAATGCAAAACGACGGATGTAATGTTTAATGCGGAATTTTTGATCGATCGCCTTCTCCTTTTCGATTTCTATGTGGCTTTCTTTGAGGTGTACTCCTTTATTTTAAGGCGCATTTTATTCCTCTCATCCTCGGTTATGAATCCCTTCTCATACAGCGTGTCATTATAATACGAAAGCCACAGCTGCTCAAAAGTATTCTGTTTTGTTTTTTGAATCATTTGTCGCCTCCGTTATTTTTCTACGCTTAAAGCAGGTAATTCTTCTGTCATATCGAGAGCGGCGGACGCCACTAAATTTTACCTTCTGATTTTATTATTGTTGAGTATGCCGCAAATATTCAATGATGCAGAAGTGGCCGATTCGCGGTTTTTACCGCAGATTACTTATTGACTTTCCGTTCAATGTGCTGAAAAACGGTATGGCTGATAACGGTTTCACGAAAGCATCCTGTTGCCGCCTTGCGTTCGGGCTTGGCACGGCCGACACCCATCATTGCAGCAAGATCGTCACCGTAAATACACCATTCACGGCCGTTTTTGAATGCGTTGATCGTGCCGTCCTTACAGTGCCTTATGACCGTCGCATAACAGAGACCGGTTAATTCGGCAGCTTTCTTTGCGCTGAGAATGAACGGCGGGGGCATAAGCTCATCCGCATCATTTATTCTAATCGAATTATACATACCACGGCTCCTCCTTTCTTTCAAGATTTGGCTTACTTGCAGGAACAAAGCGCTTGACTTTGTTGATTGTCCTGTAGGTAAGCTCTTTTTGAGTCAGATAGCAGCCGCCGCTGAGACCGACGGTTGCATCCCAATCAGGATTGCAACGGCCTGTAAGCGGCTGACCGATTGACTCAAAAAAGTCGGCTATCTGCTGTGTCGAAGAGTTATTCAGGAAAAAGAAGTGATTGAGCACTACATTTCCTTTGTCGTTCTCTATCGAAAGCAGCAGTTTAGCTACGGGGCACGATTTGGAGTTTTCAGAGCCTTGATATCTATCCATGTTAACTCCCAAAACTCTAAACGAATAATACCCTTCGTTGAGAAGAATGAATTTATCCTTCCTCTCGGATACCGAGCTGAAATCCAGCTCATCATCGACTGTGATTGATAAAAAATCTTTCATTTAATTGTCACCTTGTATAATAAAGTAGTAGTTTTTTATGTCCCTCTCCAAGGACGATAGAGTCACGGGTCGATGTCGATACAAACCGCTTTTCGCCCCGTCGCTGAAAGTATGTAAGATTTGTCTTGGCTTTTTGAAGTGATTTGCAATTATGTCGCTTGAGACAATATGATAAGGTCTGTCAAACCTTGTCAGCAGCAATTATCGCTGTCGTATCTACGGCCATCGCATTTGTTTTCACCTCCCGTGAATTCATGTTTTTGCGGATTTATTCTGTCCGTCACTGAAAGTATGTAAGATTTGGTTTTAATTTTTGCAGCAATCGGTTAAATGCATAGTCAAGGCATCTATATCGGCATATTGCAGGCAAAACGGTCAATACACTTTGTTATGCATATCAATGCCATATCCTCGCAACAATTGACCATGGTTAGGCAAGCTATGAAGCAAAACTTCCGAAGCAAACTTAGGAAACTGCTGCAACTCAGCCTCCAAAACCGCCGAAGAGGCAATGCGAAGGCAGGCACACGCAGGCTTAGACAGGCAGCGACAGACTTTAGCATCACAACCGCAATATCCTTGAAGGCAGTCACAGGCAAATAACTATCTTTACTTAGGCAAACATATGCAGTAGGCAAATTAAAGCATTAAATGCAAACAATAATGCAATAAAGAATGCAAACTAATGCATATATAATATCTATCTTACTTAATGTTGTTTAGTTGTTACGGATAGTCTCTGCACGTTGCCTTGCGGCAAACCCCGAGTATTAATCGGGATTCACCGCATAAGCAATAAAGAAGGAAAATAAAGAAAGGGTCATTTAACTATGCACAACGAAACCTCAGTCGGTTTTGTTCCGTTTCACAGATCGCAATTGTGTAGATCGTATCATCATCGCAATAGCTGATAGTCACGCCTTCGCTGTCTATGCCTGTGTAATTGATTATGAATACGTGATCGTAGATCGTTTGACCGCCGGTAAAGCCCGTCAGCAATAATTCTCTGTAATTGGCCTTCACACGGCACAGCCCCTTAGGATCCAGCTTTTTCATAACTATGCCTTGCTCCGAGAGCATGGCAAGCGTAAAGCCGTCGCCGGTGTCGATTATCGCCGCCACCCATTTCCGTATGTCGTCATCGCCGACCCTCATAAACCGTATCCCGTTGCCGGCGGGATCCATTTCAATGAAATAATCGTAATCCTCTCCTATGAGCAGCATTTCTTTATACAGCATAAGATCAACTCCTTTTCTTTGACTTTTTGTTGTTGTTTTTCTTCCGATTCTGCTTGTTTTTCTTACCCTTGACCTTCGGCGGCTTAGTGGGCCAATACCGTTCACATTTGGTCCTTTTCGGCGGATACAGACCGAAATACATACAGTGAAGTATGCTGCCGTTGCGGTCCTCGCTGTGACGGCAACGAGCGCAGTCGCAAGGGATCTTTTGTGCCTTTTTGATTCTGAAAACAGTGCTTGTGGGTGTACCAACCTTACCGGTTGACATAATCATCATTCCTTTCGTTAAAAATTTTAAATTTTTCATTTAGGATTAATTCAATACCGTAAAAGCCGTAAGTCGATATTATCTTCCGCCGTCGGACGGTTTCCGAGCGACTAAAATCACAGGCCTTTGCGGGTGCGGCGGACGGTGATAAGCCTCCTTTCTTTTTCGACTCGCAAAAAGTGTGTAAGATTTGCTCCGCGTTTTCTGCCTTAGAAGGACAAGCGGGTGAATATTGCCGTTTTGTCCCGGCAAAGAAAGTATGTAAGATTACCGAGCGCATAAAAGTTTCTGAACAGCAAAAGTCGAATCAAAGGCTTATCGGGCACCAATCATAAATTACAGAAGGTACGGACTAACCACTTAAAAGCACGTCCATAGTCGGTCGCCCAGCCGTCGCAGCTCCGCAGGGTCGTTTAACCGAACCCCACAGAGCCCGACATTGCCGTTACGGTGGCTTCAATCAATCACCGCCTCTTTACACATTTTTCTTACGCTCTGCTACCTCCTCATGTCCTTTAAGATGTTCCGGCGTGTAAGAAGCCGCTGATTCTCCGCCGCGCTTCATACCGCCTCACAGCAAAAAACCACGGCAAGAGAATTATCTCCTGTCGTGGTTTTTATCATTGAAAGTATGTAAGATTAGGTGCGGCGGTAATTTAGAAACAAATGAAGAATCAATACAGACAAAAGCGCTCTGTTCCGAGCTATGAGAATCACTTTGTTTTCATTATTAATTCTTGATAAACGCAGTCTGTTATGGTATACTGAAATCATAGAATTGCGTTCACCTAATCCGCCTAAAAGTGAATGCTCTCACTTGAGCGAATGGGACGAAAAGCAACTGTTTTGGAGGTGCGCTATGGCACTGGATAATAAATTAGGGCTGACAAATTCCGCTGATCTTGCCCGAGAAGAAGAACGCATCAGCAAGAAAAAGGCTGTTGAACTGTTTGAAAACGGCGTACTTGACTCTCTCCCGGCGGGCAAATTCTCAACCCTGCAGGCGATACACAAGTATCTTTTTGAGGATATTTATGACTTTGCCGGCAAGCTACGCACAGTGAATTTGGCGAAAAACAATTTCCGCTTTGCACCCCTGATGTATTTGGAAGCGGCGCTGGCCAACATTGAGAAGATGCCGCAGTCCACCTTTGACGAGATCATAGAAAAGTATGTAGAAATGAATATTGCCCATCCATTCCGCGAGGGTAACGGCCGCAGCACCCGTATATGGCTCGACCATATTCTAAAAGTTGAAATCGGCATGGTCGTAGATTGGAGCAAGGTGGATAAAGAGGACTATCTCCTTGCAATGGAGCGCAGCCCTATCAAAGATGTGGAAATTAAGGTGCTGTTGAAATCGGCGCTGACAGACGAGATAAACAGCCGCGAGATCTACATGAAGGGCATTGACCACAGCTACTATTATGAAGGGTATACAACATTCAAATCGGAAGATTTGAGATGAACTTTTTAGCAACCTTATTTCGGGCGCAAATTCTGAGATAACTATTCGCTATGGGCAATTGAAATATTCATATTCTGCGAGTTATTCCGATGAATGCTCCGTTTGTATTCTGCTATTGTCCGGTTGATTATTCAGGGAATGTTTGCTTCTGAATACGTTCTCGCTTTGAGTCGGTCATAAGATCGTTTTGGCAGTTTATACAGTTGAATTAAAAGTTGAAGGGCGGTTACAATGGACTGTTGAAAATCCGCCGAAATGTCTTTTTGTGCTCTGTATGGAAAACGCAGAATAGGTGTCTGACCTGTCGAGTTGTCATATATGACGACATGTTGTCATTACAGGTTATGACGACCGATTTCGGAGGATTAAAAACCGTCTCATTTTTCGGCTTCATTTCTTACAGCAATTCAAACTAGGAACAGCGTTTTTCGTGCGCGGCTTCGGCTGCGCATTTTTTATTTTAATTCGCTTGCGTGTACTTTTCGTCACTGCTTTACGGACTATCCGGCAATTTCGATCAACACTACCTCTGTCACAACAGTCAGCTACGGCTTCACGCTGAATCTTCATGCGAACGTGACAGACCTGCCGGAGGGTGCAAGGGTGGTATGGAGTATGGACGGCAGCGGATTTGAGCTTATACCCTCCGCCGACGGCATGACCTGCGGCGTGAAATCCGTCTCCAAAGGCTCGGCGACGATAACGGCGAAAGTTGTTGACAAAAACGGTAATACCGTAAAAGACGCAAAAGGTGGATTGAGATCGATGTTATCGGCAGTTTAATGCTTCTGTTGTCATTTATCAAAGGGTTTCCATGAACCATTAAAGCGGTATTGATTTACAAATTCCTGTGCCGATCATGTTTAACTCTAAGACGATGGCCTAAAAAAGTCCCATCACATATTGCATTATTATAGCGAAGCTGATATAATAAAAGCAGGAGTGATGAATTGTGTATTCAATGCTGCACAAGAAAACGACTATTGTTAGCATTCTTAATATCTTAAAGCAATATACCGATGAAAATCACCGTCTGAGCCAAAAGGAGATCGCCGAAATCCTCGAAAGGGAATACGGCATGAGGGTCGACCGCAAAGCGATCAAGCGCAATCTTTCAAGCCTTATAGATGCAGGCTATGATATTGAATGCAGCCAAACTACTCGTATGATCAAGAATAAGGACGGAAGCCTTACTGAGAGCACGATTCTCTCTGACTTTTATCTTGAGCGCGATTTTACGGATGCCGAGTTGAGGCTGCTGATTGACAGCCTGCTTTTCTCAAAGCACATTCCGCATTCGCAATGCAAAGAATTGATAAATAAAATTGAGGGGCTATCAAGTCGGTATTTCCGATCAAGCATGAGACATGTTTGCAGCATGCCCGAGAACACACCGAAAAACGGTGAAATTTTCTATACCATTGAAGTCCTCGGAGAAGCGATCAACAATGAGCGTCAGGTTGCATTCAAATATAATGATTGGGGTACGGATAAAAAACTTCACCCACGCAAGGATGACGACGGGAATGAGCGTGAATATATAATCAATCCCTATCAAATGGTCGCAACAAACGGCAGATACTACTTGATCTGTAATTACGATAAGTATAATAATGCGGCAAACTACCGTATAGACAGGATAACCGATATTCGTATGCTTGATACGCCCGTAAAGCCTATGAAAAAAGTATCCGGATTTGAGTGCGGGCTTGATTTGCCGAAGCATATGGCAGAGCATATATATATGTTCTCCGATGAAACGAAAAGGGTCACATTCACGGCTCAAAAGTGCATCATTAGCGAAATTATGGATTGGTTCGGTAATGATGTCAGGTTTGTTGATGAGACGGACGATGAAGTTACGGCAGAGGTCAGGGTCAGCTGCACGGCGATGAAATACTGGGCTATGCAGTATGCCGAATATGTAACCGTCACTTATCCTGAGAGCCTTGCGGATGAAGTCGGATGCGCCCTGCGCAACGCGGCGAAAAAATATAATAAATAAGGGTGAGGATTATGACAAACAATTATTATCAAGAAATTGAGAACCTTTTTGCGGAATGGCAGGCTCGACAACAAAAAGAACCTTATGAGGAATACCTAAAATACGGCGCACCGGAAATCGCAAAGGATTCATTTACATACGACGGGATCATCGATCCGCCCGTGTATGCAAAGCAGGACACAAAATATCTATTTATTTCAAAGGAATCAAATATTGAGAATGAAAAGGATCAACGCCCGTTTCGCTCCGACGGGGATAATTTTTGGCTGAGAGATGTCTGCCTTCAAAAAGAAAAGCCGCAAAAACCAAAGCCGTCGATGTTTTCAAATAGGCTGGCTATGTTTGCCAATGCAATTTACAGCCTGGATTTTGAGAGTGTTAACAAATGTCACGACGTATTGAATAAGGTCGCATTTATGAATCTCAATAAGCGAGGCGGCCTTTCCGAAAGCAAACGGAAAACTATCCGGAAATATACTAAAAAATATGCCGGCTTTATTAAACGGGAAATTGATATGATCGAGCCGGATATTATTATTTGCTGCGGGAGCGATTTAAGACATCGTTTGGGTAAGATCGGCATCTGCTCCCCTCGATATACTATAATAGAGGTTTATCACCCGAGCTACAGAATAAGTGATAAACGCCATCTGGAGAAGCTCAAAGCCGCGTTTGATGAAATATCTGCAAAATAAAAACAATTGCTGTCTCAAAATATGCGTTAAATTGAAATTGCCAAGCACAAGGTGATTTCTTTCACAACAAGCGGTAAAAGGCTGTCCGTTTTTACGGGCAGCCTTTTTGCTTCTTACGCTTTATTGCCGGGATGTATCGTTTTTGTCCCACAAAATGCCGTATGATTTATTCGTAAGGAGTCAAAACAATATGATAAGAGACGAAGAATACAACGAGCGGATAGATATGATGCTGAAATTTCTTCAACACGAAACCGATGTTGATATCGAAAAAACACCGCTTTATGACAGAGAAATCTATAATTCCATTTCCGTCAACAACTCGAATCTCAAGCCGTATTTGACGGACAGAGTTTTTCGCTTTGCGAATAGAATCAACTGCTTCTATGATTTGTGCCGCGTGTTGGGGGTCATGGAGTATACAGAAAAGCTGTGCGACAAATGATCTTTTCGCCGCGAAGTCGATTCGTGGCGGAGCGGTAAGCCTTAGTGAAATTCCCTATTGCTCTGAGGAGTTTGATGAGATGTGCGAGCTTTACCTCAGCATGGGGGATATTTATTTGGATTTGCATTGTGGGGTTTCGGATGTTGATGTCGAGTATTTTGCACGCGGAGCCCGTGAACCGCTCAGAACATTTGCCGAGATCGTTTCGGTTGAGAAATATATTATGCCGAGAGCACAGGTGCATAGCTGCGCCAAGAAGATCGCTGCGCTGGTTTGGTTTATGCTTTATTATCACGAGAGCTATCAAAAAAGCGAGACGATGTGTAAAAAACTAAAAAGCGGAGACGAAAAATGGTATATGTAATGTCGGATATCCACGGTCAATATGATCTGTTCATCAAAATGCTTCGGATAATCAGTTTCAGCGATAAAGATACACTTTTTGTTTTGGGCGACGTAATAGACAGAGGCCCCAAAGGCATCGAAACGCTCGATATAATAATGCGGAGCGAAAATATGCATATGCTGCTCGGTAATCATGAGCTGATGATGCTTGATTATCTTGATGACCGCGCTGTTAGTAAATGGAATGCTCTGCTTCGCTGGGCCGGCAACGGCTGCCGACCGACCCTCGACGGATTTACGCAATGTGCGCCGCCGACTCAAATGAAAATGCTGCGTTACATCAGAGACCTGCCGGTTGAGTATCAAATAAAGGTGAACGGCAGGGAGTATATACTCTGCCATGCTCAGCCGTGCTGCGGCTCATTCGCTAAAAACCCGATGGAACATGCGGAAATAAACACGAAATACACCGATGAAATCGAATTCTCCGTTTGGCACAGGCCGAGAATAGATGATGAGAATTTCCAAAATAAAACAATAATCTGCGGTCACACGCCTGTTTCATGTCTTGGCGGGAGGAATACGATAATTCACTCTGCAAAACGAATATATATCGACTGCGGATGCGCAAATATTTCGGCCCCGTATTACGGCCGTCTCGGTTGCCTACGGCTCAATGATATGAGGGAGTTTTATTGCAGCCCGGCGAATATTGCTTTGGGAGTCGCCGATGAGGATTGAAAAGCCTGCGGAATCCGTATTTTTCAAGTCACGTTATTGCGATGCGCTATTGGGCTCTTTTGCTTTTACTCAATCGGTTTGTATGAAAAAGCGGATTGCCTCACCCGCTGGAATGCGATATAATCAAAACACAGCCGTGATCGGCGGCATAGAGCTGCGCTTGACGGGAGGGGCGATTATGGAGCTTCGGGTGCCCGGGTATTTCCTCGCGGTGGCGAGAGAGGATAATTTCACAAGGGCGGTGGAGCAGAAAGCATCGGCAATCAGAACTTCTCCGTGTGAATTATAAGAAATACACAAACGGAAAACATGACTATTTTTATAGCAAGGCTTGAAAGCGGAAAAAGAGTTATTCCGCAAGCAACCATCATCTGCGAGTTATTCCGATGAATACTCAGTTCGTATTTTGCTAATGTCCGATTGACTATTCAGGGAATGTTTGCTTCTGAATACGTTCTCGCTTTGGGTCGGTCATAAGATCGTTTTTGCCGTTTAATACAGTTGAATATAAAAGTTGAAGGGCGTTTACAATGGACTGTTGAAAAATCCGCCGAAGTGTCTTTTTGTGCTCTGTATGGAAAACGCAGAACAGGTGTTTGACCTGCTGAGTTGTCATATATGACGACATGTTGTCATTACAGGTTATGACGACCGTTTTCTGATGCTCGGAAGCCGTCTCATTTTCGGGTTCATTTCTTACAGCTCGGCAACAGCAAAAAATAACCACGGACGGGAACAGATCCGCGCCGTGGTTATTATCATTAGAAGCATTATAGATTAAATTGCATGGTGACAAGTATGAAAGACATTATGCATTTCGCTGTGACTACCGGTCAGGTTAATCCATTGCACTACGCAATCAAAACATTATTGAGTGATTAACGGCGCAAGGGTGAACAGTAATGGCGTTATGTTATAACGCTAATAGATTTTTGAAGGATAATTTAATCAAAACTCAATACCATAAAAAGCCGAAGAACACATACCAGATGATCCATTGCCAACGGGTAAAGGTAACGGTGACATCATATTCATCTTTTAGTTCTTTTCCTGTTGCTTCATTGATATATGTAATGGTAACACGAGCCGATCCACGACCTGTCGCAGTTATCATACCACTTTCATTAACGGTCGCAACAGATTCGTTTGAAGATTCAAAAACGGCTTTTTGGTATCCGAAACTGGTGTAAAATCTTTTGGATTCCTGCTCAGCAGATGCACATTGATAAGTCTCTTTATAATTAAGCATAGGTATGATTACGGAAACCCAGTAGTTAAGGTTTATAAGTGTTAAAACGACGAGGAGTCAGATTATTCAGTGATTTGGGCTAAGGCAACTGATTTAATTTCGTCTATAGAATCTTTCCAAATATGGAGCTGAATTATGAAAAACGAACCGTTTTTCTATATAAAATACACCCTCACTTTCAATGCTCCCCCCCTATCCATCGGATGAAAACCAAGCAAATTAGATTAACAACTCATTTGAATTCAAGCAGAAAAGCAGACTGTGAAAACGCAGTCTGCTTTCTTTATGTTCCGAATTTGGTGCATTCGTCGCTGTACAATATAATTAAATTGGTGAACGAAAGAGGATCGGAGTGTGACGGTACATGTCTAAAAAAAGCCATTCGGGTGACAGTGCGCAGTTGAATCTTTTTGATATTCTGAAACTAGCAGAGAATATTGACAGCAAGTGTTCCTCAAAAGAAATTGGGGAGGTTATAGGTAAACTCCGTGCAGCTAAGCGTACCGCGGAAAAGCATGAGGAAAATGAACGTCGGCGCAGAGAAAAAGAAGAATCGGATCGTAAAGCCCGTGAAGAAAAAGAGAGAAAAGAAGCACATATCCGCGAAGTTACCTGTATGGATCTTCCTTTGGACTGGAATAATATATTCAATTCCGATGTACGAACACTTGGGGTTCACGTAGAAAGCATTCCGGATGCGCTGATTATGAGTCTGAACACATTAGGCAAGGTGAATATTGAATATATATCTTCTGTGACGGGGGCAGATTATAAGACCGTTATTTCAACCTTGAAAGGGTCTATTTATCAAAATCCGCTGACGTGGAACGAATGCTTTTATCAAGGTTGGGAAACCGCCGAAGAATACCTTTCCGGCAATCTTATGCGCAAATGGAATGCTGCAAACGAAGCGAACCAAAAGTATGATGGTTATTTTGCAGACAATTTGGGAGCAATCGAAAAGGTACTTCCGCCGACGGTAGCTACAAAGGATATATACATAACACTTGGCTCGCCGTGGATCCCGGCAGATATAATTGATGATTTTATAATTTACTTATTCGGGGATCCGTTTAGATATTCCTGTTTTTACGACGATAGGGAAAAAACCATGGAAAGATATAAAACCGTTCATGATGAAATAACCGGAACATGGGAAATCCCTTGCAAGTCCAGATATAATCACAGTGTAGGTGTAAGGCAGAAATACGGAACGGAAAGACTTGAAGCATTGCATATTTTGGAGAAAACCCTGAATATGAAAACGATTTCGGTTAAAGAGAAAGTAAGCTGTGCTTCGAACTCATCCGGTAAAAAGCGCATTATAAACCAAATGGAGACTGTTGCCGCAATTGAAAAGCAGCAAAAACTTATCAATGCGTTTCAAAAATGGGTGTGGACAGATGACGCTCGGAAAAAGCGTCTTGAAACCATATTTGAAAACAATTTTAGCTGTGTGCGCAGGCGTATTTTTGACGGGTCTTTTTTGGATTTTCCCACTATGTCCGATTCGGTCAAACTGTATCCTTATCAAAAAAATGCGGTGGCAAGAATAATTTTTACACCTAACACCTTGTTGGCGCATGATGTCGGAGCGGGAAAAACATATGTCATGATTGCTGCCGGTCAGGAAATGAAAAGGATGGGGCTTTCTACAAAGAATATGTATGTTGTACCGAATAACATTGTCGGACAGTGGAAAAACATTTTCACTGCAATGTACCCGAACGCAAAGCTCCTTTGCGTTGATCCGAAGAATTTCACTCCAGCCAAGCGCGAGGCAGTGCTTGAGTATATTCGGGATGAAGATTTTGACGGGATAATTATTGCTTACAGTTGCTTTGAACAGATTCCCCTATCAAAAGATTACTACATAGAGGAACTGGAAGAGAAAAAGAAACTGGTGTCCGAACTTGTCACCCAGAAATGCAAGGCTACTTCGAAACTGAAAAAGAAGAAAGAAGCCCTTGAAAAAGCGTTGTTCGAGATGACTTTAGCTATGGACGATATGTACGATACCGTCTATTTTGATGAGCTTGGAATCACGCGTCTTTTTGTTGACGAAGCTCATAATTTCAAGAACGTCCCATTTGAAACCAAGGCAAATAACGTTCTTGGCATTAGCGAAAACGGATCAAAAAAATGCCAGGATATGATGGATAAGGTCCATATGATTCAAAAGAAGAACTGCGGAAAGGGTGTTATATTTGCCACGGGCACGCCGATTACCAACTCGATTACCGATGCATATATCATGCAGCAGTATTTACAGAGTGGCGAGCTTGCAATGCTAGACTTGCAGAGCTTTGACGCATGGATCGGAATGTTTGCCGAGCGCAACGCCGAATTTGAAATTGATGTAGATACGAGCAGCTATCGGCTGGCTACACGCTTTGCTAAGTTTCACAACCTCCCTGAGCTTACTTCACTGCTTTCTTCCATTGCAGATTTTCATCGGGTAGACGAATCCGCCGGGATTCCGATGCATGGCGGCTACAAGGATGCGCTCATATCCAAAACGCCTGATTTTGCGGCGTATCTCGATAATATTTCACAGAGAGCCGATGATGTGCGCAGTGGCGGAGTCCGCCGCGAGGATGACAATATGCTGAAAATAACAACGGATGGCAGAAAAGCAGCACTTGATTTACGGTTGGTTGATCCCAACGCAACATTTACATATCAATCCAAGGTAGCGCGGTGTGCAGAAAATGTGGCAGATATTTATTTTAGGAACGCACAAAACAAAGCGACACAGTTGATTTTTTGCGACATTTCCACACCAAAATCCGGGTTTAATATTTATGACGAATTGAAAGCCGTTCTTATAAACCTCGGTGTTCCGGAGACACAGATTGCGTACATTCATGACGCTGAAACCGAAGCAAAAAGGGCGCAGTTGTTTATGAAGGTACGTAACGGTGACGTCCGTATTTTGATCGGATCAACCTTTAAGCTCGGATTGGGTGTAAATATTCAAGACAGGCTGATAGCTCTTCATCACATTGATGTTCCGTGGAGACCTGCAGATATGACGCAACGTGAAGGACGTATTCTTCGTCAAGGCAACGCCAACCCGCAGGTGTATATTTACAGATATATCACCGAAGGAAGCTTTGATGCATATTCATGGCAGTTACTTGAAACAAAACAACGGTTTATTTCAAGCCTGCTTTCCGGATCACTTACGACTCGTAGCGCCGCAGACATCGAGGACACCATACTGGATTACGCCGAAGTCAAGGCTTTGGCTGTCGGAAATCCGCTTGTAAAAAAAAGAGTAGAAGCAGCCAACGAACTGACAAGGTATCTTACTCTGCAGCGCAAGTTCATTGATTCAAGATTACAAATGGAAAAGAGCTTCTGGAGCTTCCGGGAAAGGTCGAACATCAGAGGATCTTAATAACAAAATGCGAAGAAGATCTTTCTTATTATCGTGATTGGAAAATGGGAAATCCTCCGGCTACAGAAATCTGTTTAAAGAAAGAGGAAGCAGAAAACCGTAAGAATCTTCGCGAGTATATAACCTCGGCCGTCAGGGGCTATGCCCTTGAAACAAGAGAAAAAACGTTGATGAACTACAGAGGTTTTGATATTGTGCTTCCTGCCAATATGGCACGGGAAAAACCGTATATTTGGCTCTCTCGGCAAGGCAAATATTATGTTGAACTCGGCGACACCGAAATTGGAAATCTTCTGCGTATTGATAATTATCTCGACACACTTGACAAGCATCTTGAAAAGCTGAAAGTTGGCTTATCTAATCTTATCGAAAAAGAGATTGAACTGAAGGCGGAACTTGCAAAGAACGAGAATTACAGCGAGCAAATAGAAAAATACAGTGCCGAAGTTGAAAAGCTTGATAAGAAACTGGGGGTAAACAAAAAATGAACGATGTGAAATTTACGAACATTCCTTCTATGACTGTTGGAAAAGCGGTAGATAAGCTGTCGTACGTATACAGCACGGTGATTCAAAACAAACTTCCTGTCAAAACAATGCCATCCGTTATGCTCTGGGGACCTCCCGGTGTCGGAAAATCGCAGGCAATACGGCAGATAGCAAGGAGAATTGAACGAGATACCGGAAAAACAGTAAAGGTGACAGATGTTCGTCTGCTCCTTTTTAATCCCATCGATTTGAGAGGCATTCCGACTTCAAATGCAGATAAGACTCTTGCCGTTTGGCTTAAACCTCAGATTTTTCAAATGGATCCGAGCGATGAAATAGTAAATATCCTCTTTCTTGATGAGATATCTGCCGCACCGCAATCGGTTCAGGCGGCAGCATATCAGATAACTCTTGACCGCGTTGTCGGTGAGCACAGACTGCCCGACAACTGCATTGTAATCGCAGCGGGTAACCGTACCACAGATAAATCGGTGGCATACAAGATGCCGAAAGCACTTGCAAACAGACTAATGCATATAGAAATCGAAGGAAGCTTTAGTTCTTGGAAGCAATGGGCGATTACATCTGGGGTAAATGACAAAGTGATCGGCTTTCTCTCTTTCAGACAGAACCATCTTATGGGCTTTAATTCTTCAAATGATGACCTTGCATTCCCGACACCGCGTGCATGGGAAATGGTGAGCAATATACTTAATGGAATAGACAATGATATCGACAAAATGTATTCATTGATTGCCGGTATTGTCGGGACAGGCGTAGCTGTAGAATTTAGAACATGGGCGAAGGTATACCGGAATCTCCCGTCTATTAAAGATATTTTTGATGGTAAGATGCCGGCATTACCTACAAATACAGATGCTATGTACGCTCTAACGGCATCTATGACGGCTTATGCGAAAAGTCACAAGGATGAAATGGTGAGAATTGCGAATTCAATCCGATATGCTGATAAAATGCCTCCGGATTTCAGCACTATACTGTTAAAAGACTATATGTACATAGATAAGGATTACAAAAGACGGTTAATGCTGATACCAGAGTTCGCAAAATGGCTTCAGAGCAAAGGGAGTTTAATGAATGGTTCTGTCAGATGAAAAGAAAAGAGAATACATTAAGCGTCTTTTACTGTCACGAATGAGAATTCTGTGTAATAACGGATTTTACGGCTTGCTTTTGATGCACATGATTTATTCTATTGATGAGAACTGTGAAACAGCCGCGACCGACGGGCATAGGATTTTCTTTGGGCCGGACTTTTTGGACGAACTCAGCGACTCGGAACTGGACTTCATTATGATGCATGAGATACTTCATGTCGTTTTGCAACACTGCTTGAGGCAAGGAGACAGAGATAACGAGAGGTTTAATATAGCCTGTGATATTGTGGTCAACTCAAACATACTTCTGTCTGAAAAAATGAATTTGAAAGCTATAACCTTGAAGAAATACGGCGAGTCCGTGCATCTTGCTCCTGATGGTAAAGAGGGATACGAATACACGGCAGAGCAGGTATACGAAATGCTCCCGCCGCTTCCTCAAAACAGGAAACCGAAACTGAAATCGGCAATAACAGGAATACTGGGTAAAAGCGGCAGCAATGATGAAAATTACGGAGATGCAAGAGGCAGCGCATTAGGACGTGCAAAGAAAGAACAAACTGAACACAATAAAACCGCGGCAGTATGGGACGATCACACTCGCTGGGGCATGGATGAAGATGACGAAATACTTCGCGATGTGTGGGTAAAACGGTTTGAGGATGCTTGTGAGGCCATTTCTATAAGAGACCCATCTAATCAAAGAGGGCTTTTCCCTTTATTTGCCGAACGGCTTTTTAAGGAATTAAAAAAACCGCAAACCGATTGGCGGATGATTTTGAATGATTTTGTTCAGCAGGAAATCGTCGATTATTCTTTTACACCGCCCGACAGAAGATTTGATGAAAGTCCGTTTTTTCTTCCGGATTTCAATGATAAGGATGATTTGGTCGAAGATATTCTGTTTATGATAGATACTTCTGGTTCTATGTCGGACAATATGATAACAGCGGCGTATTCCGAGGTAAAAGGAGCCATTGATCAGTTTGACGGCAAGCTCAAAGGTTGGCTTGGCTTTTTTGATGCGGCGATTGTTGCGCCTAAGCCATTTACAAATGAAGAAGAGTTCAAAATCATCAAACCTGCCGGCGGGGGCGGAACAGATTTTCAGATTATATTTGAATATGTCCAAAAGCATATGCAAGGAAAATTGCCTGCCTGTATTATCATTTTAACGGATGGCTATGCCCCATTTCCAAGAGAAAAGCTTGCGGGCGGTATTCCGGTTTTGTGGTTGTTAAATAACAAAAACGTCGCCCCACCTTGGGGAAAAGTCGCAAGGATAACTGTGTAATATTAGGGAGGCATAAACAATGTATGGTGAAGAGATTAAAGAAATATTAAAGAATACATATGACGTGTGCGCACGTACGCTTGATTTTGCTTCATCAGCAGCATCACGCAGAAAGATGGATGAATTCTTTTTTTACAGTCTGGATAAAGGCTATGAAGAAGAAATCCTTACTCTCCGAAATATATTGGAATCACAGTTTCCTAAAACTGAAAAAAGTCATCTGACTGAATTAAAGCAGCTTTTGGGGAAAAGCAGGTGGAAATTACCTCAGTGTGCTCATTATTATGTTGATAGCAGTAATGGGTGGCGCTTGGATTTTCATGAAATAAAAGGTGTCTGCTATCACAGGACATTTGGCAAACATATTGCTGCAACTTTTATTCTCGGCCGGCCAATCGTTCAGCTATTTGAGCATAGATTAGCTGAAATGCATTTCAACAGTGATAAAGGAACCTGGGAATCTAGTATACTCAGCAACAAAAACACATTGTATGGATATTGGGGCAAAACAGAATATAACAAGAAGAGATATGGCAACGATCAGACGGTTACGGAAGGCATTAATTATCGTGTAAATCGGAATCTGCTGAGCAATGCTCAATTCAGAATGTTTACAACAAGTTTCTTCTCGCTGGTTGCAGAATCTGAAAAAAAGTACATTTTAAATGATATAAGCAGGACAATAAATGCGTGTGGCTGCTTTCTGCCATCAGTTTCGTTATCAAAAATATTGGAGTGTCGTACCCCGGCAGATTTTTTCAAAGCCTCTGTACCTGAAACGGATCGTTTGAATATTAATTTAAATAAAATCGATATGAATGTAGGATATGTGATTGCAAAGCTTTCGCCGTTTATATGTACGCAAGATTTTTCAACTCTTTCAAAATTAACTCCGCAAACACTAGGGAAATGTATTGATTCGAAGAATCTCTTTGATGGGATAAGCAGCCCGGAATCTGTAGAACGCTTTTTATCAAATTATTATAAGCAGGAACGAGGTTTTTCAAAGCATAAATATGATGATACGATTTAGGATTACGTTAGAATTCTGTATACGAAGATGCCGAGCGATTTCTTGCAATTAAGCCTTTTCTAACAATTTTGGAATAGTGAAAAACCTTTTCTTAATTCAAGCCGTGTGCTAGGCAAACTCGGCAATATAAAGCATTAAGAAGCGAAAATTAATGCATATATAATATCTATCTTAATGTTGTTTAGTTGTTACAGATCATCTCTGCATGCGGTTACAACGAGCACTTGAAAATCCGCCGGAATGTCTTTTTGTGCTCTGTATGGAAAACGCAGAATAGGTGTTTGACCTGCCCAGTTGTCATATATGACGACATGTTGTCATTACAGGTTATGACGACCGTTTTCTAAGGGTCAGAAATCGTCTCATTTTCGGGTTCATTTCTTACAGCTCGGCAACAGCAAAACAATAACCACGGACGGGAACAGACCCGCGCCGTGGTTATTATCATTAGAAGTTTTTAATTGCCTTACATCGTCCGCAAAGGAAGGATAATTACAACCGTTCACGCACCATCATCAAAGCATAGCCAAGTAGATTTTATCCAATCCACTTGTCCCTTTCAAGTCTATCAGGATCATTCATTGACAACCCTATGCCCCATATTCTGTCCTTGACCGCACATTCAGCCAAGATACAATCTTCCGTTGCCTTTAGCTGCGATTTCAAGTCCTCATTCTGAGAGAATTTCGCGATCAATCCCTCAAAAACAATTATTTGACGAACGCCGTTCCAATAGCTCTAGTTATAATTTGCGACAAGCCTGCCAAGAGCTTTTGTTTCGGTAACATCATCAGTCGCAAGTATTTTAACTGCCGTGTCCTTGTCTCCGAAGCACACAGCTTTTTTATACATCATATATTGCTCCATTGAGGAAAAGTCTACATCGTTCACGGTAAATTCACTGGGATACCAATTACTTAAATATCCGTTTTCCTCATTTGGATTATGAAAACAAACTATTTTCATTGTACTTCACCGACTCTTTTGACATCCAAATCGTAAAACCCGCCGTATGAAACACTTACGGGTGCTTTAATGTGTCGATCACATTTTTACTTTATCGACATCGAAGTCAACAATTTCACGCATCTTTTGTCTTGCGTTTGCTTATTTTTTTATAGCATTCTTGTCTCGATTTTACAAGTAAATTGAAGGGTAATTTACAACCGCTCGGCAATTGCATAGGGGAGGCTGTCGTCAAAGCAGGCCGCATATTCAGGGTCAAAGTCTAATTGACAGCTTATCCGGCGATTATTTAAAAACAAAAGGCACTTTTGAGCATGGGGGGAGCTTCAAAAAGTGCCTTATTGATCAGTGAATACGGGTTATTTATACTGGGTGGTTGCAGTTCTTGTGATGGTATCGGCGGGGCCGCCGGAGCCATACACGACAAACTCGGTCGTCACTCTGTATGTGCCTTTGTCGGACAGCTGAAAATAGTGGAATCCTGTATACAGACATTCGTATATCACATCGATCCACTTGTCATTTGTCTGACCAATATCCACTCTGCTCCAAAACAGACCGAGAACCTTTTTCTCAACATAGGTGGTTACAATAGCTTTGCTAAAGACATTTTTTCCTGCAGTAAAACTATTAGTTATTGTTAACTCGCCTGATGAAGAAACTGAAGCTCTGTTTGATGCTGTAACGGTATTATTAAAATAGGGTTCAACCATCTGCGCCGCAGCAAACGCCGAGAAAGTCGACATTGCCATCACAAAAGCAACGGCAATACAAACAACTTTTTTTATAACATTTTTCCGCATTTTTTCACCTCTTCTCCCCCATTCAGCATCTACAACGCTTTAATCGTAAAAATTAGGACAAAAAGAATTCTAATACTTTCAAGAATTTATATTAGCGACAGCTTTTGCCAATTTTAATCTACCATGTTTATCATTTTTATCAAATCTTCACTTTTCGCGCTTCCTAAATATGTCAATTTCATATTATATGTGTCTTCAAGCCAAAAGGCACAGTAAGTTCCAAAATCTCCATCGTATACTTTGACTTCTTTATCGGCAAAACGAAATGTTTTAGTGTTTCCATTTTTATAATCCAGCACAAATGAATTATCATTAATCGTTGTCTGCGACAACTCAATCACAGCGCCGGTCTCGCTATTCTCATAGCGCACGAAGCTCATATCGTCATTCAGCACCCGTTCCGTTTCCGTAAACCCATCTGGCACTTCTGTGAAAGCATAAACGTGGTCTATTTCTGCCGCGCCGTCTCCCGCGAACAGAATCTCTTTGAAGTTCTCATAGGTCTTGACAATGAAATTCGCTATCGGATTCCCTGTGGCATTGACGCTCACCAGCCCCGCAAGCAGGAGCGCCAAGGTCGCCGCCAGCGCAATGAGCCCTTTGATATTCAGGCGCGATTTACGGTCGTTCTTCGGCTTCTGACCGTTGTTCGCTCCTATGCTGTCGATAAGCTCCTGCATCTTCCTGTTGAATTCATCGCTGAACTCAACCTCGATCTCGGATTCATCGGGAACATCCGCAAACTCCTCCGCTATCACCGTGCTGAACGCCATATTGAATTCACTTCTCGTCATAGACATTCTGCCATTTCTCCTCTCTTTAACATCTCCGCAAGCATTTTTTTGCCCCTGTATATCTGCTTACAAACCGTGCTCTCGGTACGATCGACCGTCCTCGCAATTTGCTCGACCGACAGATCGAGCACGATTTTATAATAAAGCACCTCACGATATTTATCGTCGAGCGAGCGAATCGCGTCGAGCAGCTCGTCATACTCGACCTTGGCGCAAACGCTCTCGACGAACACCGAATCATTGAACTCCAAATTGAAATCAATAAACTTATTTTCGCATTCTTTCTGTATCTTTTGCCGTCGGAGCGTGCTGATCGCCTTGTTTTTGGTCGCCTTGAGCATATAATTTTTCAGATCCGTCGGGTCCTCGATCTTGTTTAGGATATCCATATGCGACGACGCGATCGTAAAAAAGACATCCTGGACAACGTCTTCGGCGTCATCCATATTATGCACAACGGCATTCGCAACAAAGATCATCTGCTTCCTGTGCTGATAATAAACTTCCTCAAATCGTTTTCTTTCAACTTCCGTGCCGATCATGTTAAGATACAGCGATAACATTAATATCATTTTCTTTCATTGTAATATTTTAGCTCTTACACCATATGTTATCACAAACATTGCTAAATTTCAACATGTTAGTGCATATCTTTTGAAATAATTTGAAAATTTTTTCATCCGGAGAATTCTGAATGCGTCGTATAGGCAGATAAAGCAGCAAAAGCGGGAGAGTTAGGCCTCTCCCGCTTATAGTTTTAAATCGTTTATGTGTTAAACGTTAGACAGTCTAACAGCTTTGGGTGCTTGCTCAGCCGATGAAATTCGTTGCGACGCGCGGTTCCTTTTCAGGCAGGCCGTATTTCTCACTACCGAGAGCAATGCTCTTCATCAGGAACGTCATATTTCTTGCGAGAGTTCGCATAGTCTGCTTGCCCTCCTCGTCAAGCTCCGCCTCGCCCTTGACTCTGCCGTGGATGCTGTTCCAATATTGGCTCGAAGCTATCGGCATATTGCTAATAGTGAAGTATTTATTCAACTCGTCAAATGTCGCCGAGCAGCCGCCTCTTCTGGCGCAGACGATGCTTGCGCCGACCTTCATCGTCTTATCAAAAGGAGTGCTGTAGAAGAGCCTGTCGAGGCATGCAATGAGCGTAGCATTCGCCGACGCATAATAAACGGGGCTTGCGACGATAAGACCGTCCGCGCTCTCGAACTCGCCCGCGAGCTCGTTGACGGTATCGTCTATCGCACATTTGCCGAGCTCTGAGCATCTGCCGCAGGCTATGCAGCCGCGAATAGCCCTGCC
>OKXB01001350.1_pt1 | contig 24569 bp, 19 predicted proteins | sample 1601731 | NCBI WGS metagenome assembly OKXB01 (sample SAMN04414077, study PRJEB24778) | human gut metagenome | material: faecal | host: Homo sapiens
GAGCAATTATACCATAGTTTATATTAATATTCAAATAATAAATAAAATGCTATGAAAATATATTAATATGATAAACATTCAAATTGCCATGGTGAGGTATTGAGCTATATTTTTTATAAAAACTGGTTAGTCTTTATTTAAATAAACAATAATACACATATACTATCAGTCTACTTGTGGTTGATTTTCCCATTATTTCAAATAAATGGTTGAATATATATAAATATAATGATATAATGTTAGCAAAGAAGAAAAAGGAGGAAAAAGAAAATGAAGAGAAAAACATTTATTTTGTTATGTGTTATTTTAAATGTACTATTCATTAGCAGTTGCAAAATTTGCGTTGATCCTGAAACTAACCCCAATGATCCTAACTATAATCAACAAGAAAAAATAGATGGAACTTATTCCGCAAAAGCATTGCATTACGGAAATATCCCTGAATCATATACTATTACCATTAAAGACGAAAAGTATAATAATGCTAAATTTAAAAAGAAAGTTTTAGAAGAAGATTTAAGGTTTTGGATAAAAATTGATAATAGCTGTGAACCTGAACAAGTTGTGTATCAAAAAGGTACTTCTTGTTATTACACAATAACAGAACCATATTATAATACAGTTATTCAAGATGAACCTGAATTATCGACAAATCAGCCCGCAATATCATGCGAATATTATATTTACGAATATTATATTTTTGAAACAAGCGATAAACTTTATTTTGTTGAAATGACGGTTGAGGTAAATGAGAATAATAATGGTACAATAATTAAAGGGCAACCAACATTAAAAGGATATTATGAATTAGCTAAAATAGAAGATTTATTAAGCACAAAAGGATATTATGTAGAAGAATCTAATGTTGGTAGTCTATTCTATAGAAATGGAACGCCTTCTTTCTTTGTTGGATATGAAGGAATCTTTAAAACTAAAGAACAAATTAGTGAAACGCTTGAACAAAATAATATGTATTCAACTTTAGACTTAAGTAAATATGATGATGAGTTTTTCAAAAAATATGACTTAATTGTTCTATCAGCTCAAATACAGTATGGTACAATAGTTTCGGTAGAAGATATTAAAATAAACACAGAAAATGCTAAAGTAGAATTAACTTTAAAAAATATTTTTACCTCACTAATTGCTCCTGACATTGTTGCACCATACCATATAATAGTAGTAATTAAAAAAGGTCTTGTTGGAGATATTACTAACTTAGTAACTACTAGATTATACTAATAATATATTTTGAAATGAATTGTTTGCTAAAAAAATCATAATGGTATAATATATCATTAGGTGATAAAAGATGAAAGCTAGATTATACTTATTAGAAGGTACTTATCCAAGTAAAGTTATTATTAAGACTAATTTAATAACTAAAGAATATACCTATCAAAACTCACAAGAATTTATTAACGACATTAATAACTTATTTGAAATTAATAATAATCCTAACACAACAGTAATACTTGTACTTGATCCAAGTATTTGTAGAAACATTGCTATGGATAATGGTTTTGGAAAATTTCAATTAGCAGGTTATAATAATCTTAATAATTATGGTGATATAAGGTTTTATCGCTATGATGAGAAAAATGATTTAGAAATATTTGAAGATATATATCAAAAAGATATACAGTCTTCAGATAATAAATTATTAAACCTAGCATTACAAAAAGATGTAGATTTAGAACTAGTTAAAAAAGGTGAAAACCTAATAAAAGAAATTAAATGTGAAATTCTTGAAATAGATGAAAATAAAGAATTAGTAGAATATATTGAAAAAGATTTATTAACAGATAAAAAACTAATAAGTATTGTAAACAAATATGACAAGATTAATACAATTAATAATCTTAAAGCCTCGATTTATGCGATTTATCAAATATGTAATAACCACAACGATATAAAAGAGATCATAAGAAATTGGATTCTATCTACTGAACCAATTATAAAAAATAATGACTATACTACTTTAACTCCTAAATTTGAAAGCATAGCAAAAGTATGTGATAATATATGTAATGCTAGAACATATTTAACTTTTGAAGAAATTGAAGAAACAATAAAAGATAAATTTAATTACTTAATGATAATGAATATTGATTTATTAGAAGAATATAAATATCAAATAACATCAATAGATTTCAAAGAGAAAAAGGTATATTTTAAACCATGTTATTATTAGTAAATACTAAAATAGAGATTTGATGGATAGTCAAATCTCTATTTCTTTTTTACACCTCTTCGCATACTTAATAAAAGTACCCCTACTAATGTTTAATAGGCTTGCGGCACCAACACTAGTTATTTCTTTATTACAATAACTCTTAAAAACTTGTATAAAATCACTTGTAATTTGATAGGGAGGCCTACCCATATGGATACCTTTTTCTTTAGCAATTTTGATACCTTCAGCCTGGCGTTGTCTAATATTTTCCCTTTCATTTTGAGCAACAAAACTAAGAACTTGTAAAACAATATCGCTAATAAATTTACCAACTAAGTTCTTATTATCGGTTCTAGTATCAAGTAGTGGAAAATCTAAAACCACAATATCTGCTTTAATATCTTTGGTAATACTAGACCATTCTTCAATAATCATCTCATAATTTCTCCCCAAGCGATCAATTGATTTAATAATTAACAAGTCATTTTCTTTCAATCTTTTTTTCATCTTTTGATAATTAGGTCTTTCAAAATCTTTTCCACTTTGCTTATCAATGTAAATTTGTTTTTCATCAAGACCTTGTTTAAACATTTCATCTAACTGCCTATCAACATTTTGCGTAGTAGTAGATACTCTAACATAACCATATTCCATTTTATTTACCTCCATTTAGTTATGGGTAAATTATAACAAATTTTACTGTTAATAACATACAACAAAGCAAACAAACAAGGAAATAATCGATTATTAAAAAACACAATTATTACTAAAAAAAGTATATATACTAAAAAATACCATCTTACAAATACGCCTTTATTATGATAAAAATTGACAAAATACCTAAAAAGTGATATAATACACTTGTATGTATAGTTGTCATATACGATGACTAATTTCATATAATGTATTATTAAAATAAAAGATTTTTAAGAAAGGGAATTATTTTAAAAATGAAAAGAAAAACATTAACATTAACATTGAGTATTCTTGCTTGCCTAGCATTAATTGGTGTAGGCTTTGCATCATGGATAATTTCAGCAGATACTTCTACTACTGCACAAGGCAGTTTCATAGTTGATACTGTAACTGATAACAGATTAGAAGCAACTGGTAGATGGATTACTATCACTAAAGATTCTGGAGAAAATGAAGTAGTAACTTCAGATGATAATTCAGCAAAAGTTTCTTTTGGCGCTCCTGCAACTATGGATAAACCAGATGCTTGGCTTACAAATGACAAGAAGGGAACAACTGAAAAATTAACTGTTGTTTATGAACTTACTGTAAAAACTAAGGGAGGGGAATTTGTTTCTAATTTATCTGGTGATGAAATTACCGGAACAGTTAGTTGCAACGACGAAACATATGACCCTAAATACGTTGCTTTACCTACATTAACAGTTACAAATAAAGGAAATGGAATATACTATTTACAATTAGACTTTGATTGGGGTACAGATTTTGGAGGAAAGAATCCATACGTTTATTATAATGAAAAAGAGTATAGTGATGCTCTTGCAGAAGAAGCATTCAATAAATTAGATGCTATAAAAGCATTAAATAATATTACATTTACTTTTAATATAAGTGTTGAAAATAAAACTAAATAGGTTTTAAATTATGGCAAAGTTAACAAGAAATTCTTATAAAAGAAAAATTATTCTTTTCGGTGTAATAGTATTCATGTCAATAGCATTAATCTCTACAGGTTTTGCCGCATGGGTAATGTCACAAGAAAAGAAACAATCTAAATCAGGTAATGTATCAGTTGGTGCTGTTACAGAAGGAAATATTGAGGTTATTCTTGATGAATTAACAGTTAAGGATTTTAAGTTTGAACCGAAAGAAAATGACAAAACAGGTCGCGTTCGTAATGATGGTACAAATTTTGAATCATTAACTGTAACAGTAACTGGTACTATTAAGAATACGCAATTCTTAAAAGAAGCAACAATTAAGATGAATGTACAAAATCAGGTAAATCAAGCAGTTACTGATGGTTACATTGTTTTACCTGAATGTGCTGGAAAAGAAGTTGTTTTAACTCTTACTGATGGTGGAAGTGAAACTGAAAAGAAATTTACTTATGATATAACAATTGAATGGGGTTCAAAATTCGGAAATGTAAATCCTGGTGAATATTATGATAGTGATGCGTTTAGTCCAACTGAAGAAGAACTAAAGGGATTTAGTGGTACTCAAGAAGAAAAAATAACAGCTTACATTAAGAGCGTATTAGATGCATTCCATGAACTATTAGATACAGCTACATATGAAGTAGTCGTTACTGCAAAACTTAATTAGTAGGTAATTATGTCTCCTTCTGAAATACTTTCAATCATAGTTACTGTTATCGGGGTATTTAGTTTCGCAACAATATTTACGATATTATACAAAAGTTATGCAAACTCGCAAATTGCAGAACTTAATTCAGGTAAAAAAGACATTGAATTAATTGATGAAGTAATCTATGAAAAACAAGAAAAAGTTAGAAGGCGCAGAAAGATAACTGGAACTATACGTACAGTTGTCTTTTATGCTATTATGGTGGTACTTATTCCGTTGTTTATTTTTTCATTGATTAATCGATTTCAAAACAATGTCACAATGATAGGCAATAGAACTGTTATGGTTGTTGCAAGTAACTCAATGAGTTACAAAAATGAAGCTAATAGTTACTTATTTGATGACAGTTTAGGATTAAACAATCAGTTTAATACATACGATCTCATTATTCTTGAAAAAGTGAACAATGAAACCGACTTAAAAAAATATGATGTTATCGCGTTTAGAAATTCAAAAGGTAGTAATACTATTCACCGTATCATCGATATTGATTACAGTAGTACCCCATATAAATATACTACTAGAGGAGATATATACGACGAAAAAGGAACCGATGGTGAAAAACCTACTTTTGATAAAGTTATAGGTAGATATACTGGAAAACGTCTTGCTGGTGTAGGAATGTTCATCTTATTCCTACAATCATATGCGGGGATAATTACAGTATTATCGCTTATATATTGCTTATTAATGATTGATCGCATTGCAAATAAAATGGATAAAGTACAAGAAGAACGAATCAAAAAACTTGAAGAAGCTTTAGAATATGAAAATGAAGATAATTTAAATGAATTTAAAGCTATTTATACTGAAACAATTTATTACAAAGGCTATGCGTATAAATTTGATGAAAATGGTTTTGTTGATAAAACCGAAATAAATAACAACGAATACTTAGAAAAATCGGATAGTACAATGATTAAAGAATTGACTAACCAAGAAACTTCAGAAACCAAAACTGAAGAAATTACAATAAATGAAGAACAGGGAGAGTAACCTTATGAAAAAACCCTATTTTACAAGAAAGAACTTGATAGTTTTATCACTTGCATTCTTTTATTCTTTCTTACTACTATTTGTAGGTTTATGCCTAGATGGATCTCATCTACTAATAGGTAAAAAGAATCCAATAGCACTTGTTGCGGAAAAAATAAATTTTGAACCAATAAGATGTGGTGTAACAGGATATGTAAGTTTAATACTTGTTGCAATATATATATCTGTATTTGTAGCATTGTTCTTATACGAAAAAAGATATGCAGTTTTAAACAATAAAAAGCCATATAGTCTAAAAATGATTCTATCTTATCTTGCATCACTAGTAGCATGCTTTATATTATCATTTGGCGTTGGTATGTTAATTTGTGGAAAAAATGGCATCAAAACAATGTATCAATTTACTGGTCAAAGTTTATTAATAACAACATGTATATATATTCTTGCATTTGCTTTTGTTGGTGGAATATTGATGTTTATTGTAAACTTTACTCAAGTTGACAAACCATTTAGAGCATTTGAAGACAAAAACTATCCAGTACTTGATGACGACGATCTTGTTAAAAATGATGTTAGTTCAAACTTTGATGCTGTACCATCAAGTAAAGTTAGTGGCACAGTAAGTGGTGAGGTTGGAATTGGTCAACCTGCTGCTACTGACAACAACAATTCAAGTGTTATTCGTCAAACAGAAGAACTAGATGACCGTGAAAAAGTATTCCCAGCATTATCAATGATGGATGAAGAATACGAAGGTTATGCGGTTGAAAATGTTGTTAGCGATAACTTAACATTAAATGAAATTGCAACAAGATTTAGGAATTATCTTGCCAAAGAAGAAAAATTATATTTTGATATTGATACAATTCGTTTCTTTGTAAGCGGATTTGCCGCAAGTCATTTCATGATTTTAGAAGGTTTATCTGGTACAGGTAAATCAAGCTTACCAAGATATTTTGCAAAGTTTATCAATGCTAATCTATTATTTGTTCCTGTCCAAGCAACATGGAGAGATAAAACTAACCTAATCGGTTACTTTAATGATTTCTCTAAAGCTTACAGTGAAACTGAATTCTTAACAAGCTTATATCATGCTAACTATAATCCTGATATGATACATATGTTTGTACTTGATGAAATGAACATTTCAAGAGTTGAATATTATTTTGCTGACTTCTTATCAGTGCTTGAATATCCTGAAGAAGAATGGAAAATAAAAATAATGCAACTTCCATATAATTTCATCCCTCCTGCAAAATTAGATGATGGTGTTATTCAAATACCTAATAACGTATACTTTGTAGGTACCGCAAACAAAGATGACTCAACATTCACAATTACTGATAAAGTTTATGACCGTGCAATCACAATTGATTTTGACAATCGTAATGATGCATTTAATGTAAATGGTGACGCATCAACAATTAACCTTAGTAGAAGTGCCCTTGCTAAACTATATCAAGAAGCTAAAAACAATAAGAGTTATCAAATGACTGATAATGATTATCAAAAATTCCAAACTATAAGTGATTACATTTATGATCAATTTGATATTACTTTTGGTAACCGTATTTTAAATCAAATATCTGAACTTGTTCCAGTATTTGTATCATGTGGTGGTACAAAAGAAGAAGCTCTTGACTTCTTACTTTCACGAAAAGTTATTAGCAAAATTGAAGGCCGTTTTGAAGAATATGTTAAAAATGCTTTAAGAGAATTACTTAACTTAATTCATAAAACATACGGAAAAGATGTTTTAAAACGTAGTGAAAAAACAATTCAAAATTTAATGAGAAGGTTATAACAATATGAAAATCATCGAAGAAAATCTTTTAAAAAAGATGATAACACAACTAAATAATTACGAAAAAAAGTATCAAAATGTAAAAGAACGTTTTACTCATTTAGAAGAAATTGAGCTTGCATCTTTACAAGAACTTTCTTTCGAAAAAGATAATGAATTCTTCGATGAAGTAACCTTTATCTTAAGTGTTATCACTTCGATAATTGCTCATCCTCAAATATCTAACCGTGATGAAGATATTATCGAACGAGCTGAACAAGTTGGCAACATTACCAATGAAGCATTAAAACAAACAATACGTGATGCAAGTTTGTGGAAAGAAAAAGATTTTGAATTAGTTCCTGAATATATTCATTATCATCAACACATTGATGATTTAAAAATTTATGAAAATATCTTCATTGGTATGCTAATTCATCTAATTGATACAGAACTTACTAAATATGATGTTTTCTATCAAAGACTTATTCCAAGTATGCAAACTGATGCATTGTTTATTGAAGAAAGCGAAAAAATTGAAAAGACATTAACAAAAATAGATAGTTTAAAACGTAAAATGTTACATATTAAAAATACAGCTTTTTACAAAGAAATATCTAAAGTTAATTTAAATTTAAGAAAAATACAACCCACAAATATTTTATTAAAAAACAAACTATATAATTTATGTTATAAATTCTATCGCAAATTTGTTATTTATGAAGATAATAAAAACTTACAAATTGATTTTAAAAAGTATTATTACTATCAAATATTAAGAGTATTTAAATTAAATGAATTTAAGCTTGATGATAAAAATCAAAGTCTGGTATTTAACTATCAAGATAAAAAAATAAAACTAGTAGATAATGAAGAAAATTCTAAAATTAGTTTAGAAATTAAATATCACAATAATGTCTATAAACATCTTTTAATTCTATCAACTGATCGTGAATTAATAGATGAATACGCTGAAGATAAAGATTACATAACAACAGAAGTAATTTCCCTTTGGAATTTATATAACGTTGATACAAATGAATTTGTCTTCAACAATCAAGCAAGTGAAATAGAAATTGCTAGAAAATGGGTAATGAGTAAACTTCAAGAAGTAGTTGCAAAGAAAATGATTTACTCAAAATATTGCCCAATATGTAAAGATAGAAACTTAACAATTGAAAATGATATATATCATTGTAACAATTGTAAATCAATTTATACATTCAAAAAAGAAACGAAAGATGTAATTTGGTTTATTAAATTAAGGAGGTAACTCGCATGGAACAAAACATCCAAGAACCTAAAAAAACCACTATATTAATAGAAGACTTATATAAATCATATGGTGAAAAAGAAGTTCTACTTGGACTAAATTTAGAAGTTCATGAAGGCGAATTATTTGGATTTATTGGCCGAAATGGTATTGGTAAATCAACAACCATAGATTGCATGATTGGCGCTAAAAAATTCAATAAAGGTAGAATTGAATTAAACGGTTATGATATTGTAAAAGATCCTATTGATGCTAAAAAAAGTCTTGGATACGTTGCAAGTGAACCCACTTGTTATGAGGAAATGACAGGTTATGACTATTTAGAATTTGTTGCAAGCATATATGGTATGACTGAAGGTGACTTCAGAAGAAACAGTGAATATCTTTGTAACAGATTACAACTAAACTTAGATGAATTAAATAACCCTATTTCTGATTATTCACATGGTATGAAACAAAAACTATGTTTGGTTGCAAGCCTTATACATAGCCCTAAAGTATGGGTTTTAGATGAACCTACAGTTGGGCTTGACATAATGGCAGTAGAAGAACTTAAAAAAATGTTAAGGGAATATGCAAATCACAATAATACGGTTTTCGTTACAAGCCATAACATTGAATTAGTATCTAAAATATGTGATAAAGTTGCCATTATAAATGATGGTAAAGTTGTTGCATTATATGACTTAAATAAAAACCCTAATAAACGATTACAACTTTCAAAAATCTTTCTTGACACATATGGAGGTTAAAGATGCTAAACCTTTTAGCAAAAGACTTTAAACTTCTATTTGGAAAAGAAAAAAGTATTGCAAGAAGAATTGCAACTATTCTTGTAACCCTTATATTTATAGCGTGCTTTATTGCAATTGAAGTTTTTCTATTTACTACAATTTTAAATAAAATCAGTAAATATGATCAAGCACCAATTGCTTATATGAACCTATTTCTTACCGTAATATCAATACTAATAATTATTGCAAATATTTTTCAAGCAAAAAGATTATTCTTTAATGAAAAAGATATTGAACAACTAGCCAATAGACCAGTAAGTAATGGACAAATAATAAGTTCTAAAATGGTTTTCTTATTTATTATGCATTATGGTACAAGTTTATTATTTGTTTATCCACTGTTTGTAGCATACGGAATTATCTTTTCAAGAAGTTTCATATTCTATTATCTAGCTTTATTTTATCCGCTATGTTCATTCTTATTTGAAATGGGAATTGCTTTAATCTTAGTTTATCCCGTATGGCTTATTAATAAATATCTTAGAAAACATCTAATAATCAGATTTATTTGTGCTTTAGTAATCATATTCATATGTTGTTATCTATATTCAAAAGTATTGAATTTATTTATTGCAATTGTCGCAGATAACAATATAAATGTTTTATTTACTACCGATTCAATAAACTTCTTTATGAATCTTAGAAAATATGAATTTCCAACTAACTTTCTAGTAGATATTTTTATAAGTTATCGCACATCAAGAATTTGGATGTATCTACTAATTGCAATAGGCGTGTTTGCAATTGGCTGTACAATTTGTATAGCAGCTTATGGTTATGTAAGAAATATTTCAATTAAAAATAAAGCAAAGAAAATTAAAAAAGAACCTGAATTAGTTAGTCCTAAAAAAGCTCTACTAAAAAAAGAATTGCTTTTAATTACTAAAAATCCTGGATATATTTTATCATTTACGGGTTTATTAATCGTTCAACCATTTTTAGTTTTTTTAGTAACCAAATCAATGAATACAATTTTTTCTAAAGGTATCTTTAAATACTATGTATCTGTTGTACCTAATTTCTTACCATTAATGGATGTGCTTATCCTAATGTTATTTACGGTAATTATTGCGCAAGGCGCATCAAGCTACATATCAATGGAGAAAAAAACAATTAAAGTAATAAAAATACTTCCAGTTGAACCGCAAACCCAATTAATGATAAAAGTGTTAATACCATTAGTGATGTCAGTAGCTTCACTATTTGTAACAACATTAGTTCTATTAGTTGGTAAACTAATAAACTTCCCAACCTTCATATTTGGTTTCTTATTAACCCTTGCATTACTCTTAATTTTTAGTATGATTTGTTTAAGAGAAGAATTACACATAAGACATTTAAAACCTAGGTCAACATTTAGATCTAATTTATGTGCATACCTTTTACCAATTGCCTACTTTGTAATTACAGCTTTATTATCATATTTAAAAATTAACCTAATACTTGCTTACTTTATAGGTTTAATTCTAATTTCAATAATAGGAGTTATTATGGCAATTATACTTAAGAAGAATGCAAAATCATGGTTTATGGATTTGGATGTGGTGAACTAAATGAAAAAGAAAAACTTAATAATCTTATTATTAATACCTTTTGTAATTACTCTTGTTGGTGTAATTACCATTAACACAACCTTTAACTTTATTGAAAACGATATGATTGGGATAGATTGGTCTTATGATGAAATAGAAGGCATCAAATTAGAAGATAAACTTCACAAATTAGTTGCAAGTCCTATCTATGAACAAGGTTATCCCCCACTAAAAGAAGAAGCGCTGGTTTGGAGCGTTTATGATAGCGATAATCCTGAAGGAAATAAATATGCAAAAATTGTAAATGAAAATGATAACTGGTATTTACAACCATTACAAATTGGCGAAGTAAAAGTAACATGCTCAAATAAAAAAGGCAACATCTTTAAAACGATGACCGTTATAATTTTTAAAGAAGGAGCAATTGTTGTTCAAAGCAAAATCAAAGCATCACAAAATAATATTGATCCTAATATCTATTATGGTGAATATGACTTTGACAAAAGCCTAAATAAGCAAAAAGCTACCTTTGAATTTGAAGTAAAAACTATTGGTGATTTACAAATAAATGACTTACAATATGTAAATAACACCCCTGATATTATTGAAATAGATGAAGCAAATAAAATTGTTAAAATTAAAACATCAGGTGATGCAAGTTTTACGGTAAAAACTAACAATGATGAAATGGTAAAACCAATGACTTATTCATTTAAAGTAGTAAAAGATGGCGTAAATGTCTATGACTATAATCAACTACTTGCATGTACAAATAAATCAACCAATGGTGAAATTGTTGTACTTAGAAAGTCATTTGAATCTGTTAATAATTTAAATAATACAACTGATAATAACGTAGTATGTTTTGGCAACTATACAGATGGTAAAAAAATTGATTTTACATCTGATGTATATTCATTTGAAACAACCTATAATCAAGATTATATTAAAGCTTGGAACGAATTTGTAAATAGTAATCCACGTTATAAGAAGATATCTAATAGAGTGCTTGCGGGGATAAGAGTTCAAAAGGATTTCTATGGTAATGGTTACACAATAAATCTTCACAATTTAACATTCCCATCAAGTACAATGGATGTAGTTGATAGTAATGGTAATAAAACGACAATTCCTGCTCTTTCAAAAGATGATCTATATAGAGGACCTCTACCATTTTACAGTTTAGGCGAACATGATAATATGCCACTTATTGAAGCATTCGGTCAAGATAATGTCGGTATGTATGTAGATGGCAGTGACATTTTAATCAATGACGTTAATTTGAAAAACTGTGATTTTGGTAACTTAATGTCAAACTTAGATTATGTTGGTACCGTTCTTGAAACTAATGGTAATAACATTACAATTAAAAATTCAAGATTATCTAATGGTAAACAAGTTGTTAGAAGTTTCTCTTCTACTAACGTATCAATCTTAAATTCAATGTTAAGTAACGCAAGAAATTTCTTATTAACAATTGGCTCTAACGATTATATTAAAGCAGATTTATTAAAAGAATACGAGTTTACTCTTTTAAATGGTGAAAAAATAACTAGCACAATAAACAACTATTTGATGAAAAGCAATGCGGGAGACGACACTTTAAATGCTTTCGTAATTGGTTCATTTACTGATAAAGAAAAAATGCGTAAAGCTATCTTAGATATCCAAAACGCTTTAAACGATGAAAGTTTAATAAAAGATATTTATAAAGGTAGTATGAACATTAAAGATACAATGTTTTATCGAAGTGGTATTGCCTCAATTGGTATGGACACGATGTTTAATGGTCCGTTCCTTGAATCAAGCACTCCATCAGTTGTGAATATGTTGCTTACAGGACTAAATGTGCCATACATTCCAAATCATGTTGGAGGTATGTCATATCCAGTAGAACTTAATATTACCGGTAAAACTAAATTCTATGATTACAAAGAATGGAACAACTTAGATATCACAGGCTTAATAAATGAAAATATATCAAGCTTTGTTGATGATGCTAAAGAAATTTTTGGTGTTACTGACGCAAATATTGGTGATATATCAATAGATACAATATTCCCAATTAAGAGTTTCTTAAAATCAAGTGTTGTTACAACAACATCAAGTGATGGTAAAGTCTATGTTAATATTCCAATTGCTTACTATGGTGGTGGTGCTAACCTCTCTAAAGTAACGTTTGATACAGAAGATTTAAAATATGACTCATGCAAATTAACAGTTGTTGATTTACTAGATAAATATTTATCACTGAAAGGAATTGATCCATCTAATGTTAATTTAGATAAACTTGATTTAGCAGTTATTAAAAACGTTATGTTAAAATGTGTTACAATCGTAACAGGCTATGAACCATTTAAGTTCATATCTGTAAATAAACAAGGCTATTTATTTGATGAAGGTCCACGTGCACCTCAAGCCTTGGAATTAATTAAAAATGCACAAGGAGAATAAACATGAAAAAAATTATCTCTATTCTATCCATCCTATTAATAGCATGTTTTGCTTTAACAAGCTGTGGTAGTTTTAGCACAGCTGAAGATGGTAAAATAATAAAAGCAATTACTACTAAAGAAGAAAAAGATGGTACTATCAAAATGGTAATATCTTATACCGATGAAGAACTTGCAAATGATGAGTTTATTCTTCCAAGAGGTGTTACAGGAAATGGTATTAAGAGTATATTTACTTATGAATCACTTGACAAAACAGGTATAGTGATTCGTGTAAACTATACAGATGAAACGATTGAACCAACGGAGTTTACTTTACTTCATGGTAAAAATGGTGTAGATGGTATATCAATAGCAGGAATTGAAACAACTGTTAATGAAGAAACTGGTGAAACAACCGTTACAATAACTTACACCGATGAAGAAAAAGAACCTGTATCATTCACAATTCCAAAAGGTGAAAAGGGTGAAACAGGTCGTGGAATCTTAAGTATCGAAAAAACTTCTTCAGATGAATTAAATGATGTTTATACAATAACATTCACTGATAATACAACAACAACTTATACGATTTCTAATGGTAAAGATGGTAAGGATGGCATATATATCACTGATATAATTGGAACAACTACATCAACTGAATATATCGTAAAATTTATTTTTTCAGATAAAACTACTAAAGAAATAACTCTTGAAAAACCAGCAACAAACAAATGGATTAGTGGAAGTTCATTTCCTAAAGTAGATGTAGGAAATGACAACGATTATTATTTTGATACATATCATAAAATAATCTACACTAAACGTGACGGTGTATGGACATTAGTAATTAGTTTCAACGATAGTCAAGAAACATATAAAGTAATATTTAACTTAAACGATAAAACAGATGGTGGCCCAGAAGCAAGTATGCCTGCTGGCTTTGATCTTCCTTATTGTTACATTCAAAGAAATACTTACTTTAAACAAAATGGTTATGGTAATATCCCAGTTCCAACAAGAGAAGGTTATACATTCCTTGGATGGTATACAACTAAAACCATTGGCCCAACAAGTGGAGTATTAACAGATTTAACACCAATACTTTCTGATTTAGAACTTTACGCACAATGGGCTAAAAAGTAAAACAAAAAATAATTCTTAGTATCTAGTTATCTAGATACTAAGAATCCATTTGAAATTTTATATATGCACTTTAGTAAAAAACATACTAAAATATATATATAAAACTTCAAAAGAAAGGAAAGGCTATATGAAAAGTAGTAAACTAAAATATTACATAACAATGATCTTAATAAGCTTATCACTAATTAGTATAGGCTTTGCTTCGTGGACCATTTCAAATGATGTAAAAATAAAAGATGATAGCATAATTATTGTTGATGATGTAATGAAATATAATGATTATTTAAGCTATACATTAACACCATTTAGTTATTATAAAACTGGTTTTGTAAGTAATACGGGAGAACTCACTAACGACGGAATTATTAGTGTTGAATTAGTTGTCAATATTGATAATTGTAAAACTAAGTTTACAAGTAGTAGTTTAGAACTTGAATTAACTTTAAGAACAATTGGAGCTGACACAGTTAACTTATTCAATAATGCTGATTTACCACTTACAGTATCAATAAATGGTACTGTACTAAATGATTCTCAAGTTACTAAGAATAATACTAGTGCAGTAACTAAATATGTTATTAATGATTTATCGCAAAGTTCACTAACACTTAGTTTTGAATACAAACTTACTAAAAACGACTCATTAAATTTTCAAGAAATAATTTATAACACTTTCTATAACAAAGAAGTATATTTTGGACTCAGTGCTAAAATAACGGAGGGGAATAGATGAAGCAAATTAGGAAACCTTTTAATATCGTTATGGCTTTGATATTACTCATTGTTGTAACAATTGCTACAATTGCTTTTTCATCTTGGCTAATAACTGATGAAATAACTGAAAAGCCAATTTACCAACCAGGTACAGTTGCTAAGTATTATCTAGATAATCAAAAAGATATTTATGATGGAACAAGTCAAGCTCCAACCTCACCATTATTTGCTGAAGATGAATTATCTTATCAGTATAGAAAAAGTGGTGATACAGACTATATATCTGGTAAACCTACGAATGTAGGGATATACGATATTCGTGTTACAATAAAAGAAAATAATGAAAAAGTAGATGTAGGTTATCAAATAAAACCAAAACCTTTTAGTAATGATTTTACTGTCCAAGTTAAGGGTGATAAATTCGTTCATACAGGTACCGCAATTACTCCAAAAATCACATTAATGGATGGTACAACAACGCTCATAGAAGGAACAGATTATACTCTTGATTATGAAAACAACATTGCTTTAGGTAATGCTACAATCATAATCACAGGTATAGGAAATTATGAAGGTACTTTAAATCAAGAATTTGCAATTGTTGGTACAGGAAAACTTGAAATTGTATGTACAAACATGCAACAGCTTACTTACAATGGTAAATCACAATTACCTGAATATACAGTTAAATGTGGTTCAGATGTTATTACAGATGCAACAATCGAAGTAAAATATAAAACTCTTGCTGGAGGAACTTATGAAACAGGGTCACCAACTCATAAAGGGACATATTGGATTCAATTTGTTGCCAAAAAAGATGGTTATGAAGATTCAAATGCAAAAGAAGTTCAAGTAACAATAAATCCAAAAGAAATTACAGTTACATGGGAAAATTTAAACTTTGTGTACAATAAAACAGAACAATGCCCAACTGCTAAATCGACTGATTTGGAAAATGATGGTACAACACTAATAGTTACAGGTAAACAAACTAACGCAGGTAACTATACTGCTAATGCAATAGTTTATGGCGAATACGCTGCAAACTATACAATAAAATCTGGTGAAAGTAGTTCATTTACAATAAAACAATTAGGACTTAGTCTAAATAAATATTTGATTGAAATGAATTATGATAGTAGTAAACGTACATGGGCACTAATTCAAACATATATTTCTGGACAACTTTCGCTAGGTGGACTATTATCTGGTGATACAGTATCACTTTCAATTAGTGGCATGAATGATGGTACATTTGGATATGGAAGCGATACAAGTATAACAGGTATAAACAATAATGACAAAACAGGTATAACTTCATATACAAATGTTGTCGGAAGTACCTATGTTGTAACTGCAGCCTTATCAGGTTCTTCTGCGGCTAACTATACGTTAGAAATTACTAATCCAATTATATTTAAATATAAAACCGCAATAGCAAATGGTACATATTATACGATAGAAGAGGCAATCACTGAAGCAACCGGAGATATAACTTTTGCAGGTGATGCTGGCAATGCTAGTTCATTTGTTTATACTGCATTTTCAAATCTAGCAAGTAGTGTTAATCCGTATAAAGAAAATAAAAACGAATATTTAATTAGTGGTAGAAAATTTATTGTACCATGTAGTACATCTGTTTTAAAAACAAAATATAGTAGTACTACATCACCGGATTATGTTTATTCTTCAGTATATATACCTGATGATATAACAATTAATTTTGTGAATGGTTCAGAACTTTTGGCTGATGGTGTGATAAATTTTGCACAACCAAATATAACGATTACTAAGCAAAGAGGCGTACTTTATAATAATGGTTATATATCAATAGCTAATGGTTGTTCATTAAATGCTTATGGATATGTAAAAGGATTTGGAACCATTGATCTTGCAAGTGGTGCAAGTGCAACAGACTGTATGCACACATATGACTGGCCTGGTGGCAATGCCGCAAGTGGTATGAATGATGATGTATTACCTACTAATGCTTGGTCTGCTCATAATATTTCTTGTAAAACAAGACTATATGCAGGAGCAACATATTATGGATATGTATATTTTGTTGCTGCTAAACAAGATTTAGAAACAACCGCACTACTTATTGGTAGTGACACTTCAAAAAATTCTTTATTTAAGATTACAAGTGGATACATTGAAAAATCAGCTACTCCTGCAACAAGTACACCAAATGATAAAACTTTATATTTGGTAACTGGTTCTAATCAAATAGAAGGGCAAAGGGATTTAGTAAGAATATATGGCAATTGTGTTGATTCAAAGTTTAAAATGTCTGTCACTGCTCTTTTGATAATTACTGTAAATATGGAGACTAATACTTCTAAGCCTGCAACAATAGGTTATATGGATATTTATGTCGAATCAGGATCTAATTTTTCACTAAGTAACTCAGATTATTTATTTTTACCTGGTTCAAAACTTGTGATAGAAAAAGGAGCAACAGTAACAATAGGTTCTAATGTTGATGTAACTATGGCAACTTGGTCCGAAATAAATGGCCTTAGTGGAGGATTTAAAAATCATTGCAAAGATAAAGTTGACGCAAAAGCAATATTAAATGGAGCGGTAATAGTTAATGGTAGTATTGGTGGAATTTGGGAATCTACCGAAGAAAGTGCAATATTAAATATAAGTGGTGGAAATGCAACAGCAGCCTATGTAACAATGCTTGGTTCTAGTTCACCATATTGTTACAGAGGAACACTTGCTGCTACCGGTAATATCAACGGCACTATTAATTCTAATTTTAGCAAAACAGTATATGTTTCTGTAAATAATAATGGCACATATTACTGGACTGAAGCAACGAATGTTACAGAATTTACTTTGAATTTCCATGATGGTAATACTCTTCTTGAGTCTAAAACTATATTAGTTGTAGGCGATACTACTTATATTGTTACAGGTAGCGAATACGCAACAACTAAAAAATATTATGATTTTGTTGAATGGACATTAGATAAAGAGGGTACAATTAAACTAAATTCTGAAAATGGCAAGTTAACAAAAGGCATTAACGATACAATTAATTTATATGCACAATGGGAAGCTAAGAAATATAGTATTAGTTATGCGGCTGGATATGGTGAAACTGAAGATGGCGAAATAAGATATATCTTACTTGCTGATTTAATTAATAATGAGAATTTAATAACAGAGTTTACAATTAATGATTTCGTTAATAATGAAATACAATTGTATAAAGATGTAAAATACTATGTTAATGATGTAGAAAAATACTTCGAAGGTTGGTATGTTGGAATTGATAAATCAACTGGCGTAATTATAGACAAAATGACTATTAAATATTTAGATGCTTTTATTGAACAATATGGTGAATCTCAACCAATTCCGTTATTCTGCAACTTCACAGATCAAAAACCAATTGAAATAACTTATAATACTAGTGTAGGAAATTTAACAAAGGATAAAGATATATTGTCATCTACAGGTACAATTACTCTACCAGATATTAGCCAAGTTACATACAACGAATATCAATATAATAGAGAATATGCTAAGTATTTTGTTGGATGGCAAATAAATGGAACTGGTACTGTATATTCTGCAGGAGCAAGTATTGATATAAATGAAGATACAACATTCATCGCAGTATGGAGTGATAAATATACATTAAGATTTAACTTGAATGGTGGCAAATTCACAAATACAGCAAGTGATATTGTATATTATTATTGTCCAACTGAAACTATTGATACAAATACATTTGAAAATCCTACTAAAGAACACTTTACATTTAATGGATGGTCAGCTACAAATGCAACAATTATTAATACTAACTTAACGTTTTCAGCTTCGTCAGCAAATGGCGTAATACTTACTGCCAATTATAGTGAAATTACATATACTATTACAATAAAGAATTCTAGTAGTAAAGATATAACTGAATTAAGAATTGAATTCCAGAACAATACTGATTTGTATGGGGCAAAAGAAACTTATACAATAAGTAATGGATCTAGTATAACTCTTTCTTATAGAGAAGGAACAATTATTAAAGTATATTGCGTAGTAACAAGTAGTAAAAAAGGCTATCTTGATTTAGATGGCAATCAAACTTGTACATTAAATGAAAACAAAAATTATACAGTCACTAGCGATTCAGTATGTATTGTCAAGGGTTCAAAAATTACTTTATATGATGGAACACAAAAGAATATAGAAGATATTGCTGCTGATGACATTCTATTAGTATTCAATCATATTACTGGTAAATTTGAAGGTGCTCCTGCTTCATATGTTATTCATAAGAATAGCGTTGAAAAGTTATATAGAGTAATTAAGTTAAAGTTCTCAAATGGTAAAGAAGTAGGCATTGTTGGTGAACATGGATTCTATGATGTTGACTTAAAGAAATATGCTTATATAAATGAAGACAACATAGAGGAATTCATTGGACATTCATTTGCAACTACCGATGATATTAAGAATATGACTACTACTACATTAGTTGGATACGAAATAGTAGAAGAAGTAACATCAATATATAGTCCTATAACATACAGCTATCTAAATTGTTTCGTTGATGGAATCTTAACAATAACTAATTTCTCAGATGGACTTATTAATATGTTTGAATTTGGCGATGATATGTGCTATGATGCTGAAAAGATGCAAGCAGATATTGAAAAGTATGGTTTATATACATATGAAGATTTTGCTGAATATGCAACTCTTGAACAATTCAATGCATTTAATGGTAAGTACTTAAAAGTTTCAGTTGAAAAAGGTTTAATAACTTATGATGAATTAATCGATCTTTTAAAGACTTTCTTGTCTGAAGAGAATAAGTTATAATAGTTAACCCAAAAGTGATAATAGATTTGTTAGTCTATTATCACTTTTTACTTCTATTTAATTCTTTTAAGTATTTTTCTTTTTAAGTTATTTAAAATTTTGTATAATATATTGTGTGGGTGAAGTATGAAAAACATAGGGTATTATAGTAGTGGTAAGTATTTATACGAAATCATAGAAGAAAATGGCTATATTGTCAAAATTGGGGTTGTAGATTCAATCCGTGATGGTGTTTCTTCATCTTTAGTAATTGATGAATGTATTAAAGAATTAGATGAATATTTTAATAAAAAAAGAACTGTGTTTAATGTTCCAATTAAACAATTTGGAACAGAGTTTCAAATGAAGGTATTTGAAGTATTAAAGTCAATACCTTATGGGCATACTTTATCATATAAGGATGTTGCAATATTAATTGGTAAGCCTAAAGCATCAAGAGCAGTAGGAAATGCATGTAATAAGAATCCAATTATGATTGTTGTGCCATGCCACAGAGTTATTGGTAAAAATGGTAAACTTGTAGGTTTTGCATATGGTACAGATCTAAAAGAAGAATTACTAGAATTAGAGAGGTAATTTATGAATGTAATCGATTATTTAAAAAAATATGGTAATATCAGTTTTACTGATAAACCCTTTAATGAAGTAGATGCATTAGTATATAGTCAATTATCTTACTTTGATTTTTCTGATACACCATGTTGTAATGAAAATCTAGATTATAGTTTAAAATCATTTCTTGATAATGATTATAATAAGAAAAGGGTTGCCGCAATCTGGAATGCTAAAGAAAATCATAGGTTTGCAATGGAATTGAAAAAGAGTTCTAGGTTTTATAATAGTGGAGTTGGTTTTTATCGTTTTGATATATGTAATCAGACGGAAAAACAATTTTCCGCATGTGTATTCTCAATAACTGATGGTTTATATTACATAGGTTACCGGGGTACTGATGCTAGTTTTGTAGGATGGAAAGAAGATTTAAATTTAGGTTATTTAGATGTTATTCCTTCTCAAAAAGAAGCTTTAGATTATTTTGTTAATTTTGCAAGTAAATATGATGGTACATATATAATAGGTGGTCACTCTAAGGGTGGAAATCTTGCGGTATACGCCGCAACCTTTGCCCCAAGTGAACTAAAAGCAAAAATTAAAATGGTGTATAGCCATGATGGACCTGGCTTCTTACCAAACTTTTATAAGACTCAAGAATTTGAAAATATTCAAAGTAGAATATGTAAAATTATTCCTAAAGCAGCTGTAGTTGGTCTTATAATGGAACAATATAATAATTATAAAGTTGTTAATAGTAAAGCTGTTTTATTATTACAACATGATTTGTTAAAATGGCAAATTGTTGATGACCATTTAGATTATGTAAGTGATGTAAATAAATTTTCTAAACATACCAGAAAAACTATGAACTCTTGGATTAGTGATATGGATATGGAAACAAGAAAAGTTTTTGTTAATACAATATATGAATTAATAGTAGAAACAAAAGCGGAAAGAATTTCACAATTTCTAAAGAATTGGCCTAAGAATTTAGTAACAATTAACAAGAAAGTAAAAGATCTAGATCCTCAGGTAAGAAAGTGTGTATTACAAGCATTCAATGAATTCTTCAAGCTATATATTAAACGTAATTAGTTAAACGTTTTCTTGTAGCAAAAACAAAGCATAAATATATAACATTTAGTATAATAGGAAATAGAAGGATGAATAATATGCAGAAAGTAATTAAAAAAAGAAGTTATGAAATGGATATGACAGAAGGGCCATTCTTTAAAAAGATTGTCCTTTTTTGTATACCCTTAATGTTAACAGGTATATTACAATTATTATATAATGCGGCTGATTTAATTATCGTAGGAAAGTTTGGTACAACTAGTGGAGCTGTTGGAGCAGTTGGTTCAACTTCTGCTTTAATAAATCTAATAGTTAACTTATTTATGGGATTATCAGTTGGAGCTAATGTTCTTGCCGCAAGACGCTTTGCTTCAAAAGATAATGATGGATTATCTAGAGTAGTACATACGTCTATAACTGTAAGTTTTATCTTTGGGATATTTCTTGGAATTATTGGCTTTATTTTCGCAAAACAATTCTTACAATTAATGAATAATGAAAGAAGTCTTGCTGTAACATATTTAAAAATATATTTTATTGGTATGCCATTTAATATGTTATATAATTTTGCCGCAAGTATTCTTCGTGGTATTGGTGATACTAAAAGACCATTATATTATCTAACAATTGCCGGAGCTATTAATGTAGTTTTAAATATTATATTTGTTGCAGTATTCCATCTTGATGTCGATGGGGTTGCTATAGCAACAGTAATTTCTCAAGTAATATCTTGTGTCTTAATAATTAATTGTTTATTAAAAACTAAAGAAGCTTATGGTTTTTCATTTAAGAAGATTCATATATATAAAGATGAATTAATTGAAATAACTAAAATTGGACTTCCTGCTGGTATCCAAGGTTCAGTATTCTCAATTTCAAATGTAATAATTCAAACATCAGTAAATCGCTTTGACCCTTATTTTGATTTCGTAATGGATGGTAACTCAATAGCTCAAAGTCTAGAAGGCTTTGTATATACATCGATGAACTCCGTATATCATGCAGCTCTTGCATTTACAGGTCAAAATGTAGGTGCTAACAAACTTAAAAATGTCACCAAAGTAACCATAAATTGTTTAGCATTAGTAACAATCATTGGGGTTGTAATGGGTGGTTCATTCTACTTACTTGGTGGACCTTTATCAAGTATCTATGCAAATAAGAATGAAGCTAACTATTTAGATCAAATAGCTGTATCATGTTTTAGATTAAATTATTTATGTTTACCATATTTCTTATGTGGTATTATGGATGTAATGGTTGGTATTCTAAGAGGTCTTGGATATTCAATTATGCCAATGATTGTTTCAATTCTTGGTGTATGTGGATTTAGAATTGGTTGGATATATTTAATTTTCTATAATGTAACTGATTTTACTCGTTGGCAAGATTTACACTATTTATATATATCATATCCAATATCATGGATTATAACTTTTGCTATTCATTTAACATGTTATGAAGTAATATATCATAAATTACTAAAAAAAGATAAAATGGCAAATGAAATAGTTTAGGTACATATATGAAAGTAATTAAATTTGAAGAGATTAATTCAACTAATGAATATGCTAAAATTGCTTATCAAGAACTTGATAATAACACCGTGATTATCGCAAAACATCAAACTGCTGGGAAAGGTAGACTTGGTAGAACTTGGTTAGATAAAGATGCCAATAGCGCTTTATTTACTATTTTAATTAAAGACCATCTTAATACTTCCAACATTAGTAATCTAACCCTATTAATGGCAACAAGTGTTTTGAAGGTATTAAATAATATAACACCAGGTTTTTCCATCAAATGGCCTAATGATATATATTATCAAGATAAAAAAGTTGTAGGAATCTTAACTGAAAGTAAGATTAATAACAATAATGTAGAATACGTTATTATCGGAGTTGGTATTAATGTTAATCAAAGTGAATTTGAAGATTCACTAAATGCTATATCAGTAAGACAAATAACAAATCAAAAAACAGATATAGATACATTAATAATAGAAATTGCAACAACGTTTATTAGTGATTTAACTAATTATTTTAAAAATGATTTAACATATTTACAAATTATTGAAGATAATTTCTACTTAAAAGATAAACAAGTAACTTTTATTTATAACAACGAAGAAAGAACTGGTAAAGTTGTAGGAATAGATAAATTTGGTGGAATCTTAATTGAAGAGAATAATACAATTAAATCATATCAAACAGGAGAAATGTTGTTAAAGAAAAAATAATGAGGAAATATGAAAAAAATTTTACTAAAATTAAGTATTGTAATTATTGTTGTGCTTTGTGTATTTTTTGTTGGTTGTAATAAGAAAGAAAATAGTCAACCAGAAACTAAATTACACGATAGTACTAAATGGTTCACTGAAGAAGAACTTTCAAAAAAAGGTTTGTCAGGCCTTGGTGCACCAACTGGTTTAAGTGGTCAAATGTCTACTAGTGATAGTTGGTTTAATAATGGTTATTCTTTTTCACAAGTATGTCCAAATGAAGATGTTTTCTTCGAAAACGCTGAAAAATATTTCGAATATTTTAAAGAACATTATAGTGGCTTATTTGGTAAAATTACCATTGAAAAACTTTCAATTAGTAGTAATGAAAATTGGTATATAATTGAACAAAGTAATAATATTGAAGATTACTATGATGATAATCCTAGTAAATTATATGAATTTTATTATGTAACTGATAACACATTAGAAGATGGCTATTTCAAAAAAGGCACTGTATATACTTTTGAAATAAGATATGAATTTGATACTAATCGCAATGCCTACTGTTTTAAACTATTTGTTGAAAGTGCTGATGGAAGTCATAACGGTATGTATACAAATTACTATAAAACAAGATAATTTGGAAAATACGAATTTGATGAACACTTCTGGAAAGAGGGTTTAA
>OKXB01001357.1_pt1 | contig 24495 bp, 20 predicted proteins | sample 1601731 | NCBI WGS metagenome assembly OKXB01 (sample SAMN04414077, study PRJEB24778) | human gut metagenome | material: faecal | host: Homo sapiens
ATTTTACCTCATATAGTTCTTCAAATCTGCTAGTACTGATATCCTCTACTCGGAACGAATAGGGAACCAGACAATCATCAATCAAAGTTCCTGTCTTGTCCCGATTCGGTCCACATAAAAGAACAAATTGAAAATTAGTTACTCCTATTTTATATATAGCCGTTATCGTCACTATTTCTGTCGCAATCATTACATTGGTGCATGTAACCTTATACAAATTCTCCAAATGATTGATTTTTCTTTCCGCCAGATCATACGGATGCATCTTATCAAACATCACTTCACTTGGTCTTAATCCTTTCTTCTTCTTTGCATGAAGGAAAAAAGCTTTTGCTTTTAAATTAGTCTTCACTCCGGTTAAATGTAAGAATGAAGAACTCTTAAAGACGATTTCAACATATCTGTCCTCATATACATAAAGAAAAGTTCTTCCTGCTAAATGTTTTTGATAATTAATCGCTGCACTATGTATTTTCTTTAGCAATTTTGATTTTCCCATCTTTATTCTCTCTTTCTTTCCTTCACTACGCCACAAAAAAAGGGAAGCTCTCGCTTCCCTTAGAATCACCACTGGCAGTTTGCTTAAGCTGTTACCCTCAAGCCAATCGCATATGACCTAATCCTCATATTGGATATGGCATTTTCCTCTAGGATACTGTGCCACGCAGTTTGCTATAACCGAAATTATAACATAGCCACAAATCTTTACATCCTTTGTGTGGATGTCCAGTGCTTTCTATCTATTATATTATGAAGAAATTTTGATTTTGTCAATCAAATTTCTTCATATACAATGTTTTATGTACTAAGTGAAACATACTTTTTAAATCTTCTTTTCTGCAATCATTCTTAAACTCTGCAAAAACTCAAACAATATTTCCTGATATTCCGCCGGAAGCAATCTTGATTCTTGGATCAGTTCAATCTCCGGTATTTTCTGCAGTACCAGAATCTGTTCATTCGTTTGAAACAATTCAAAAGGTTCAATGCTCATTCCATGACTTACCTTAACAATATTGCTTTCCCGAATATCATAATCTTCTTTTCTGAGTATGTCATACAACGTACTTTGCGACATTCCGCTCTTCTGCGAAAATCTGTACTTTGACATTTTTGTTGCTTCTAAATATTGAATTAGTTTTTCTCGGACTATGCTCTTATACATCTTTCAAGCATCCACATCCTTCCTGTGACCACAAGTAAAGTATACACTGCCCTTTTATTGTATGGTAGACTATTTGTTCCGTGGTAAGTACCACGGTAATCCGTGATATTCTTTTTACAACCAATCACATAATACACTTTGAAATTTCCACTTTTTTGGAATTTTCGACTAATCCTGTTATTTTTGTGCTTTTTGATATAGTTCTATAATGCATCTCGCCCGATAACACAAAAGTTCAATAATGGAAGGATCGGATGTCGTCTCAATTCTTATGTATTCTGTAAGATTTATAATCCAGTTACAGATAGCGGTTTTCGTTGAAACAATCCTCATTCGAAAAAAATTGTCCTGCGCTTTCATTTTTGCTGTGATCCGAAATTCCAATTCCACCGCTTCCACCAGTGTTTCATCAACCAAAAGTGTAGCACTGACTGGCTCTTCATATGACATACGTGGATGTTCTTCCAAATACTTTGAGATTTCAAAAAGCCCATCAACACTTTCTACAGAATAAAAATCTCGTCCACGCTCAAAATTCATTTCCACCTGCTCCATCCGGTCAATCCGATAATGTGACAATGCATCCTTCCCATCTGTATTGCAGATCAAGTAATACCACCCTCCGCTAATGATCAAAAAATACGGGGATACTTTAAACACTTTATCTGTCAGTCTCCCATTTTTTCGATACCGGAATGATACTTTCCTTGATCTTTTAATCGCTTTCCCGATTTCAACTAAGTAATTATAGATATACGCATTTTTTGTTCTCTTTATCATTTCTCGGTACTTCACAAATTTAAACCAACTGCCAAAATATTTGCTGGCACATCGTTTCAACTTTTCAAGCAGCCTTTTAGCACAACTATTATCTATCCCCGGAGAAAATAAAATGCTATCATGTAGCATGCGGATTTCTGTATCGGTAAACAATCGGCCATTCAGATAATAGGTTTTTATGTAACCGCCCGATTGATTTGGGTTTGCAACCGTTCTTTCACATATTTGCAATTCCTTTTGTCCATCTGGTTTCCATTGTGTTTCTTGAAAAAACAAGTTCAGCTGGCGAATATTCGATGAAACCAGTTTTTGTAATCCCAATCTTGTCATTCTTCTTTCCGCTTCAAAATCCTCTTCCAATCGATTGCAGATAAAATCCATAGTAACCATGTGCTCCGTATCTGCGTGTTTCCATAAGATTCTAAGTATCAATAACGGAATCATCTTCTTGCTAGTTGTTTTTCCCATGTGTTTTTTCTCCCTTCCCGCATTTAGCAAAAATACTAAATCCATTATTGCAAAAGAAAAGAGGAATCATGTTCCTAACACGTTCCTCTTGATTCTTTACCTGTTACTCATATTCATTTACTTTGCCGGATTCGGCGGTATGTACTCTGTCAATTCTCCTAAATCCACTTGTAGATACAGACACAATTTACATAGGAATTTCAAATCCCATCTACTCTGTTTGTCTTGGCAGTATCGGTTGAAATTTGTACGAGGGATATCTAACTCCTTGCAGACTTTTGTCTTGCTAATCCCCTTCTCTTTCAAAATTTCTTCAATTCGTAAATGAAGATGACCAAATTCAGTAACATACTCATTCGTACTTTGCATGCGAAACATCTCCTATAAAAATATACTTTATATTTTATAGGATTAGTAGCATTTGCATAATTCACAAATAAGTTACTGGCAGATGTGTGAGGGGCTTATTATGGAATGGATGGGAAAACTCTTGTCATAAGATAAGTCATAACAATATGCCTGATGTCGAATTATTTTCCTTCCGTATTAAATAATCCAGCTTCCGTGTCCCTACTGTCCAGGAATTGGAAACCGCAAATCCGTTTTTAAGGAAACCGTCATTCCGGCAGTGGAAACCGTTGCCATATTTCCTTTAGAATGTATGCATACATCTTTTTGATGTAAATACATTTTGAAGGAGGTCGGATGAGCAGAAACATCGTGCAACAATGCATATCAACCGCAAACCCGGCGAACAGGTCGAAGTTGACTGGGCAGGAGATCCTGCCATGATCATCGATCCCGATACCGGCGAGATCATCAAGGCATACATATTTGTCGGTGTAATGACATACAGCCAGTATGCGTATGTAGAAGCCTTTTTGGATATGAAGCAACGATCCTGGATCAATGCACATGTCCATATGTATGAATTTTTCCTGTACATCTTCACTGTTCAACAACTCGTTGTTGATAAGTTCAATGACCGGGCGTGCTTCTTCACGCTTGAGTTCGGCTTCTTTCGCAGCCATTTCCTTCTTTATTTTTTCAAGTTCTGCACGAACGTTTTTTAAATTACTCATATACTGTAACCTCTACTTTCTATCAAAAAATTTGTAATAAAAAACGGTGAACAGAATCAAGAAACACTAAGTTTCCATCATCTGCTCACCGCTACGTCTCTCACGTATTTTTATTTCAGAATGCGCTTCTGCCAGAAGCTGTGCGTCCGTAAACAATTCGGTTTTCTACACCGTACTGCGTAGATATTTTTTCATATCGGACATTCTCTCGTGAACTTTTTTATTTAATTGTTCAATGTAAATATAACAGATTTATTTATCAGATACAACCGTATAATTTCTGCCCAGTACACCCATAAATAATTCCTTTGCAGAGCTTCCAGTAAAGTTTTCAATCTCATCCTGCACCTGTTTTGTCATCAAATCAAGATAACGATAAACACCGCTTTTTTCATCTGCAACAGCAAGTACAGAACCAAACATATCAGGATGGTCTTTCAAATACATTACATAACCTTTCAGCTTTGCAACGCTATCTCCTAACCAATCACCATGAGGGTCTACAATCGAACGAATAATTTTTCCATCGCCAGTCTTCTGAAAGAAAATAAAATCAGGATACATATTTTCCCATACATCATTTAACTTGTAAGGAATTGCAAGAGATGCATTAAGATTTCTTGACTGATTCCTATACCATGCTACATTTAATGTACGTGATAATTCTGTTTGTACCACTTTTTCTTCAAGGTCATTCAGCTTCAAATATGCCCAACCTTCATCGTCACTAATAATATGTTTTGGATATGCCTTATAATCTTTGTTCTGACGTGTAATACTTGCCTGAACATTTAAATTACGTTCAATATACGGTTTTGTATTACCCTCAATTCTATCCCATTTTGCTTTATTTTCTTCTGATACAGCATATCTCTGCGGGGCATAAATACTCAACAATTTATCTGTCTTTTTCTCTGCCCACTCTTCCATTGCCTGAATAATTTCCATACAATATCCAACAGCAGCAATACGACTAATCGCATTTGCATCAGAATCAAATTCTTCATTTTTACGCCTGTTAATACAATACTTAATCAAATCAGATGCACCAGAAAACACACTTACTGTATGTTTATAATATGTTACCAATCTATCTGCATCATTCTCAACCAATTCTTCCCTATCCTCAAACGCTTCTCCTGTAAGTGGGTCAACCCTTTTTACGCTCACGGTTGTACTTTTTATTTCACTCAACGAACGCTTAAATTCTGCCGGATGTTTATGAATTTCACCTTCGATATTGTTATAAAATTCTTCCTGAATTTTTGAATCCAAATCAGACTCCACATCAATATCAGACATAACTACGTCAATACAGTCCCATAAGTCTAAGAAATGGTTTGTTTTATCATGACGCACCTGTCTGGTGATAATTTCTTCAAAACTTGCTTTAATTGCATCACTGTCAACCTTCGGAATTCTTTCAAGAGCTTCCGTCAATTCTTCCTCAGTTTCAACAACATCATCAATATTAACCGCAAATTCATCGTCTGTATTAACCGCAAATTCTGTTCCTGACAATGAATCTTCTGTCGATTCTCTATATGTATAACCGCCTGATTTGCATACTCTATCTGCACTAGCAGCAGTTACATTTTCATGCTTGACATCATCAGGTTGCTTCACTTCATTTTCACTCTGCTTTTGAGCTAATTTCTTTTCAATTTTCTTCTTGGTTTCTCCAAAAAATCCTACATCTGCCGGATTTTTAATAATCTTATTTGCATCAACCGCTACATTGTCTTCTTTCAAGCGTTCAACCACACTCTCAACAGTCACAGCATCATATTCTGGAAGATAACATGCTACTGTGTTCAATTCTTCTACATTTGTAACACGTCTTGCTAATGGTGTACGAACCATACGACCAATCAACTGAGCAATGTATGTTGGGTCAGTTCGTTTTCTTCTGGAATAGATAACCTCTGCACGAGGACAATCCCAACCAGTAGATACTGCATCTTTTGCAAAAAGCACTCTAATTTCTGTGCGTTCAGCAACTTCCTCTGGTTTTACATACGGAATCTTTCCAGCCGGAGTAACAATGTCATCATGTTCACCAAATACATTCGCAAAGCAATCTGAAATATCCAGCCAAGGTAATGTTTTATGAATCTGAGAACAGAGAGAAGTTAATGTATCAACACTCACTTTATCTTCAACTTGTACCACCATCAGTGGAATTACAGTAGGGATTTTATTTTCTTCACAATAATCCTTCCATAATTTTGATGCAGAAGCCAGTTTCACACATGCCTGCGTTAAATCCTGATGCTTTGTATTAGCTGCTTTCTTAGGTGTACGAAGCTCAATCATATCTTTAATAAGACCCGAATCTTTTACGGCAGATACAGGTACATCAACAGATGCCTTCATATCCCGGTTCTTACGACCAGCCATTGCATTATTAAATCGTTCAGGTGTAGCAGAGATTCCTACTACGCAAGGCATTGGCTTATTGATTCCATCCTGTCCATCAATAATAATGCTATAAATAGTTTTATTGGCATTATCACTTGTACCTTTATCATTTCCTGTACCAAGACCTCTGTGAGCTTCATCAATAAACAGGAACAAATGAATGTCATCATCTTCAATAGTCGCATTCAGTACATCATAAAACGAACGTCCACCTTCAGCTTCATTTGTCAGCTTCTTTCCCTTGCCAAGTAACTGCCTATTCAAAAAATAAATATGCCCCGGTGACAGTTTTGCATGATTTTTTGCAAAATCTGCACTGATTGCTTCCATCGACACAGCTCCATTCAATAAATCTGTTGCTGCATCAAATCTTTTCATTGTTTGTTCATTCAAGCTAGGACTATCTGACAACCACAAAATTGCTGCTCTATCATCGCCAGCATATGTATCATTACCATAAAACAAGCCTTCTGCAACAGCAGCTGAGATAACAGTCTTACCTGCACCAGTTGGTGCAGTCAACGATACGGCAGATAAAGAACCATCTGCGTCGTAACTACGACGCATAGATTCCATCTTTTTTAAAAGCTCAGTTACTGCATCTTTCTGAAAATCAATTAAACCATACTTCATTAGTCCAGTCCTCCTTCGCCACAAATTTCAAATGTTCTGAGGAAAGTTTCGTACAATCTATGTACTTCAATTCCCGGAAGACGTTTGCACATATTAGAGTAACGTCTCTGGTCATCAGTTACTACAAACACAGTCTTAATAGTCGGTGTATTCTTTACCTTTTCACAGAATTTAGAAGCTTGTCCATAATCAAAAAGCACACCATAATAATCTGTTGTCAAATAACTCTTACCAATCTTACGAATAATCGGACCCTGACAGCCTGCCTGCATCCATAAAATCGGTGCAATAGCATTGAATGCATTATCCAAGCGAATAGGCCATGCTGACTCGTATGTCAACTCGCAGAACACGGCATTCGCTTTGAATCCATCAGCTTTAGGCAATGAATAACCTAAATCAATATCCTTTGACGGCTTACCGTAGTCACCTTCTAACGGTTTGCCATTTACATCATGACCTTCAATACTGCACACAGTTCGAGGCCATGTAACATAATTGGCAATTCCATATTTTTCCCAATCATGGTCAGAAGGACGAAGACCATCTGCAACAAATTTCTTTTCCTCTGCTTCTGAAACCTCATTATTTGTAACACAAATACAACGACGATGACCGCCATCTTCTGCATTGAGCAAATTCACTGCATGAAGAGTTGTTCCTGAACCAGCAAAGAAATCTACAATCAGAGCATTTGGTTTATCTGAAATAAAATATCTCAAAACATCAACCACAGAATATAACGACTTCGGGAAAGTAAATCTTTTTTCACCTATAATTCCTGCCAAAATTTCTGAACCATATGTTCCAGCATTGTGAGAAGGAATATTCCACGCAGACCCTGGACGAACAATATGTCCCTCTTCTTCAACCACAATTGCTGTTCCATCATTGTTATAACCTTCAATTCTTGCTTTGCCTTCTTTTATTGCATCAATTTGAACATATGAAATATAATGAATCAAATATTGTTGAGGTTTACCTTTTGTATTCTTTTTTACCCTAACAAAATGATTTTCCATCAAAACTTTTAATGTTTCTGGAGTAACTCCCCAGTTCATTTCAGTTCCATCATTCTTTATTGGAAATACAGCCACAGCACCCTCTATTTGAGGAACAGTATTTCTGTCTTGATTAGCAGGTAATGGTTCTCCTATATGAACAATCTTTTTTGTTTTCTCATCAACATAAATGGGATAAAACTGTTGCGTACCACCTTTGACTGTACCACGTCGTGATTCATGGTCTGTCCTTCTCAATCTATACCATTCAACATAATGTTTTTCACCTTTCGTGGGATAAAACACACTATTCGTTCCCATCTGTACAATAAAAATATATTCATCTGTCCTTGAAAAAGAGCCGTCTCTCGTTGTACCTCTTGGATTTATAACATCACTTATCATTTGAAGTCTCGCTTCTGGAAATACATCTTCTAACAAACACCCAAGACGTAAATATTCCTTTTCATCAATAGTAACTATCAACACGGAATCCTTCGGATTAAGAAGTTGTTTAGCTAATTTTAACCTACGCTCCATAAACGCAAGCCATTTACTGTGTTTATATTTATCCTCTTTCCCAACATAATCATTATTATATTTCCAATCTTTTTGTTCTCCATTATATGGTGGGTCAATATAGATACAGTCAACCTTTCCTGCATATGCATATGTCAGTGCTTCTAAGGCATGATAATTCTCAGAATTAATCACCATATGATATGGGTCTTCTGGATTTCCATGTTCTACACGGTCAATCTCTTTTAATCCCGGATAGATAACATCTCTATAGCTCACAAGGACACAGATATCTTCTAATGGAACATCTTTTGCTTCTCCATCATGTTCAAGATATGCAATACCATTATCAATATATTTCACACACCAAGGAACAGAATTTTCTTCCGTTTCCTTTTGTCCACGAGGTGCAAGAATATTCACTGTATCACCTACAGCAGGTTGTTTTTTATAAAGCCTAACTGCTTCCGGTAAATTATGTTCAAAAACCAAACCATACGAATGGTCTTTTACATATTTCTGAATCTGACGTGCAAGCTCTGGATTTAACTTTGCAACCTCAGAAATTGTTTCATTAATATTTGCCATAATACGCATCCTTTCTTTTTATACACATTTTCATGAAATCATTAAAAACTATTAGATTTCAAAAATTCATCTGTCATTTTATTCAAAACATCTGTCATCTTTGTATCATTGGACAGACAATACATTTTTAATCTTTTCTTCATATCATTTGTCATATAAAACTGCACAGGAACCATTTTCTGATTTCCATGATTTTTTGCAGATACAGATGTAGTTCCACCCTTTGCCTGTTCCAGACGTGATTCTTCCTCAACAGCTCGCTTTTGCTGACGAGTTTTGAATCTATTTTCAGTCATATCTTAAAATCTCCTTTCTGAACTTTGTGGAAAATATGGATAACTCTACGAGTTACCCACATATCCCACAAAATCGGCTACTACTGCTAATTCGATTTTCATGATTTCATTTTATCATGATTTCATTAAAATTTCAATTTTAAGATTTTCCATACGCCATGTGTCAGCACGCTTGTAGCCAATGCAGCTGGAAGCCTTGGATTATATGCAACCACCGACTGATTTGCAAGCCTTGACTGTACAAACGCTTCACTTTGTGGCAGACAATAGATTGGTTCGTCTTTATGTTCTTCTTTGAAAAATTCCATAAATTCTTTTGTAACCTTAAATCTATTTGTACCATTAACCACATACACAATAGGTGTATCTGGTGCATTACGCTTTACAAGGTCAATCGTTGTTCCTGCAATCGAAACTAAGATTGTATAAGTTTTTATAAAAAAAGAGATAGCCCCGGAGGTGAGGACTGACTCAGCCATATTATGATTCTATACAGCAAACTCTTGTTTTTGATGTAGGAATGAATGTAATTCTATAATGTAGCGCTTATCATTGTTTTAAAATCGGTATAATCATACCTCTGTACAAGCATGATAAGGTTATTCCTTTGCAAGAATCGGAACGATACAATATTGTTGAGGTGAACGATTATGCCGATTGACAATTTAACCGCTTTGGGCCAAATAATGCGGAAGGCCCGAAAGGAAAAGGACCTGACACAGCAGGAACTTTCAGACCTAAGCCATGTTTCTGTAAAGCAAATCGCCAATATCGAAAAGGGAAAAATGAATCCTTCCTATTTGATTTTAAGAGCATTGGCAAAGGTCCTGCACATCTCTTTAGATACGCTTATAAATCCAGATATTTCTCTGGAAGATGAAGGTGTCAATCAGATGAAAATGCTTTATTCCAGCTGTCCGCCAGAAATGCGTGACACCCTGTTGCATCACACCCAAGAAACGGTGAAAGAACTGACAGAGTTGTCCGAGAAATTTGAAACGAATTGAGCCAGTGAGTGAAATTTAACGATTCTCTCACTGGTTTTGGTTTGTAAACTTGTTTTTTTTCTGTTTTCCATAATAAAAGGCCTCCTATGATTTAATATTTTATCATAAAAGACCTTTATAGTATATGATTTACAGAGTTTTTTCACAGGCTCGAGATAATAGTCTCACACCTCTTTTCTATTTCTCCCCTCCATCTCCATCCACATCGCCTTTTTCTGCAACACCTGTCCTTCCTCTATCTCCGGGCGGATGATTGACTTTATTACTTCTTCCGGAGCCTGTGCCTGCAGCAGATCTCTTATCACATTTCTTCGTGTCTCACCGATCCACTCGGAAGCATAGATGTCAAGAAGCGTCAGCGAATCAAAGTTTTCTACAAACCACGCTTTCCGTTCCGCTTCCTCCCGTTCTTTCTCCGCATGAAGGGCTGACTGTATCATGCCGGCAGTGATGGTCGGCTCTCCTGCCTTTCCCTTTTTATCGTTCGGAGTAGAATGAATCTTCTTTTCCATCTCATCCAGATCCATCATCATAAACGAAAAAGCATCCAGTTCATACAGCCTGATATTTTCATTTTTGTCTTTCTGCAGCTTCAGATAATTCAGGGATTCTTCGCCGAGAAATTCGCACTCTTCCATTGGTTTTTCCTGTTTTTCTTGCTGCTCTTTGGGATTAAAAGTGCCACACTTTCTTGCTTCTAAGTATTGTTCATGCTCCCACGGAAACCACTTTTTATCCCGGATTGGATTTTCCCCACGCACAAAGATGATACATTCATCATCCGGTAAAAGACGCAGCTCATACTCTAACATCAACTCTCTGCCAAGCACATCATAGTTCTGACTGTATGAACCGCTGGAGCCTTTGCTTTCCCCACTGGTTCTTTTATCAATCGTCCACTTACCAAGTAACTTTGACACATACTCGTAGGTACTTGCCTCATTTCCGCCAAGATAGATAAAAGTATCACAGTTTCCCACGATTCCCTCCCATGCACCATCCGCAAACAGTGTTTTTAACTGTGCCAGGGACTGTAAAATCGGTACACAGTACACACCTCGGCTTCGACAGGTCGCAAGAATCTTATCAAAGTTGTTCGGCATCTTGATATTTGCCATTTCATCCAGCCAGAAGCCAACATCCATTGGCAGCTTTCCGCCAAAGAACCTCGCCTGACGGTACAACTCCTGAAAAAGCAGGGTATAAACCATGCCCGGCACAAAGTTAAAGGTGTCATCGTCATCCGGGATAATGATAAACAGATTGCTTTTTGTTTTCTTGTCTCCGTCAATTCCGGTGCCAAACTCATCCAACGGAATGTCATTCGATGAAAAGATTTCCAACAGTTCTTCATTATCGAAAGGCTGCATGCGGGCATTTACGGTCATAATGACGGAACGGATCGTTTCATCCGGACCACCCCGGTATCGCTGATAGGCTTTTACCGCCGGATGATCCGGCTTCTTTTTTGCCAGTTCTTCCATACGCAGATCCAGTTTCGGCGGTGTGTCTGCATCTACAAACTGAGCCTCATCCAGCAGATATAAAATCGTTTTCCAGTTTTTCTGCAATAGTTCCGCCCTCCCTCTTTTCTGGTTATATACTCCCTTGGGACATTCCATCCATACATAGAGGAAAAGGCTCTCCAGAAACATTCGTTCCGCCTTCTCCCAAAATGGGTCTGCACTTGAATTTTTAATGTTTGGGGAGTTTGTATTCTGTATCAGATTCGTTACCAGTTTGGTCACATCACTTTTACTGCGGATGTAGAGAAATGGATTAAAGTGCATACTTTTTTCCATTTCACACAAATTCAATGTATATACTCTGGTATCTCTCTGCTCTGACAGCCATGCACCCAGTTCTTCCACAAGGCTTCCCTTTGGATCGGTATAAATATTGCAGTCATGCAGAGACAGTAAGTTGGGTGTCAGGAAAAAAGCCGTCTTACCGGCACCGCTTCCACCAACGACAAACACATTGTTGTTGCGGAGTGTATCGGAATCATACCGAAACCGTACATTCTGTGACAGCACTTTATTTTCCGATGACAGATCGCCTTCCCCGTCTGCTGTCTTTGCCGCATATTTTTCATTAAACTCCCGCACTTCGCCCCACTTGGCAGAGCCAAATTCATTGCCCGGCATCCGGTTATGATCACTTCTGCTATACGCCGTGAAACTTAAAACCATCCATAAAAGCCCGCCGGCAAACACCATACTGAGACTTTTATCGTTATATATCTTCAGCGGATGTAACAGGCACCAGACAATCTGTTCCTTCAGCTTCGTCATTTCCACATCTATGATATACAATCCGCTTAAACAGTAAAATAAATAGAGTGTGGGCAGCAACAACGCCACACACACTCGTAATAAACTCTGCAATCTTTGTTTTCTCATATAACCGGCAACATGGGTTGCACGGCTTTTCCCTCTTTGTTTTTTCACCAGAATCACCTCTACAATTTTTTGTTCTTCGGAGTGCTGACAGATTTTTGCAGCAACCTCTTTTCCAAAGACGGACTGTCTGTATTCCACCTGCCCCTCTGATGTTTCAAGCATTCTGTCGCAATCTCTTCATTTTTCTTTACATACTTTCGCAGCTCCTTTCCATTCGGATCCAGTTCTGTGATCTCTGACATATCTGATCGTTTCAAATATGCCAGTAACCGCTTTCCATCATCCGATAAGCTGGTTGTCTCCTTGTCCAGGCAGATACAACGCACAAAATCCTTTGATTCCTGCTGTTCTTTCGGCAGATTTGCAATATACAGATTCGGAGATTCTGCCACCATCTGTGTCTCCATATCAAAGGTAACCGGAATGTACTCCGGACTTTGGTATCGCTCTTTCATCTTTTCAAGGGACAGCACTTTTTCCACTGTTTTCTCCGGAACTAAATCAGGGACAGAAGATTTTTTCTGAATCTCCTGTCCCTCATGAAAAGATGGAAAGATTGCTGCATACTCCGGCTTTAGTTTCCCGATCATTTTCACACGGTCATCGCCTACCGGGGCAAATGCTTTTTCCAGTTTTGTAATATCCAGTTTCACTTTTTCTTTCTCATTGATGTTTTTCCTTTGATCCAGTGCATAGCCCCAGAGTTCTCCATCCCGTTTCAAACAGGTAATCACCGTCTGCCCCTCATCCAGAAGAATACAGTCTGATTTTTTGATCCGTATGGCACTGGAAAGATCTTCTCCCAGTCTGCCACGGGGAATGCGAAACAGATAGGCATCCTTTTCTTCCCGCAGAAGAAGCGATTCCACATTGATGCTGATGGGAAGATATTCTTTATCCCTGATTCTTTCCTGGATCTCTTCCAACTGCTCCTCGTGCATCCTGCCCTCATATCCTTTGGCAGCAAGTTCGTCCAGATATTCCAGCCCTCCCGGACTTGCCGTTCCAAAATACTCATCCAGATCCATTTCTTTTGCTTCCTGCCGAAACTTCTTTCTATAATAATCAATCACCAGCCGTACACTTTCCACATCATCCGGATTATAGGCAATCTGCGTATATCCGTCTCCGAGATTTAAGTCCGGCAACTCAGAAAAAGAGACTTTTAACTTCTTTAACCTGTCATAAAAAGCAATCAGCTCTTTCTCATCCTCCAAAGGAATGTTCAAGATGGTGTAACGACCGCCTGTCATTTTCTCCAGATCGGATAACTTCATAGTGTTGTGTGTTCCCTCACTGGCATAATGAAGTTTCATTCGATGCTGTAATGTTTTTACCTGTGCGATCTGCACTCCTTTCTCGGCTCCCTTTGCCGAGAAGCGTATGGCTTTTCCCAAACCTTCCAGACCTCTTCCATATAGTTCTATAATCTGCACTAACGATTGTAATTCTTCACTCATTTGCTTGCCCTCCTGCTTTTCTTTACATTTTCCTGTTTGCCTTTTTGCTGCATCATTTCATAAAATTCGATACATCGTCGTATCTCCATCACATCCTTTCGCTTCTTTGCCATTTCTAAAATGTCCTCTGCCGGCATTCCTGCTTCTACCGCTTTCCGAAGCTGTTCGATCTGTGCTGCTGACAGGTCACTGTCCTCAATCACATACTGCATCACACTTTCATAACCACTCTCCGGGTTCTTTCTTTGGAAATGATTTTCTAGCATAAACTGTATTCTTTCTGCGGGATTTTGAATTTCATTGGTTGCTCCTTGCATTTCTGAATCCATCCCCAAAAGAATACAGAGCATTTTTTCATGCTTTGCCAATAGGTCAGTAGTATTCATCACAAGATAACTGTCTATCTGCTGTTCTGACAATCCATAGCCGGCTCCCATAAAAATCAATGTCCACTCGGCATCCGTTGCTTCAATCTCATGCTTTTGGATCAGTTTCTTTACTAATGCCATCTGTTCTGTTGTCATAACTGTTTCTTCCTCCTCTGCTGCATCGTTTTGATGAGTTCTTTCTGCACTCTTCTTGTTTCTCTTCGTTTCACATACACGCCACATTGTTTCGTCTCATTTTTCATTTTCCGAAGAATACTGACACTTCGCTCATGGATATACAGCGGTGTTCCGGTTCGCTGATACAACCGCCTTGCCGCCAACACCTGCCGTACCATTGCCTTCTGATATTCCGACATTTCTTTATAAGGGATAAACTGATAATTTCTGCTCATTGCCCAGTCAAGTTTTGTATTTCTCTTTTCTGCTTTCTCCCGTTTCACCGGAACTCTGTCGGCAGTCTTTGAAGCAATGCGCCGGTCAATGTCTGCCGGCATATAGCCCTCACTTAAACGATAGGTACGAATAGCTTTTCCTCTCCCCGGCGGTGTCAGGGCAAGATAGACACCATGCTCTCTCGATACTCCTTCCCGCAGTTGGTAATCATAATGCCGCACCAGACGCTTCTTGAAATCTGCATAGGATCTGCTTTCCAAAATACACTGGTCAATATCCTGCTCCACCCGTTCTTTTCCTGTCATTGTTCCTTGCTTCCTGTCGTAATCGGGTGAATAATCCAGCGCCGGATCTTTCTCCTTTAATGGTCCGGTATGGTATTTTTCAGCCAGACGGTTTGTAAGCGGGCGTATCACTTTCTCCCAGTCCCCTTTTTCATACCGGTACTTTCCACCATTTCTTGCCACGGAATTGAATACCAGATGCATGTGCATATGGTCACGGTCTTTATGAACCGAGCAGGCATAATCATAATGATCTCCCAGATATTCCTCGACCCACTCCCGGACAAAACTCAAAGCATCTTCCGGTGCGATCGTTTCATCCTTTGAAAAAGAAAACTTAAAATGATACCCCTGTCTGGTTCCGTGCGTGGGATGCATCTGCTTCGTCAAAAAGAAAGTATCCAGAATCTGCTCCGGTGTAATGCCTGCATTGCTAAAACACAATCCATCCGTTTTCCTCTCATTCATAATATAGGGAATGGACTTTCGTAAATGTTCCTCTGTCTTAATGGTATCCATCTTAATAATGAGCGACATTGCGATCACCTTTCATAATCCGTATGGTATGTTTCATCATTCCATAAACTTCATCCAATTTGCAGAGCAGTTCTTCACTTGGTTCCACATAATTGTGTTCGTTATACTTTTTTGCAATCTGATTGATATTGACACCAATCTTGTTGATCTCATAGATCATACGCACAATGGAGGATTCAAACTCATCCCTCGTTACATCCGGCGGACACTTTGCCACGCTCCGAATATATTCGCTCATGGTTTTATGATGCAGGCTTGCCTGCTCATTCAGTGCTGCCTTTTCCTCCGGTGTCATTCGTACTCGGAGAATCTCTGTTTTCATGTCATTCAAACAATCACCCCTTTCTTCTGTCTGGACATTTTGTCCAAACGCTGTCCATGTTCTTTTGATCTGATTCCGTCTGGACATTATGTCTAAACGCTAACCATGTCCTTTTCTATTTGAGCCTGTCTGGACATAATGTCCAAACATACCATTTTTACTGCTTTTTTGATGTTCATTTTTGGCACATAAAATGTGCTTTTTATCGCTTCATTCGAGCCTTGCAAGATACGCATGATGTGGACACATCCATGCACATATCTTGTAAGGGGACTCGTCTCCGCTCCGCTTCGGTCCGTGCATAACAGACATCCACAGGATGTCTTGCACCCCTTATACCCCATAAGCAGGTAGTAATAGCGTTATTTTTTATGCTTTCGTCTGGAACTGACTTTTGACAACTTTTTCTTGGCTTTTTTTGCCTTATGTGATTTCTTTTTCGCTTTCTTCTTTTTATGAACCGCCTTCTTTTTTGCCAGTTTTTCCCTTTCTGCCTTTTGCTGCTGTTCCAGCTTAGCCTGTTCTTCCTGCACTTCCTTTTCCTTCATCTGATTGATTGCCGCTTCATCGTATGATGTTTCTGAAAGTGACATCTGACAGCTTTTCAGATTGTAATTGCACTGATAGACACGACCATCTGACAAAAGAACAAAACTGGTAACATCAAATGCCTTCGTCTGCTGATAGGTCAGTTTTTTGACGGATCTGCATTTCCTGTCCTGACAAATCTGAATCAACTGATTCTTCAAATCTTCATAAGCTGTGTCCGACATAAATCCTAAAAATGTATTAAGGTTTGCGGTATCCACGGAAATTGCTTCTTGGGTTTCTTGATCCGGAGCAGTCTCTGTCGCAGTCACAGATGCCCCCGATGCTGTTTCTGTAACGACCGCTGCACCGGTTGCCGTATTGGTTTTATGAACCGTTTCCAACACTGCCATAACAGTCTTTCTTCCCTGTCCCCTGTCTCTTTGCTTCCAATAAAATCTTCTTATGTTTCTTAACATGATTTCCTCGCTTTCTGTCCCGTTTGGACATAATGTCCAAACGCTACTTTTTTGTCCTATCTCTTTAACTGTCTGGACATTATGTCTAAACGCTACTTTTTGTCCCATTTCTTTAACCGTCTGAAATAAGTAAAATTCGTATAAACGCCAAACATCGGTCCCTCTGTATTTCCGGTTAATGAAGAACCGCTGGAACTGGTGCAGTGGAGCCAAACTACTCTGCCATCCTTCATTTTTCCACAATAGATCCCAACATGATTTGCTCCACCGGTTCCACCTGTCTTACTTTTCAGTCCAATGTCTCCCGGCTGTAACTGGTCAGTAGATATGTCCTGAAACTTTTTTGAACCGATAAAAGTTGCTGTCGTAGAACCATATGGCACACTGGTCACTCCTGCTTTATGAAATGCCCATGCGGAAAAAGCAGAGCAGTCCAAAAACTCCGGTTTATCCCGTCCATCCGACTGCCGTTTCTCCATGCTGTATTTCACCGTCCCGATCAAAGAAGCACCTTTTTCGATCACATTCCACGCCTCCGCCGGTGCTGTATTATTTTTCTTCAATTCTTCTAAAATCTTTTTAGCGGATTCATTGGATACACTTGTTTCTTCATTCATCACATAGTAACGAAGTACATGAGGTACATACTCGGTATCACCATAAGAACTGTACCCAAGTTCCGCACACATCTTCGCTGAAAAAATACCGGCATTTTCTTTGGTGTAACAACCATAATTTTTTAATGCCCAGTCTATGTAACCATTTCCAAAGTTGTACCCCTGCAGGGCAAGAGAAATTCCTTTTATGTCATTCGGACTTTGACACTTCGCTTTTGTCAGGCAGTCCGATAATTCATGCGTTCCGCAGTCAATGCTTTCTTCTGCACTGTCAATCGGTGGATTCACATTGTAATAGGATTGTGCCGTCTGCATGACATCCGGTTCCGTTCCGCCGCTTTCCTGTTCGATCACGGCAAGACACAGATCCACATAATCATCAATTCCATATTTTTCACAGTATTCCGAGACAAGTTCACGGAAACTTTCTGTCTTTTCAGATACCTGTGCCTGATAGGTTCCGTCCTGTGATTCATTAGCAGCACCGCCGAAGCCAACCACTGCTCCGATTACTCCCACGATAGCTGCCACAAGAATAATCAAAAGAAGTGCTATCCATACAGCGGGATTTGCCGCCACTGCCTGAACAACACTTTGTATTGTCTTTCCCAAAGATTTTCCTACCTGTGCTCCTGCTTTTGCTCCCGATCGAACAGCCTGTGCCGATTTCTCCGTTAACTTTCTTGCAGCCTTCCGTTTTTCCCTGCTTTGCAAGTTTTTATGCACAAGCGTTTTCATGCTGCCTACCGCTGTATGTGCGCCTTTTCTAGCGGTTTCTTTAAAAAGCCTGATAGGTGCGTCTTCTGTATACTCCGTATTTCTTTCTTCATAAGAAGCATCTGCCACACTGCTTCCAAGCAGCATCAGATGCATGGACTGCACCATAAGTTCCCTTGTTTCATGAATAGAAAAAAGGACACGCTCACTTTTGGATGAACTGCCCTTTTTCTGCTTTTTGCCTTTATTTAGTTTTTCAATGCCTTTTTTCTTGAACCGTCTCTTTTTCCGCCGTTTCATTTTTTCTGCCTTAGCCATTTCTCTGGCTTTCTTTAACATTCGCTGTTTGGAACGATAATCCAGACTTTTGAACACACGCTTTGCCGGCTCACTTAATGATTCAATGACCTCTTTGTCTAGATGATCCATTTGCTGCCACCTCCAATTATATTCAGTGGGCTGTATGTATTCTTTTGATTTTTCTGTTGAATGTTTTGGGGAAATATGATATATTGATATTAGAAAAGGAAAGTACCCACTCCAAAGTGGATGCTCCCAGGGAAATTTAGATGTCCTTACGGACACCGCCTATCCTGTTGGCAGACAGGATAGGCATTTTTATTTTCGCTTGTTTCTCTTATTGAGAAAGGCAAGCAACGCTATAACAAGACTACCAAAGGCACATAACAATGTTAATATGCCGATGAAAATCGAAAGGATTTCAAAAGCTGTCATTCACGCCACCTCCCTTCCTATGTATTCCGGCAAGCCGGTCATTCGGTGTTGGGAGGCTACCACCCTGTCATGGGTACTTTCCTATGGCTTACGCCATGCAACTAATATATCATTTTTTCTGCCATTATTCAACAATTTTCGTCAATTCATCTGCCCTTATTTTCTCTTATTTTTTCAATGTTTGCTTCGCATTTCTGTCATTAACCATTTCATGAAAATTGGTATTAAATAACTGATACAGACTGCTGTCTTTTTCCATTGTATTATCAAACGGAACAATCTTATCGCCAAACCGGATAAGGCCCATTCCCGGCTCTGCTCCATTCACACAGGCAAGCTGCTCGGAAGAAATATCAAACAAATCTTCCACTGCTTCCTTGTCCATTGTTCCCTGATCCAACAAAAGCATAAATTCGGAGTTGGAAACCATTGTTTTGGTAGAACGGTTTCTCTGTGCATCAATCAAGTTCTGGCTCATCCCGGTACAGATACCACCACGCTTGCGGACCTCACGCCACATCTTCTCCAGTGCATGTAAACTGTATTCTTCTCCCCAAAGTTCGTGCATCTCATCCACATAAACCCATGTAGCAACTCCATCCGACTGATTATATTTGATCTTAGCCGTGATACTTTCAATCATCACAAGCATTGCCATTGCTCGCATTCGTTTTCCCAGCTCTGAAAATCCGTACACAGTAAATCGGTTCTCATCAGATATGGACTGCTCTCTGGCAAAAATGTCAAGCGTACCATCTGCAAATACCTCCAACTGGTCTACAATCTCCTGTGCAGCTTCATTCCCCTCGTAATGCTCAAGAATATAATCTCTCATTACCGGAATTGTCGGAGATTCCGGACGGTTTCTTGTTCGTCTTTTGTCTTTTCGCTTCTTAAAGTATTCCTCATACATATGGCTCACTGCTTTATCAATTACAGCGATATGTCTGCTGGTAAGCGGCACCGGTTTCAATGCCTGTTCACAGATTGCATAGGCAAACTCTGCTTTTTCTGCCACAAAACGGTCAATGTCCGGTACAACATCCGGTACATGAAACGGATTGACATAAAAGACATTTTCCGCAGACTGTGTCAGATTGATATACTGACCGCCCCACGCTGCAGCAATGTCTTTGTATTCTCCCATTGGATCTACCACGATAATGTCATCCTTTGAGAAGCATAACACCTGCCCCATCTCTGATTTCTCATTATAGGACTTTCCGGAACCCGGAACACCAAACACCATCCCGTTTCCATTCTTTAATAATTTACGGTTTCCGATGATCAGATTTTTGGATACCTTATTAAAGCCATAGCAGTATCCCAAATCATCATGAATCTCCTGCACATTAAACGGAATGAAAATGGAAAGTTCCTCAGAGGTAATTGTCCGCATCGTATCAACAAATCTTGCTCCCGTGGGCAATGATGTATTTAAGGCATCAAGCTGTCTGTACGAATGTGGAACAATATCCATGTTGTGTGTTTTTCCAATGATAAGCACCTTTTCTGTCCGTTCCTCCAGTTCTTCCATCGAACCAGCTTTTACCACAATGGTGATCCCCACATAAAGCAACCTCTCATCAAACGAAGAAATACGGTCAAGCATCTCCTCCGTATCTCTTTGCTGCTTTCTCCTCTCATAATTGATGTTGGTAGAGTAATCTCCATTTTCGTTTTTCAACTCCTGCTCACGGTTAATGCTTCGCTCATTGGACATGTACTTTTTCATCACCATCTGATATGCCACATCGTTGTCAAGCGGCTCCACATCCATCGAATAAATGATCGGGAAGTCCATGTTTGTCAGTTCATTTAAGAATTGATCCGTTAAACCGTTCGGATATTTTCTGATAAACATCACACAGGCACAGCTTCCACCCTCCATTTCCAAATATTCCGGATGCTCCCGCAAAGAAGTATTGATAATGTCATTTCTCCAGTCCCGTTTCAGATGTAGGTATTCATTCCAGTCAAAAGAAAAAGATGCCTCGTCACCCATGCGATAATAACTGTGTAGTGCTCGCAAGCGTTCCGTGGCATCTAATGGTATCAGGCAGCTCCCCAACCGGTGAAATAACTGCTGTATGGAAAACTCTATGGTGTTAAAGTAATTCTTAGCACTTTCATAATCCGGCTTTCTGCAACTGACAATGAAATACTTGGATTGCAAAAGTCCTCCCCTCCCTTCCTGCAATCGCTTTTCAATCAGCTTGTGGTATTCTTTCGCCAAAGGCTCCATTTCTTTGCTGACTGCCTTCTGAAGAATTTCTTCCCGCAGCCTTCCATTGTCGGCATAATGATTGGATACAATGACCTTGTAACTGACATTCATTGACCGGAGCAGCGTTTCAAACCGCTTGCCGGTTTCCTCTTTTTCTTCCTCATCCTGCGTGGAAAAGTTAATATCCTCAAACAGATACATCCTGTCAAACTGGTGAATCTTCTTTTTCACTCCGTCTTTATTTGTCGGACTCTCCAACTCAAAGATACCATTTTCCGAAATTCGATAGATTGGTATCGTATCCTGGATACACAACGGAACTTTGTAAATGCGTTCCGTTTGTGGAGTCAGTGAGTCCTTTCTGAATATTTTTAGCATTTGTTTTAACCTCCTGTTCTTGTTTTAAGTATGAAAAAAAGAACTACCGAAGTAATTCTTTCCTTTTACTGTATTAAATTATTTATCGCAAAAAATCATCACAACACCTGACCTTGAGTACATTATAATGCGCTTTCTCCATTTTTCAATTTTAAAAAAATCGTCCCCTCTTTCGTCATCAATACCAAATCACCATCTATTCTCTTTGTTTCAAACGCTTCCTTGCAATATTGATAACCATATTTATTTTTTATCTCAGCAGTTATCCCTTTGTACACAAAGTACCATACACTTAACGAATCAGGATTGCCTTCCGTCGTCGTGAGGGCGATAGTTTCTGTATTAAAAAAAGCATACATTTTTCCAAACGACTGCTCATTTTTTTTATATACACTACCACTTGCTAATGAACAAATACATAATGTTATCTCATCCATCAATCTCTTGTTATACAAAATGCCCAGCTCACCAAACAACATTTTCCATTCGTTTTTCCAACTATCTTCTGTAGTACCATTATACCCTTTTACAGTCTTGTTATTATCATATGTTTCGTACTGATTATCAATAGCTTGTTTCATTGCATCAAACACCTGCCCTCTATTTCTTTCTCTATGAGCAATAAGGTCTGCAAATTCTAAAATATTGCTGTATTTATTATTGCGAATCAATCTTCGAGCGACTATTAAAAAACCTAATACATCATATTCATCAAAACTATAATCTGTAAAAACAGACGAATAATGGCTTATCATTATTTTTTCCTTGGCATCAAGATCCATGAGATTACCCCCTAGTAACAATACTATATTTTTATCAATTACCAAACATTGACTTTCCTTTCATCTTTATTATACTCCATTTCTTGCTATATAGAAAGAATATTATCTCATTTAATTTGTTTTACATACTCCTGTCCCCCTCTCTTCACCTCTTCTATCTCCTCCCTTGCCGTAATCATGGCAAGAGCAACATCCTGGTTTCCAAACTTCTCCTGATAGCAAATACACATTGCTAATCCTTTGGTTTTCTGCATATCCTTCACCTGCGAAGCATACTCCTTAATCAAACTTCGTTCTTCCTCATTGTATATCTCCTGCTTTGGGTCAAATTCACGAAGAATCAGTTCTGCTGACACATTCTCCGGCACTTTGCCGACCACATTTACATCAGGCAGATTTTCAACCAACTCACAAATCTTTTGAATAGCAGCCTCTTCAGTATTGATTTCGGGATAATACCGTATCATATCCAAATCCATTGTCTTGCCGGACACCAGATCCACTTGCACATCTTCCAGTTCTGTTTGTCCGGGTGTATGTACCAAAATGCCAATGCTCGGAACGCCATTAAGAGTTCCTTCTCTATACTCATTCCAAAGTGCGATTGCCTCATTGACGTTTTCTATATCATCCCGGTATCTTCCCATCGAATGAAACTCACCGCACTCAGAAACGGTATAGGTAATCTTTGGTGGAACGTACCGGCTATGCTCTGCTGCTTCTTCAAATTCGTCTAAGTTGACCGGAACCAGTGGTGAATCCTCTTTGATGTTTCCCTTCACAATGTTACCATCCGGATATTCTTGCAAATCTGCTACGATTTCATCCAGTGCCTCATAGATGGATATGTCCGAATCATCATATACGCCACCGTCAATCTCTTTCATATCCCATCCATAAATGGTATAGTCATACCCTTCCGTTGCATTCTGAATATAGATATACCGGTTTCCAATAGAAAACACCATCTCACTTTCCATGTAAATTGTGGCTTGCTGCAAAAACTCTGCGATATTTCCGGACTTGTCCGCTTGAATCGGATTGATATCCACCTTATGATTTCCTAGGAGAAATTCATCCTCATGGAACAGATTAAATAAATCATCTTCCCGAATATCTCCCTTGTATTCAACTACGATGTCGATGTCCGAAGTCGTTTTTTCTGTTCCCCGGCATCGGCTTCCATAAACCATAACCTCACCAATCTGTATCAGCAGATCCTGTTGTCTTATCGTATCCATCAGATAATTATATACCACATCTTCAACTTCTATTGCTGTCATGCCTTCTACCGGTCGAAAATACGTTTCTGTTTTGTCACGGAAACCGGCAATCATTTTCTTCTGTTGTTCCGTCCGTTCAAACCTTTCCACAAAGAAGTCTTTCAATTCAGAAAAGCCAAAGGAATCCACATAGAATGCTTTTTTCTCACTCTCGGATTCCAAAACGATCACATCGCTTACCGATAGTGAATGCCCTGTAAAATCCTTCGGACGGTGGATATTAAACCGTTCATATATGGTGTCCAGGGTTTCTCCCGGCTTCAATTCTTCCTTATACATCGACTCATAATCTTCTGCCTTTACCTGCAAGCCACCCGCCTGCACATGACTCATTTTAAAAAAGCGATAGGCTTCTCCATTGCTGCCCTCCCTAATCTGCAGAATCTCATAAGTAGTCGGAGGCATCCCATGATAAGATGCCTCCTCTCTCACACTGTCTGCCACCTGAGAAAGGGAACGTGCATAACGCTTTGAATCAAATAATTCTGGTACATTTTCCCGCATACTAAACAATTCTCCTGTTCTTCCTGCCACTATGATATGGTCATAAAAATCAATGTCCAGCAATATGCCGGCGTACATCATTTTCTCCGTTATATTGCGGTCTGACATGCTCATCTTAAGATCCGACGAAGGATGGTTATGCAGCATGATAATTGCTGCCGCATTTGATAAAATAGCAGATTTATATAACTCTCTTCCTGTCACAAAAGAAGTATTGACACTTCCGATACTGACTACACTGAAATTGATGGGACGTCCTTTTCCATCCAGATTGACAACACAAACTTCCTCCCGGTCAAGTTCTGCTAATACCGGTGCCAAAACAGAAACGGCTTTCTCCGGCGTATCAATAACTTCCCTGCTGAACACACTCTCTTTGTCGGTCAATTTTAACCGAACGTCCACCTGCTTTAATTCATGACTCATCCGAAACCACCTCCATTGTTATAATCCGCCTTTCTGCTTCGCGAAAGTCACCAATAGAATCATGAAAATATT
>OKXB01001362.1_pt1 | contig 24452 bp, 38 predicted proteins | sample 1601731 | NCBI WGS metagenome assembly OKXB01 (sample SAMN04414077, study PRJEB24778) | human gut metagenome | material: faecal | host: Homo sapiens
AAGACTTATTTCAGTTTGTTAATTAAAAACGGAATTTCAAATTAAATTTCAGGTTTTGTGAAAATATTCTAAAAAAGTCTTGATTTTCATATAATATTCATGTATAATTTTGAATGTGTGATGCGCGTTGATGTGTGAGGTTGCCGACACACCAGGTTAAGTTGTTAGAAAATAACAATGGTAAAGTCGGGTTTTTACACGGAGCATGTCTATACAAGATATAGGCGAGAGGAGGAAAATGATGGCTGCAACAAAAGTTCGTATCAAATTAAAGGGTTTTGAACACAAGAGTGTTGACCTTGCGTGTGCGAAAATTATTGAAACAGTAAAAAGAACAGGTGGAGAAGTAAGTGGACCAGTACCACTACCAACTGAAGTTGAAAAAATCACAATTCTTAGAGCTGTTCACAAATATAAGGATTCACGTGAACAATTTGAAAAGAGAACACACAAGAGATTAATTGTTATCAATAATCCAAGCAAGGAAACTATAGATGCAATTACACATCTAGATATCCCAAGCGGTGTTGATGTTCAAGTTAATTTATAATTTTATAGGAGGTTATTATGAAAGGAATCTTAGGTCGTAAAATAGGAATGACTCAAGTATTTACAAAATCAGGTAAATTGATTCCTGTAACTGTTATTGAAGTTGAACCAAATGTGGTAACACAAATTAAAACAACTGAAAAAGATGGTTATGAAGCAATTCAAGTTGGTTTTGATACAATGAGAGAAAAATTAGCGACAAAAGCATCTGCTGGTATTACAAGTAAAGCAGGTACTACACCTAAGCGCTTCTTTAGAGAATTTAGGGGAGTAGATATTAATAATTATTCTTTAGGACAAGAAATCAAAGCTGATATCTTTACTGAAGGAGAAGTTGTTGACGTTACAGGAACAACTAAAGGGAAAGGTTTCCAAGGTGTTATTAAACGTCATAATCAAAGTAGAGGTCCTATGGGACATGGTTCTCATTATCATAGAAAACCAGGTTCAATGGGTACTATGAGACCAATGCGTGTTTTTAAAGGTAAAAATTTACCAGGTCATATGGGAGTAGAAGTTGTTACTATTCAAAATTTAGTAGTAGTTGGAGTAGATTTAGAAAACAATTGCTTATTAATTAAAGGTAACGTTCCAGGGCCAAAGAAATCATTAGTTATGATTAAAACAGCTGTAAAGAATGCTGATAAGGTTAAGGACATGGAAGAATTAGTTTGCTATGACGTAACTGAAGAAGTAATGGCTAATGAAACTGCAGAAACTACTGAAAGTGTAGCAGAAAATGCTGCTTCAGAAAATTAGTAGGAGGTACATATGGAAAAGATGAAAGTATTAAATACTAAAGGCGAAAAAGTTAGTGATGTTAAATTAAATGAAACTGTTTGGGCTATTGAACCAAATGACACAGTTTTATATGATGCAATAACACTTACTAGAAATGCTGAAAGACAAGGAACTGCAGATACTAAAACACGCTCAGAAGTAAGTGGTGGAGGAAGAAAACCTTGGAAACAAAAAGGTACAGGTCGTGCTCGTCAAGGTAGTACAAGAGCTCCACATTGGCCAGGTGGAGGAATTGTATTCGGACCACATCCAAGAAGCTATTCTAAAAAAATGAACAAAAAAGAAAGAAGATTAGCTTTAAAATCAGCTTTATCATATAAGGTTATTGGTAGTGAATTAGTAATTATCGATAGTTTAAATATTGCTGATGGAAAAACAAAAACAATGGTAAATATTCTAAATGATTTAAAATTAAATGGAAATATTTTATTAGTTGTTGAAAGTTTAAATGAAAATATCGTTTTAGCAACTCGTAACTTACCAAATGTAATTTTATTAGAGGCTAGTGAAATTAATACATATGATGTTATTTCAGCAGATGTAATGGTAGTTACAAGTGAAGCTATTAAACAAATAGAGGAGGTGCTTGTTTAATGAATAATTATCGTGATGTAATTAAAGCACCAATTATTACTGAAAAAAGTGCTGATTTACAACAAAATAATAATGCAGTTACATTCAGCGTAGATGTTAAAGCAAATAAAACACAAATTAAACAAGCAGTTGAAAATATTTTTAACGTTAAAGTTGAAAGTGTAAATGTAGTAAACGTAAAACCAAAGAAAAAAAGAGTTGGTAGATATGTTGGAAAAACAAATCGTGTAAAGAAAGCAATTGTTAAGTTAAAAGAAGGAAGTTCAATTGAACTTAACTAAAGGAGGATATATATGCCAGTAAGAGTTTATAAACCAATGACTAATGGTTTAAGAGGCAAGTCAACTCTTATAAATGATGAGATTACAAAGACTACACCTGAGAAATCATTAGTTGTTACACTTAAGAAAAATGGTGGTCGTAATAATCAAGGAAGAATCACAGTAAGACATCAAGGTGGCGGAGCTAAAAGAAAATATCGTATTATTGATTTTAGACGTGACAAAGATGGCGTTATTGGAACAGTTTCTTCAATTGAATACGATCCAAATAGAACTGCTAACATTGCTTTAATAAATTATGAAGATGGAGAAAAAAGATATATTATTGCTCCAAAAGGACTAAAAGTTGGAGATAAAATTGAAAGTGGCGAAAAAGCCGATATTAAAGTTGGAAATAATTTACCACTTGCAAATATTCCAGAAGGTACATTAGTTCATAATATTGAGTTAAAACCTGGTAAAGGCGGACAAATTGTTCGTTCAGCTGGTTCAAGTGCTCAAATACTAGGTAGCGAAGGAAAATATGTTTTAATTCGTTTAACTAGTGGAGAAGTTCGTAAAGTATTAGGAACTTGTCGCGCTACAATTGGTGAAGTTGGAAATGCTGATCATGAACTTGTAAGTTTAGGTAAAGCAGGTCGTAAGAGACATATGGGTATTAGACCAACAGTTCGTGGTTCTGTTATGAACCCTAATGATCACCCACATGGTGGTGGAGAAGGTCGTGCTCCTATCGGACGTAAAGGACCAGTTACACCTTGGGGTAAACCTGCATTGGGTTACAAGACACGTGACACTAAGAAAGCTTCAAATAAGTTAATTGTACGTCGTCGTAAAAAATAGTGAAAGGATGGTTAAATAGATGGCTAGAAGTTTAAAAAAGAAACCTTTTATAGATGGTCATTTAATGGCTAAAGTTAAAAAGGTAAATGAGTCTGGAAAAAAAGAAGTTATTAAAACATGGTCTCGCCGTTCAACCATTTATCCTGAATTTGTAGGACATACATTTGCTGTACATAATGGTAAAGAATTTATTCCTGTATATGTAACAGAAGATATGGTTGGCCATAAATTAGGAGAATTTGCCTTAACACGTAAGTTTGGTGGACATGGCGACGCTAAAGAAAAGAAATAGTTACCAGGAAGGAGGACTTAAATGGAAGCTAAAGCAATCGCAAAAGAAGTCAGAATTGCTCCTCGTAAGAGCCGTTTAGTTATAGATTTAATACGTGGTAAAAACGTAGTTGAAGCTGACAAAATTTTAAGAAATATAAATAAAGAATCTGCTAGATTAATACGTAAAGTATTAACATCTGCAGTTGCAAATGCTGAAAATAATTTACATTTAGAGAAAGATAATTTGATCGTAAAAGAAGCTTATATTAATGAAGGTAGAACTTTAAAAAGAATGAAATTTGGATCTCGTGGTCATGTTGATCCAATTAAGAAAAGAACTAGTCATATTACAATAGTTGTAAGTGAGAAAAATTAAGCAAAGGAGGTTATCTGATGGGTCAAAAAGTTAGTCCTATAGGACTTAGATTAGGCATTAATAAAAAATGGCAATCTACTTGGTATGCTGATAAGAATTTTGCTGAATATCTTGAAAAAGATAGAAAAATTCGTGAATTCTTAGATAAGAATTTAAAAGATGCAGCAGTATCTAGTATTGCTATTGAACGTAATAATTCAAAAACTAATGTTATTATCAATACTGCTAAGCCTGGTGTTGTTATTGGACACGGTGGTGACGAAATTGATAAAATTAAAGACAAATTATCAAAATTAACTAAAGAGGATATTCAAATTTCTATTATGGAAGTTAAAAATCCAGATTTAGATGCATCTTTAGTTGCTGAAAATATTGCACATCAAATCGAAAATCGTGTTTCATTTAGAATTGCTCAAAAGAGAGCTATTAGAAATACTATGAAGGCTGGAGCAAAAGGAATTAAAACTTCTGTTTCTGGAAGACTTGGTGGCGCTGATATGGCTAGAGCTGAAGGTTATACAGAAGGTAATATTCCACTTCATACTTTAAGAGCAGATGTTGATTATGCACATAAAGAGGCTAATACAACATATGGCAAAATTGGTGTAAAAGTATGGATTTACAAAGGAGAAATCCTTCCTACAAAATCAAATAAGGGAGGTAATGCAGATGGCAGTAATTCCAAAAAACACTAAATATCGTAGACCACATCGTCTTCGTTATGATGGAGTATCTAAAGGAAATACAGAACTTCATTTTGGAGAATATGGATTAATGGCTTTAGAAGGTGCATGGATTACACAACAACAAATTGAAGCATCTCGTGTTGCTATGACTCGTTATATGAAACGTGGAGGTAGAGTATGGATTAACATATTCCCACACTTATCATTAACTAAAATACCATTAGAAACTCGTATGGGTAAAGGTAAAGGTCAACCAGAAGAATGGGTTGCAGTTGTTAAAAAAGGAAAAATTATGTTTGAAATCGGTGGCGTTGATGAAGCAACAGCTCGTGAAGCTTTAAGACTTGCTATGCATAAACTTCCAATCAGATGTAAATTTGTTTCTAAAGAAAGTGGTGAAACTAATGAAAAATAGTGAAATTAGAGAACTAACAAATGAAGAAATTTTGAAAAAAATCGATGAGTATAAAGAAGAGTTATTTAATTTACGTTTTAGTCAAGCTACTGGTAATCTAGAGAAACCTTCAAGAATCAAAGAATTAAGAAAATTAGTTGCACGTATGAAAACTATTTTACGTGAACGTGAACTTAAAGAAAACTAGGAGGAACTCATGGAAGAAAAAAGAAAAAGTGAATTAGTTGGAAAAGTTGTTAGTGATGGAACTAAAGCTGAAAAAACAATTAAGGTACTAGTAGAAACTTATAAAATGGATCCATTATATGGTAAACGTGTTAAATATTCTAAAAAATATACAGCACATGATGAAAAGAACGAAGCTAAAATTGGTGATGTAGTTCGTATCGTTGAAACTAGACCATTATCAAAAACAAAACGTTATCGTTTAGTTGAAATAATTGAAAAAGCAGTTATATTATAACTCGCAATTGTAAAGGAGGATTATTATGCTTCAACAAGAAAGCCGCTTGAAAGTTGCTGATAACTCTGGTGCACGTGAAATAAGCGTTATTAGAGTTCTTGGTGGTAGTAAAGTAAAGACTGGAAATATTGGTGATATAGTTGTTGGAACTGTAAAGAAAGCCACTCCTACTGGTACAGTTGGCAAAGGAAAAGTTGTTAAAGCTGTAATTGTAAGGAGCAAATTTGGTCAAAGAAGAGAAGATGGTTCTTATATTAAATTTGATGATAACGCTTGTGTTATTATTAAAGATGATAAAAGTCCAGTTGGAACTCGTGTATTTGGACCAGTAGCACGTGAATTGCGTGATAATTATATGAAAATCGTATCACTTGCTAAAGAAGTGTTATAGATCTAGGAGGGAAAGCTCATGAACTTTAAAACAGGAGATAAAGTTGTTGTCATAGCTGGTAAAGATCGTGGAAAAGAAGGAAAGATAGTAAAAACTTTAAAAGCTGAAAATAAAGTTATCGTTGAAGGTATTAATGTTGTTAAGAAACATATTAAACCAAATGGTAATGGAGCTGGAAGTATTACTGAAATGGAAGCACCAATTCATGCTTCAAATGTTATGATTCTTGATCCAAAAACAAAGAAAAGAACCAGAATTGGACACACAGTAGATAAAAAAGGCAATAAGGTTAGATGTGCCAAAAAATCTAATGAAAGTATAGATTAATTGGAAGGAGGGTAAATATGAACCGCCTAAAGGAAAAATATAATAATGAAATTATACCAAGTTTAAAAGAAAAATATAATTATTCAACTGTAATGGCTGTTCCAAGACTAGAAAAAATTGTTGTAAATATTGGTGTTGGAGATGCTTCTCAAAATAGTAAGTTATTAGAAGCTTCTATGAGAGATCTTGAACTTATTACAGGACAAAAACCATTAGCTACTAAAGCTAAAAAAGCTATTGCTGGATTTAAAATTCGTGCTGGACAACCAATTGGTTGTAAAGTAACATTACGTGGTGAAAAAATGTACAATTTTCTAGATAAATTATTTAGTATTGCACTTCCACGTGTAAGAGATTTTAGAGGTGTTTCTTCAAGAGCCTTTGATGGCCGTGGAAACTATACTCTAGGATTAACAGAACAACTTATTTTTTCAGAAATAGTATATGATGATGTTGTTAAAGTACGTGGAATGGATATCGTTTTTGTTACAACAGCAAAGACTAATGAAGAAGCGTACGATCTCTTAAAAGGCCTTGGTATGCCATTTAAGAAATAACTATAAATTAGGAGGATATTATGGCTAAAAAAAGCATGATAGTAAAAGCTAGTCGTAAACCTAAGTTTGAAGTACGTAAGTACACTCGCTGCAATCGTTGTGGAAGACCACACGCAGTACTTAAAAAATACGGAATTTGTCGTATTTGCTTTAGGGAATTAGCTTATAAAGGACAAATACCAGGTGTTAAAAAATCTAGCTGGTAGGATAGAAGGAGGGATTTTATGGTAACAGATCAAATCGCAGATATGCTTACACGTATTCGTAATGCTAAACAAATGCGATATAAAGAAGTTGAAGTACCCGCTTCAAAAATAAAAGTTGAAATAGCTAGAATATTAAAAGAGCAAGGCTTTATATCTAATTATAAAGTTAGTAAAGATAGTATTCAAAATGTTATTACACTTGAACTTAAATATGTTCAAAAAGAACCTGTAATTACTGGGCTTAAAAGAATTTCTAAGCCAGGATTACGTGTTTATGCAAGTGCTCAGGACATCCCAAGAGTATTAAATGGTTTAGGAATTGCAATCATTTCTACTTCTAAAGGTCTTATGACTGATAAAGAAGCTCGTACTCAAAATTTAGGTGGAGAAGTACTTGCTTACATTTGGTAGAAAGTAAGGAGGATTTTATATGAGTCGTATTGGTAATAGAGAATTAACAATACCTGCAAATGTTACAGTATCAGTAAATGGTAATGTTGTTAGTGTTAAAGGTCCTAAAGGTGAGCTTTCTACTGAAGTACATCAAGGTATTAATGTAAAAGTAGAAGATAATAAAGTTATTTGTACAAGAACAAATGATAATTATAAAAACTTTCATGGAACTGCTAACGCTAATATCAAAAATATGATTGTTGGTGTAACAGAAGGATTTGAAAAAAAATTAGAAGCAGTTGGAGTTGGATATCGTTTCCAACTAAAAGGAAAAGATTTAGTAGTAACAGCTGGTTATTCACATCCAGTTGAAGTTAATGTACCAGAAGGAATTAGCTTAGAAAGTCCAAGTAATACAGAATTATTTATTAGAGGAATTGATAAGTGCCTAGTTGGTGAGTTTGCTGCTAATATACGTAAAATAAGAGAACCAGAACCATATAAGGGTAAAGGTATTCGTTATACTGACGAACATATTATACGTAAAGTTGGAAAGAAAGCTTCTAAATAAGCTAAAGTAAAGGAGATTTGCTATGATAAATAAAGTTTCACGCAATGATATGCGTATAGCTAGACATAGAAGAGTTAGAGAAAAAGTTAGTGGAACTAGCGAGTATCCAAGACTTAATGTGTTTAGATCAAATAAAAATATATTTGCTCAAATCATAGATGATGAAAAAGGTGTTACTTTAGTTAGTGCTTCTTCTATTGATAAGGAATTAAAACTTGAAAATGGAAGCAATATAGAAGCTGCTACTAAAGTAGGACAACTACTTGCTAAGAGAGCAAAAGAACAAAAAATTACAAAAGTAATCTTCGATAGAGGAGGTTACCAATATCATGGACGTGTTGAAGCACTTGCAGATGCTGCCCGTGAAAATGGATTAGAGTTCTAAAAGGAGGGTAATTAATGGAAAATAAAAGAAGAGAAGCTCGCCCTAAACAATTTAATGAAGAAATGATCGAACTTAAAAGAGTTACAAAAGTAACTAAAGGTGGTCGTCATTTCCGTTTTGCTGCAACAATGGCAGTTGGTGATGGAAAAGGTCTAATTGGACTTGGAACTGGTAAAGCAAATGAAGTACCAGATGCTATCAAAAAGGCTGTTCAAGCTGCAACAAAAAATGTTGTTAAAGTTTCATTAGTTGATGATAGAACTATCCCACATGAAGCAATTGGTGTTCAAAGTGCTAGCCGTGTACTTTTGAAACCTGCTCAAAAAGGTACTGGAGTTAAAGCTGGAGGACCTGTTCGTGCAGTTCTTGAACTAGCTGGAGTTAAAGATATTTTATCTAAATCATTAGGTTCAAATACTAAAATTAATATGGCATATGCAACATTAAATGCACTTAAAGCACAAAAAACAGCTGAACAAGTAGCTGCTATGCGTGGAAAAAAAGTAGAGGAGATTTTATAATATGAAGTTACATACAATTCACCCAACTGAGGGAGCAACTCATAGAAGAAAAATCGTAGGTCGTGGACCTAGTAGTGGACTTGGTAAAACAAGTGGTAGAGGAGAAAAAGGCCAAAAAGCTAGAAGTGGTTACAGCCACAAACCTGGTTTTGAAGGTGGACAATTACCTTTATATCGTCGTTTACCAAAAAGAGGTTTCACTAATGCAATGTTTAAAACAAAATATGCTGTTATTAATTTAGATGATTTAAATAAATTTGATGAAAATGCTGTAGTTACTCCAGAATTACTAGCAGAAATGGGACTAATTAAAAAAGGGTTAGATGGAATTAAAGTATTAGGTAGAGGTACACTTGAAAAGAAACTTACTGTTAAAGCACATAAGTTCTCAGGTGTTGCTAAAGAACAAATAGAAAAATTAGGTGGAAAAGCTGAGGTGATTTAATGTTTGCACAAGTTAAGCAAATATTTAATCCTCAAAATAAAGATTTGCGTAAAAGAATCGTTTTCACCTTAGTTGCATTATTTATATTTAAACTTGGTACAACAATTATCGTACCTGGTTTAGATACATCAAAGTTAAATACGTCAAATCTTGGCTTTATGGGATTAATTAATGCAATGGGTGGTGGTGCTCTTGAAAAGTTTTCAATCTTTTCACTAGGAGTAATGCCATATATTACGGCTTCAATTATTGTTCAGTTATTACAGATGGATATAATACCATATTTTTCTGAACTAGCTAAACAAGGTCAAGTTGGTCGTAATAAATTAAATACAATAACAAGAGTTATGGGAATTGTTTTAGCCTTTATTCAAGGTTATATGCTATCATTTGCATACGTAGAAAGTGGTAGTGTTATGGATTATATGCAGTTTTCTGTAATTCTTACAGCAGGAACAGCTTTCTTATTGTGGCTTGGTGATCAAATCACTACTAAGGGAGTTGGAAATGGGATTTCACTTATAATCATGGCTGGAATTATTGCTACGATGCCATCAATGTTTATGGAAGCATTTAATAGTTTTATTGTTACAGATACTGTTCAATTACTAGTATTTGGAATCTTTAAATTTGTATTATTTGTTGCTCTTTATTTAGCAATCATTGTTGGTGTAGTTTTCGTAGAAACAGCTGAAAGAAGAATTCCAATTCAATATGCTAATAGTTCAACAAGAAATTTAGGTAAACAAAGTTATATACCTTTCAAATTAAATTCTGCAGGAGTAATACCGGTAATCTTTGCGTCAGCACTTGTATCAATACCATCATTACTTGCAACATTTATCAAAAATGAAGGCTTTTCACTTTTTGTATCTAAATGGCTTACACTTAATTCATTAACTGGTATAATTTTGTATATTGTGTTTATCTTTGTATTTGGTTACTTCTATACATTCTTTCAATTGAAACCAAAAGAACTTGCGGAAAATTTACAAAAGAATGGTGGATATATTCCAGGAGTTAGACCAGGAGAAGAAACAGTTAATTATGTAACAAAAATATTAAAAAGAATAACAATCGTAGGTACAACATTCTTAGTTATTCTAGCTGCTTTACCTATTGTTTGTTCACAAATTTCAAGTTTACCATCAAGTGTATCAATCGGTGGTACTGGACTTTTAATCGTTGTTGGTGTAGCACTTGAGACATATAAACAACTTGAAAGTAGTTTAGTAACTAGAAAGTACACTAGAGGTCGTAAGTAGTTGCAAGCAGTTATATTTGTTGCTCCACCAGCAGCTGGTAAGGGTACACAGTCAGATTTATTATGTGAAAAGTATAACTACTTGCATATATCTACTGGCGATTTACTTAGAGAGGAATGTCAAAAAGAATCATTAGAGGCTTTATACATAAAAGAAAAAATGGAAGCTGGAGAATTGGTTGATGATTCATTAATTGGGACATTACTTGAAAAGAAATTAACTGGTAATACATCTAATTTTGTATTGGATGGATTTCCAAGAAATTTAAAACAAGCCAAATTACTTGATGATATATTAGAAAAACATGACATTGATAACTTATTTGTTATATATATTGATGTTACATATGAAGATGCATCAAAAAGAATTATTAATCGTTTAAGTTGCCCTAATTGTAAGAGGGTATATAATGATGCCATCGAAGAGTTAAAACCACTTCATAGTGGATTATGTGATAGTTGTAATGTACAACTCGTAAAACGTTCTGATGATAATATAGAAACGTTTACAAAAAGATTTAATTTATATTTAGAAGAAACTAAACCACTTATTGATTATTATAAAAATGATAATTGTTTATATGTGGTTGATGGTAGTAGTGATAAGATGACAATTTTTAATAGAATTGTTGAAATATTAACTAATAAATAAATATAATTTATACCAAATTATTATGAGATATTTATGTTATAAGTTGGTTAACACAATCTTGATAAAGAGGTGATAATATGCAAAAGAAAACAATGAATAATAAAAAGCCTATGTATGAGGATACAAAGGTTAGTAAAAAGACTGCGATAGAAGTAAATGGTAAAGTACTTGATGTTTTACCTGGAGGAAAATATCGCGTTGAACTTGAAAATAAACACACTGTAATAGCCCATGTTTCTGGTAAAATCCGAATGAACTATATTCGCATCTTACCAGGTGATACAGTAACGATAGAATTATCGGAATATGATTTAACACAGGGGCGCATAACCTATAGAAAATAGTAGGAGGGATTTTATGAAAATTAGACCATCAGTAAAAAAAATGTGTGATAAATGTAAAATCATTAGACGTAAGGGAAAAGTACTAGTTATTTGTACTAATCCAAAACATAAACAAAGACAAGGTTAATAGAGGAGGTGCTTTATGGTACGTGTAAAAGGTGTAGATATACCTAATAATAAAAGAATTGAAATAGCTTTAACTTATATTTATGGTATTGGTAGAAGTTTATCAAATCAAATACTTGCTGATGCAAAAGTAGACATTAATAAACGTGCTAACGATTTAACAAATGATGAATTAGGACGTATTCGTGATGAAATTGCTAAGTATACAACTGAAGGTGATCTAAGAAGAGAAATTAATATGAACATCAAAACTAAGATGGAAATTAATTCATATCAAGGAACTCGTCATAAAAAAGGATTACCTGTTAGAGGTCAAAGAACAAATCGAAATGCTAGAACTCGTAAGGGTAAAGGTAAAGTAGTTGCTAATAAGAAAAAATAATAGTCTTTAAATAATAAAGGAGGTTATATAAATGGCTTACAAACCAAGAAAACGTAAAGTTAAGAAAAATGTTCCAGAAGGTAGAGCATATATTAATTCTACTTTTAATAATACAATCGTTACATTATGTGATTTAGAAGGAAATGCAATTAGTTGGGCTTCTGCTGGAACTTTAGGTTTTAAAGGTAGCAAGAAATCAACTCCATATGCTGCTGGTATGTCTGCTGAGGCTGCAGGAAAAGCTGCTGTTGATATGGGAATGAAGAAAGTTGCCGTTTTTGTTAAAGGATTAGGTTCTGGAAGAGAAACAGCTATTCGTTCATTACAAACAGCTGGATTAGAAATTACAGCAATAACAGATGTTACACCAATCCCACATAATGGATGTCGTCCACCAAAACGTCCACGTGGTTAATGAAAAGGAGTGTGGAATAATGTTAAACTTTGAAAAACCAACATATAAAATAACAGAGTATGTAGAAAACAATAATTATGGAAAATTTGAATTAGAACCTCTAGAAAGAGGATTTGGTAATACAATTGGAAATGCACTTAGAAGAATAATGCTTTCAAGTATGCCAGGCTCTGCAATTGTTGCTGTTAAAATTGATGGTGTTATGCATGAGTTCCAAACAATAGATGGTATCGTTGAAGATGTGACATCTATCGTTCTTAATTTAAAAAATATCGTTGTTAAGAATCATACTGAGGAAGAACAAATTTTAAAATTATACGCAGACACTGAAGGTGTTGTTACTGCAGGTCAAATTGAAGGAAATCCAGATGTTGAAATCATAAATCCTGACCAAGTAATCGCAACTATATCTAAGGGTGGTAAATTAGATATGGAATTTGTTGTTGCAAACGGTAGAGGATATGTTCCTTCAAATGAAAATAAAAAATATATTGAAAACAAAAAATTAGGTTTTATCCCAATTGATGCATTATATTCTCCAATTGAGAGAATAAGTTATGAAATTGATAATGCTCGTGTTGGTCAAGACTCAACTTATGATAAATTAATAATGAATGTTTATACAAATGGTTCTATTAGACCAGAAGAGGCTATGGCTCTTGCTGCTAAAATATTAATAGAGCATTTAAATATTGTTACTAATTTAAGTGAAATTGCTGATACAACAGGAATTATGAATGCTAAACAAGAAGATACTAAACAAAAGAAATTGGAAACTCCAATTGATGATTTAGATTTCTCTGTTAGAGCTTATAATTGTTTAAAAAGAGCAGGTGTTAATACACTAGGAGATTTAACTGAAAAGACAGAATTAGAAATGATGAAAATTCGTAATTTAGGAAAGAAATCTTTAAAAGAAGTAATTGATAAAATTAAAGATATGGGTCTTAAATTTAAAGAAGAAGATTAATAGTTAGGAGGAATTATAGTGTACAGAAAATTAGGACGTACTAACAAACATAGAAGAAGTATGCTAGCTAACTTAACTAAAGATGTAATCATGAATGAAAGAATTGAAACAACTGAAACAAGAGCAAAAGAAGTTCGTAAATTTGTTGATAAAATGATTTCTTATGGTAAAGATGGTTCTTTAGTTGCAAGAAGAAAAGCATTAGCTTTCTTACATAACGATAACGAAGTAGTTAAAAAAGTTTTTGATGATTTAGCAAAACGTTATGCTACAAGAAATGGTGGTTATACAAGAATTTTAAAATTAGATGAACGTAGAGGAGACGACGCGTTAATGGTAATTTTAGAATTAGTTGAGGGAGAATAATAATATTCTCTCTTTTAGTTGCTTTAAATTAATTTTTATGATATAGTTAGGTTGAACAGAAATATTTGTGATATTGTGTTACTAGAGGAGGTGTGTTATGAAGAAATTATTTGGTGGAATAAGTATGGTTGCTATTATGTTAGTTTGCTTAACAGGATGTGGAAAAGGTAATACTTTAAAATGTACTGGTAAAGTTGATGGTAATGAAGCAACAGCTACTGCAACTTTAAATGGAGATAAAATTACTAAAGTTGTTATGGAAACTAAAAGTGTTGCTGATTCAGAAGATGAAGCAAAAAAAGGTGTTGCCATGATTAATGGTATTGGTTCATTAGCAGGAGAAGGTATGACTATGTCTGCTAAAGCAAGTGGTAAGAATGTTATTATGACAATGACTATGGACGTTACTAAAATGTCAGAAAGTGATCTTGAAAACAATTTAGGAACTAAAGAATTGTCAAAAGATGCTTTTGTTAAAGCCATGGAAGATGAAGGTTTAACTTGTAAATAATTAGATAACTTGAAAAAGTTATCTTTTTTTGTTTGATATTGTATTTTGATTTTTGATTAAAATTACTAAATAGGAAATATAATATATAAGAGGAGGTAATTAGAATGTTTGGTAATTTTACAGAAGATGCTAGAAAAATACTTGTTGATGCAAAAAAGGAAATGTATGAATTAAATCATCCATATGTTGGTAGTGAACATTTAATGTTATCGATATTAAAAACAGATAATAGTGTATCTCAAAAACTTAAAGAATATAATTTAAATTATGATACTTTAAGAGAAGAAATAATAAATGTAATTGGTGTAGGATCAAAACCAAGTGAATGTTTTTTATATACACCACTTTTAAGAAGAATACTTGAAAATGCTATTATAGATAGTAAGGAAAATAATAATGGTGATGTTACAATTGAACATCTTTTCGCAAGCTTGCTTGAAGAAGGAGAAGGTGTTGCTATTAGAATAATGATGGGTATGAATATTGATATAGATAGTTTATATGATGAATTTTCATATCGTTTTGTTAATACTAAAAAGAAAAAGAATAAAAAATTATTATTAGAAGAAATGGGTATTGATTTAACTAAAAAGGCACTAGATGGTAATCTTGATCCCGTTGTAGGAAGAGATAATGAACTTAAAAGAGTAATGGAAATATTATGTAGAAGAACGAAAAATAATCCGATATTAATAGGTGAAGCAGGTGTTGGTAAAACGGCTATTGCTGAGGAACTTAGTAGACTTATTGTAAATGGTGAAGTACCTATTGCTCTTCGAAATAAAAGAGTAATTAATTTAGATATGGCAACTATGGTGGCTGGAACAAAATATCGTGGTGAGTTTGAAGATAGAATGCGCAAGATACTAAAAGAAGTAGAAGAGAATGATGATATAATTCTTTTTATCGATGAAATACACACATTAGTTGGTGCAGGTGGTGCAGAGGGAGCTATCGACGCATCTAATATATTTAAACCTGCTCTTGCTAGAAATAAATTAAGATGTATAGGTGCAACTACTTTAGACGAATATAAAAAGTTTATTGAAAAAGATAGTGCTTTAGAAAGAAGATTTCAAAAAGTATACGTTGATAAACCTGATAGAAAAACAGTTAAAGATATTTTGATGAGATTAAAAAATGTATATGAAAAATTTCATCTTGTTTCTCTTAATGAAGAAATAATAGATTTAATAATAGATTTATCAGAAAAATATGTGTATGATCGTAATGAACCAGATAAATCAATAGATATATTAGATGAGGTATGTGCAAGAGTTAATTTGAAAGAAAGTCATGAACTAAAAGAATATAATGAATTAAATAAAAAGTTAAAAAGCATTTTATTTAATAAAAATGAATCAATCGCAACTAATGATTTTAAACAAGCATCACTTTATAAAGATCAAGAAAATGAATTAATGAATAAAATTAATATATTAGAAATGTCTTTATATAAAAAAGATAATATAAAAGTAGTCACTAAAGAGGATGTTGCTGATATAATTCATACGAAAACTAAAATACCAGTATACGAATTATTAAAAGATAATAAAACTATTATTCATAATATTGAAAAAACAATAAATAATAGTATTTTAGGGCAAGATGAAGCTGTTAAAAATACTATTAATATTATTAAACGTTTAAAACTAGGTTTTAGAGATGAAAATAAATGTTATTCTTGTTTATTTTGTGGTCCATCAGGTGTTGGTAAAACTAAACTTGCTAAATTATTTGGTGAAAATATTGTTAATAAAGACAATATTATAAAATTAGATATGAGTGAGTATGCAGAAGCACATAGTGTAAGTAAAATAGTAGGTGCTCCTCCTGGTTATGTTGGATATGAAACAGGAGAGTGTATATTAGATGAAATAAAAGATAAACCATATTCTGTATTAATATTAGATGAAATAGAAAGAGCCTCAACTAGTGTTATTAATTTATTTTTACAAATATTAGATGAGGGTAAAATAAAAGATTCACATGGTAAAATAGTTCGTTTTGATAATGTTTTTATTGTTATGACTAGTAATATTGGTTTTGATGAAAATATGGTTGGCTTTAATCAAAAAAACAATGATACAGTTATATCTAAATTAAAAGAAAACTTTAGTGTACCATTTATTAATAGAATAGATAATATTATTGTGTTTAATAAATTAAATGAAAATATAATTAGAAAATTAATAAAAGAAAAAATAAATAACTTAGTAGATAAGTATTATAAAAAAGGAATTAAAATAACAATTAATAATAATGTTATTGATGAAATATTAAAATTAACTAACTATGAAGAATTTGGAGCAAGAAAAATAGATAAAATTATTAATGACAAATTAGAAACATCTATTATAGATATGATTATTGATTCTAAGAAAGATATTAATATAAAAACGATTAATGACAAAAAAGTATCGGTATGATACTTTTTATTATATTTATAACAAATAGGTACTTGAAATTTATTTTAGTTATGTTACAATTATTATGGTGATAATATATGCCGATAGAAGAATTGAAAGAGGTTTTAAATAAAAATAAGAATTTAAGTGATGAGGTAAAAAATAATTTATTATCACTATGTAAAATTTTTATTGAGGAATTTCCTAATGTTCCACTTGTTTATTTAAAAAATAATTTATCTACTTTAAAAATTGAAAAAGTAAGTAAGTATGTAACTGATGAATATGCGTATTATAATGGTAGTGTTAATACTCTTTATATCAATTATCGTAAAATTGGTGAAGAAGATGATGTTAAACATATAATGATGCATCAATTACTAAATATTATTACTTATAATGGTATTTTTAGTGGATTTAATGAGAATAATTTTTTAAAGGCTTTTAATATTGGTTTTACAGAAATTATTACTAATAATTTAGTTGGTAATGAAGGTGAAATCTTATATTATGATGATGAGGTAGTCGCAACCAATTTACTTGCAAGTATTATTGGATTTGATAAAATGTTAGATGCTTACTTTAATAATAATGCATCAATCGTTATTAATAGCCTTATGGAAGCAGGGGAAGATAATATATGAGTTTAGAAGATATAATAAAATTAAGTGAATTATCTAATTATAATTTAGATCGAAATAAAACAGGAGAGAGTATTTTATACAAACTTATTGAAAAATTAAATCCTGTAGCAGCAAAACTTGATAGTGAAAAACAAGCAAAATATGAGAATGTATTAGGAATGGCTGATTCTAAAATCTTAAATGGTAATCATCAACATTTAGAAGATGCAGTAAGCCATTATTATATGTGTAAAGAAGAGGTTGTTAAGCAACGTAATAGTGGAAGAACAATGTAAATATTAGATTAATTTCTAATATTTTTTCTATATATTGACATGTTTTGAAAACTATGTTAGCGTATAAATATAAAAAAGGGTATTTGTTTGAATATGTTGTATCATATATATGAATAATAATTATATAAAACTTACATATACTAAGGAAAGGTGATATCAAATGAAATATAGAAAAATAGAGGTGGGACCATATAATTTACATATTATCAAAACGGATAAATTTAAAACAGTAACTATTAGAATTAATTTTAAAAGACCACTTATAAAAGAAGAAATAACTAAAAGGAATTTACTTGTAGATGTTTTAGCATCTTCTACTAATAAATTTAAAACAGAAAAAATGATGAATATTGAAACAGAAGAATTATATGGATTATCTTATGGTTCATCAAGAATTACATCTGGTAAATATTCTATTATGACATTTGATATGTGTTTTATAAATGATAAATATTTGCCTGAATCTATTTTTAATAAATCTATAAACTTTATGATGGACATATTATTTAATCAAAATGAAAAAGATGGTAAATTTGATGAAAAGATTTTTGAAATAAATAAAGATAATCTTATTGATGAAATTAAAAGTTTTGAGGACAACCCTAGAAAATATAGTTTAGTTAGATTATATGAAATAATGGGTGAAAATAATGAGTTTGAATATCGTGGATGTGGTTATTTAGATGATGCAATCAATTTAACTAATGAAGAATTATATAACTATTATCAAAATGTTTTAAAAAGTGATATTGTGGATATATTTGTACTTGGTGATGTTGATGCAGATGAGATAAAAAATATATTTAAAGATAATTTTAAAATAAATACAATAAAGAAAAAACAAGGTAGTCATTATATAAAACATGACAATATTAGAAAAAGAAGTAGAACAAAAATAGAAGAAAAAGACATAAATCAAAGCAAACTTGTTATTGGTTGTAAACTAAATAATTTAAGTGATTATGAAACAAATTATGTATCTAATATATATTCTTTCATTTTGGGTGGAGGGCCAGATTCTTTATTATTTCAAAATTTAAGAGAAAAAAATTCTCTTTGTTATTATGTTTCTTCTAATGTTCAAAAAGTTAATAATTTACTTGTTATTGAATCAGGTATAGATGGAAAAGATTATAAAAAAGCAATTAAAATAATAAAAAAAGAAATTAAAAATATGATACTTGGTAACTTTAGTGATGATTTATTAAATAATGGTATTAAAACTTATTTAAGTGCATGTAAAAGCATAGATGATTCACCAAGTGGAATTATAAATGTGTATGCATCAAAAGAGTATTTAAATATGGATTTACTTGATGAGAGACAAAAAGAAATTATTAAAGTTACAAGAGAAGATGTTATGGAATTAGCCAAGAAAGTATATTTAGATACTATATATTTATTAAAAGCCGAGGAATCTTTAGATGAATAAAAAGTGGTAGCATTCATACATATGTGAGTTATAATGCTGTTAACAATAAGTAATATAAATTCTATTTAATTACTATTGTTTTAATATTAGAAAATATGTATGGGGGAACGAATATGAATGAAATAGAAATTAATTATAATATGTTTGAAAACAAAAAACATACCGATGAATATGGGTGTGAATATTGGTATGCAAGAGAATTACAGACAATTTTAGATTATACGGAATGGCGTAAATTTAATGCAGTTATAGAAAAAGCAATTATGGCATGTTCCAATAGTGACGCTAATGTTTATGACCATTTTGTTGGTGTGGGCAAAATGGTTGAAATAAGTATTTTCAATAAAAGTAATTGAATGAGATGGAGGTTTTTATATGGAAAATAAAAAATTAGAAAATTTAGATTTAACAGTATATCATGATAAGTGTACTAATGGTCTTGATATTTATGTTATTCCTAATAATAAAGTAAATAATGTCTATGCTACATTAACTAGTAAATATGGATCTAGGATAAATGAATTTGTACCAATTGGTGAAAATAAAATGATTAAAGTACCAGAAGGTGTTGCCCATTTCTTGGAACATAAAATGTTTGAACAAAAAAATGGTATAGACCCTTTTACTTTTTATTCTAATAATGGTGCAAGTGCTAATGCAAATACATCATACTATAAAACAACATATCTCTTTGATGGACCAAATAATGTCAAAGAAAATATAGAATTTTTATTAGATTATGTACAAGAACCATATTTCACAGATGAAAATGTTGAAAAGGAAAAAGGAATAATTATTCAAGAATATGAAATGTATCAGGATAATCCATATAGCAGAGGGTATGAATGTTTACTAAAAAATGCTTTTATTAATGATGCAATAAAGTATCCTATTGTAGGAACAAAGCAAAGTATTAATTCAATTACGAAAGAAGATTTATATAAATGTTATAATACTTTTTATCATCCATCTAATATGTTTTTAGTTGTAACAGGTAATATAGAACCAAAGGAAATAATTGATTTAGTAAATTTAAATCAAAATAATAAAACTTTTGAGAATGAAAAGAAAATAGACATAAAAAAAATTAAGGAACCAAATAACATAAATAAAGATTATGAAGAAATTAAAATGAATATTACTATACCAAAAGTATTTATTGGATATAAAATAAATTTATCTAAAATAAAAAGCATTTCTAAAGCAAAAATAATTAATTATATATGTATATATTTTGAGATGTTATTTGGTTTAACTTCCAAATGTTTAGAAGATTTACGAAATAATGGAAAGTTACATACTAATATAGAATTAGATTTTGTTGAAGCAGATGATAATTTATTATTTGTTATTTCAGCGGAAACAGAAAATTATGATTATTTTATTAAATATATTGATGAAATAATTTTAAATAGTAAATTTACGGAAGAAGAGTTTAACAGAATGAAAAAAAATTTAATTGGTTCACTTATTAGTATGTCAGATAATATTTTTTCAATTAATTATAAAATTATGAGTAATATTATAAGATATAATACTATTATATATGATGATTATAATAATATTGAATCTTTAGACCTTAATGAATGCAATTGTTTAATTGATAATATTTCATTAAAAAATAAGACAGTATGTGTAATAAAGTCTAGCAAATAATTGATTTTTATATAAATATATGCTATACTTTTCATTAGTTAAGGAGGTCATCATGGTAATATTTTTAATGATAATATGCGTTTTACTTATTGCTATAGTTTTATTGCAAAGTGGTAAGGCTGAAGGGGCTTCAAGTATTATTTCAGGAGGAACTAGCGATTTATTTGCTAATAGAAAAGAACGCGGTGGAGAATTATTCATTAGTCGTTTAACTCTTGGGCTTGGACTTGTATTTTTAATAATTTGTTTTATAATGGGATTTTAATTATTGAATCTTTTTCTTGTATGTGGGTTGGTGAATTATTGTGCATAAGTTTATAATGAATAAATTACTATATATTTTTTATTTTACAGTAATTTTGCTTATAATTTTTTTAATTTTTTCTTTTTTCAACAATAAATACTCTTTTTCAATTGTTAATACAGATGTTTCTTTGACACTTGGAACTAATTATATACCTGATTTAATTCCTAATAATATTGAATATAATGATTATTCAAATTATGACTGGAGTAGTCAGGATGAAAATATAGTTACAGTAGATAGTTTAGGAAATATAAAAGCTATATCATCTGGTAAAACTAGAATTAAGGTCAAATCGAAAAAGGGGTTTAATGTTAAGTTTATAAATATAAATGTACTAACTGAGGAAGTTAAAAGCCTAACTTTTAAAGATTATAATATAAGTTTAAACATAGGTGATGTGTATAAACTCGAACCATATATTAATGGCGAAAAAAAAGTTATTACGGATTTGTCGTATAGTATTTCTGATAGCTCTATAGTTTCGATTGATAAAAATGGAATAATTAATGCTTTAGAAATTGGTACTACAAAGATTCTTGTTTCAACGCCAAATGGTGTTACTAGTGAATTGAATATTAATGTCTTACAAAAGAATATTGAAATAGAAAGTATTAGATTTGACAGTGAAAAAATATTTGTTGAAAAGGGAAAGTCTATGACTTTGAATATAAATATAAAACCAATTGATGCAACAAATAAAACGGTAACATGGAAAAGCAGTAATCCAGATGTTGCAAGTGTAAATGATGGAGTTGTGACTGCATTATCAGAGGGAACAACAACTATAACAGTAGCAACAGTAAATGGAAAAAATGCGGAATGTGTTGTGCATGTTATTAATCAAAAAATTTCACCTGCTAGTATAAGTATGGAATTTGAAAAATTAAGTATGGAATATAATCAAATGATAAACCTAAATGTAAATTTTTCACCATCAAATACTACAGAAAGGCAGGTAACGTGGAAAAGCAGTAATCCAAACGTTGCAAGCGTAAATAATGGAGTTATAACGGCATTATCAGAAGGAACTACTAAGATAATTGCAACAACGGCAAATGGAAAAAGTGCCACTTGCGTAGTAACAGTAAAAAAGGTTGAAGCAACTTCTATAAGTATAAATAAAACCTCTGTTACATTATATATAGGTGGTTCAGATACATTAGTTGCTAATATAAATCCATCAAATGCTACAAATAAAACAGTAACATGGAAGAGTAGTAATCCAAATGTTGCAAGCGTAAATAATGGAGTTATAACGGCATTATCAGAAGGAACTACTAAGATAATTGCAACAACGGCAAATGGAAAAAGTGCCACTTGCGTAGTAACAGTAAAAAAGGTTGAAGCAACTTCTATAAGTATAAATAAAACCTCTGTTACATTATATATAGGTGGTTCAGATACATTAGTTGCTAATATAAATCCATCAAATGCTACAAATAAAACAGTAACATGGAAGAGTAGTAATCCAAATGTTGCAAGCGTAAATAATGGAGTTATAACGGCATTATCAGAAGGAACAGCAACTATAACAGCGGCAACAGCAAATGGGAAAAAAGTAGAATGCAAAGTGACTGTGCGATTAAATACTTTTTCTAACCCTCGTGGAAATGGGGCAGATCCATGGGTAATAAAATATGGTCGTACTTATTATTATACATATGCATGTGGCAATGATGGTGCGTCAATTTGCATTTCAACTTTTACAAATTTATCTAGTTTAAATAAAAATAATGGTACTGTTGTTTATAAAAATAATGGTTCAAACGTGTGGGCACCAGAACTACATCATATAAATGGAAAATGGTATATTTATTATTCTGTAACCAAGGAAGGAAACAGTGGTACAGAGGGCCGAAGAATGTATGTTATATCATCTGATAACCCATTGGGACAATATAAATTTGAGGGACAAATAACTGATTCAACAGATAAGTGGGCTATTGATGGAACTGTATTGCAGTGGCAGAATCAATTATATTTTCTATGGTCTGGTTGGGAAGGTGATATAAATGTTCAACAAAATATTTATATTGCTCATATGAGTAATCCAATAACAATAGATGGTGAAAGAGTCATGATTTCTAAACCTGAATATAATTGGGAGAAAAAAAATTTTCCGTATATAAATGAAGGCCCTCAAGTTTTAATTAAAAATGGCCAACTTTATATCATATATTCCGCATCTGGGTGTTGGGATGAATACTACGCATTAGGAATGTTAACTTATAATGGTGGCAATATATTAAGTGCAAATTCTTGGTTAAAAAATTCTACTCCAGTTTTTCAATCAGGTAATGGTGTGCTTGGACCTGGACATGCTAGTTTTGTTAAATCACCTGATGAAACAGAAGATTGGATTATATATCATGCGTATGCTGATCAAAATGCAATTGCAAATAAAAGAAGAACGATTCGTTTACAAAAATTTACATGGAATGGTAATATACCAGTTTTTGGAATTCCAGTTGCTGATTCTGTTCAGATTCAAAAGCCAAGTGGAGATAGATAATATCTAATAAATTACTAAATGATATAAAATTTTGGAAAAACATATATAAGTTTTTCTTTTTTTATTATATAATGTATTTGGTGATAGTATGAAAGCATTAATAACAGGAGCAACAAGCGGAATAGGAGCATCATTTGCTAGAGTATTTCATGATAATGGTTATGATTTGGTGTTAGTGGCTCGCAATATAGAAAAATTAGAAGAAATGAAGAAAAAATATGGGCGAAAAACAAAAATAATTGATATGGATTTATCTAGTACATATAATTGTATGGAATTATATGAAATGTGTAAAAAAGATAAAATTGATGTTGTTATAAATAATGCTGGTTATGGTGACTGTGGTTATTTTACGGAAACAGATTTAAATAAAGAATTAAATATGATTGAACTAAATATTAAAGCAGTTCAGATATTAACTAAATTGTTTTTAAATGATTTTATGAAACATAATAGAGGATATATTTTGAATGTTGCATCAATGGCTTCATTTGCACCTGGCCCTTTAATGGCAACATATTATGCTACGAAAGCATATGTATTTAGATTAACAGAAGGTATAACAGAGGAACTTAGAAATAAAAAAAGTGCTGTGTATGTAGGCTGTTTATGTCCTGGACCTGTTGATACTAATTTTAATAATGTTGCTGGTGTTAAGTTTAAAATAAAAGGATTAAATAGTGATAAAGTTGCAAATTATGCCTATAAAAAAATGTTTGATGGTAAACAAATTATTATTCCTGGTTTAAAAATGAAATGTAGTTATACTTTAAGTAAATTATGCTCTGAAAAATTTATGTCTAAGATTATGTATAAAGTTCAAAAGAAAAAGATGGATTAACTTTTATGAATAATATGATTACAGTTAAAAATTTATCTTTTTCATATCCAAATAATCAAATTTTTAATAATTTATCTTTTGATGTAAGTACGTGCAAATGGACAACAATTATAGGTTTATCAGAATGTGGAAAGACAACATTTATAAGATTAATCAATAATGATTTTAAATATGATGGTGAAATATTATTTGATGGTAATATTATAATAATTGATGATAATTTTAATTATGAAAATATTTTAGTATCAAAATTAATAAAAAAATATTATA
>OKXB01001365.1_pt1 | contig 24430 bp, 23 predicted proteins | sample 1601731 | NCBI WGS metagenome assembly OKXB01 (sample SAMN04414077, study PRJEB24778) | human gut metagenome | material: faecal | host: Homo sapiens
AATGGAAAAAACCAACTCCTCCAATCGACCCAACTGACCCAGAAAAACCAACTAACCCAGACCCAGTTGACCCACCAGAGGAAGAAATTACAGACCCGGATGTTCCACTGGTTGAGCCGGAAGATCCAACAACAGAGATTGACGAACCGGATGTTCCATTGGTTGAACCTGGCACTCCTGTAGAACCTCCTGTTGAAGAAATTGACGAGCCGGAAGTTCCGCTGGGTGATGCTCCAAAAACTGGTGACGCTGCACCAATCGTTGGTCTGGTTGGCTTGCTGGTTGCGGCTGTGGCAGGTTTGGTAGTTGTAAGAAGAAAATTTAACTGATTAAGGTGCGGGAAGATGGTATCTTCCCCTACGACGTACAATGAAAATATTTTTGGCAAAATGAAAGCAGACAGCTCTCTCATTATGAGGGGGCTGTTTTTGCTGCTTGTCTTTTCTGGAACTATATGGTATACTGTTTGCAATAACAGTAGTACGAAAACAGTGAGGCTGTTATATGGAAACGCATTACTAATAGTGGGGTGGACGATACAGAGCAATGTTCAGTTTTGCTGTCAACCAATACGGCTAGAAGGCAATCAATATTGATTGCAAATGAAGCCAGAATAAAATAGGACTTTTCAGCGGAGCAACGTAAAAATTGCTTCGCTTTTTATATATGAAATAACAGATAAAAACAGGAATCAGCGTTCCAATATAGAATATTTCCAGTAAAGCATCTGCACGAAAGTTCCGTATCTGTGGCAGATGTAGTGGCAGAATCAAATTTAAAAATATAGCAGGATTAGCAGCAAGGGAACGACAGAACATTTTAGTAAAGAATATAATACACTGCCCAAACAAAAAATTGTGAGGGAGTTGTGTGAGATGAAAGGAAACAGAAAGTATAAGGATTCGGTATTTTGTGATTATATGTCAGATGGACCAAAGCTGGTGGAACTGTACAATGCGGTGTACGGTGCTAATTATCCATCAGACACACCAGTGGAGATTAACACGCTGGACAATGTGCTGTACATGGACAGAGTGAATGATATTTCGTTCACGTTGGATGGGAAATATGTGGTGCTACTGGAACAACAGTCCACGCTGAGCCGCAATATGCCGTTGCGTATGGGGATCTATATTATGCGGCTGTATGAAAAACTGCTGCCGGAAAAAGCGTTGTACCGAGAGGAAACAATTCCCCTGTTTACACCACAGTTTATCGTACTGTATAATGGTGATGAAGATTTGGCAGAATATACAGAGCAAAGAATATCGGAGGCTTTTATAGAAGAAAATGCGGATATACAAGTAAGAGTAAGGTGGTTCAATATCCGGCGGCATAAAAATGTAGTGCCGGAGTTATTACAGCGGTGCAAAAGCTTAGATGAGTACAGTATTTTGGTGGAACAGGTAGAAGAATATCGCAAGCAGAATGGTATTTCATTGGAAGAAGCAATTCGTTTGGCGATTATGAACTGCCGAAAGCAGGGTGTAATGACAGACTATCTGAAAGAAAAAGGCTCGGAGGTGTTGAATATGATATTCACAGAATGGAATTGGGATGACGCCTTGGAAGTGCGTGGGGAAGAACGGTACGCACGAGGACTGAGAGAAGGCGAAAAGAAAAAAACATTAGAAAACATCCAGAAGTTGATGAAAACAATGAATTTATCTGCTGAACAAGCCATGGATGCCTTGGAGATTCCGCTGAAAGAACGAGTGCAATATCAGAAGCTGATGCAAACAGAACGGAAAAGTAAATAGTAAACAAAAACGGTTTTCTGCTTCATTGCGGGGAACTGTTTTTTTGTAAAATATAGTTAAATAAAGGACTAATTATGTAACACTACAAAATTCAAATAAAAATTAAGATTAATTGCTTGATAAAATATTAAATATATTATATAATTAGATAAGAATAGGAATGAAAGGGATAAGTGATATTATGCAAAGTAATATTGATTTTGTGAATACTCCAGTAGTAGACGTTGTTAATGGTATTATTTTAGCTGCTGCTAAAGCTGGGGCTAGTGATATTCACTTTGACCATCAAGATAATTGTTTAAAGGTTAGAATCAGAATAGATGGTATACTCAATGATTATGCTGATATTCCTAATGAAGTTAAAAATAATGTTATTACAAGAATAAAAATATTATCTGGAATGAATATTACGGAGACAAGACTTCCTCAAGATGGTGCCATTAAGACTAATCTTGGTGGACTTGATTTGGATATGCGTGTATCTTCCCTACCTACTAAGAAGGGTGAAAAGATTGTTATAAGAATACTTGATTATTCTAGAAGTATGCAAGGTATTGAATATTTATTCTTTTCAGAAGATAATTATAAAAAGGTACTTAAGATGATTGCGGAACCTAATGGAATTATTTTAGTAACAGGAGCTACTGGTAGTGGTAAGTCTACAACCGTATACTCTTTCTTACAAAAGCTTAATGTAAAAGGCACTAATTTGATTACAGTTGAGGATCCCGTGGAAATGGATATTGAGGGAATTAATCAGGTACAAGTTAATAGTGATATCGGACTTGACTTTGCTACTGTTCTTAGAAGTATTTTGAGACAAGACCCGAATGTTATTATGATTGGTGAGATAAGAGATAGTGAGACAGCACAAATAGCAGTTAGAGCTTCTATTACTGGACACTTAGTTTTGTCAACACTACACACTAATAATTCACTTACTACTATTGAGAGATTACTTGATATGGAAGTTGAAAGATATTTATTAGCTTCAGCTTTATCAGGAATTGTTTCACAAAAGTTAGCTAGAAAGTTATGTGATAAGTGTAAGAAATTAAGAGAAACTACACCATACGAAAAAGAAATGTTTAGGAATTTCTTGGATATGGAAGTTAATCAGGTATATGATGCTGTGGGATGTCCGGAATGCTCTTCAGGATATCATGGAAGAATTGCTCTTCAAGAAGTTTTACTTATTTCACCGGATGTTAGAGACGCTATTAATGCTAGAGTTCCTAAGGCACAGCTTAGGGAGTTAGTATATGGTAGCGACGTTATTACATTACTTCAAGATGGACTTTATAAAGTTATTGCAGGACTTACTTCTATTGAAGAAGTTATTAAGTTAACGGAAGCCGATGATGAGGTTAATGCTGAAGAAAGAATTAAGAGCCTTAAGGCAAAACAAATACCAGTACAGGAAAATAATACAACTCAACAATCTTAACGGATTTGTTGAGCTTTTTCTTAATAACTGCTCCCATACTTTTTCTTGTAAAGTTACTTAACGGTGAATATTTTTTCAAAGAGGCAAAATGAAGAAAAAGAAAAGAAAGCTTTATAGTTCATCGCTTTCTTCAGTATTTTTTATCTCTTCTATTTTTTTATATTCATATTTAGTTATTTCATAAGTTGTAATTATACTGTTAATTAGTTTAGGTACTTTTTTTTCTTCATTTTTTTTGACCAAAAGATTAAATGTGATTTTGTTGTCGTTAATTTTATAATTATTTGTCTCAATAGAAGAATCTAGTTTTTCAGTTAGATGAGAAATTATTTTGCTTGGCTCAGTTGTGTTTAAGGTGATACTCCAGGTCTCAGTTGTATTCATGTCGTCAACGCGATCGTTAACAAGAGAGTTAAGATTCCTTAGAATGATATTGGCAAAAAGGACAAATAGTGATGAGATAATAGCTTCTTTTAGAAATCCACCGGCGCAAAGTATACCAATACCAGCATCACACCATAAGGTAGCGGCAGTAGTCAAACCTCTTACACGATTTTTCTCATTATCTTTGATAATTACACCAGCTCCTAGGAAACCAATTCCTGCTACTACTTGGGAGGCAATTCTTGATACATCTAATTCATACCCTACTACAAGAAATGAAAAACTTACAAACATATATGAGCCAATTGATACTAAAATCATAGTACGAAGGCCTAAAGATCTTTTGCGATATTGACGCTCTAATCCTAAAACAAAACTTAATAAAAAACATACAGTTAATCCAATAGTAAAATCCATGAAATTCATAATACTCCCTCTTTCTATCTTTATCTACTATGAAGTATAACATAAAGTTTAAAAAAATAAAAGATATATTGACAATTATCTTAGAAGAATTGGGCGAAATTAAGGAACAGTTAAAAATATTTTGAGTAAACTATAATAGATACGAAAAGGAGGTATCATTATGTATTATTACGGAGGATACTCAGGAACTAATAGTGGTTGCGGATGCGGCAGTTCAACATATTCTCAAGGATATAGCTATCCTATGTACGGAGGATATGGTTATGGAGCTGGATACGGTAATGGTTACGGATCAGGAGCTGCAATCGTTTTAGTATTATTTATTTTATTAGTAATAATTATCGGAACTCGTTCATTTGTAGCTGCTTAATTAAATTAAGGGAAACTCTTCCCTTTTTTTTCATTTTGTGTTAAAATACTTGTGAAAGAAGGGATAATATGATTAAAACTTCGGATATATTGGATGAAAAAGATAAAAGAGTACGTGCTAAGAATAAGGAAGTTGTGTTTCCTCTTAGTGAAGAAAAAAAGAAACTTATTAACGATATGTTAGAACATTTATACTATTCACAAATTGAAGAATATGCGGAGAAGTATAATTTAAGACCGGGTATGGGACTTGCGGCTCCTCAACTAGGAGTTAATGAAAGATTTTTTGTAGTATGTCATGAGGAAGAAGAAAATGTATTTAAAAATTATATTATGATTAATCCTGAGATGATATCTAATTCAGAGGAATTAATATATGCTAGTGAGGGTGAAGGTTGTTTAAGTGTTAACCGTGAGGTACCAGGAATTGTTCCAAGATATGCTAGGGTAACTTTTAAGGGATATGATATTGATGGAAATCCTATTAAGATAAGAGCTCGTGAGGAGTTAGCAATTGCTTTTCAACATGAACTTGATCATTTGAATGGAATTTTATTTGTAGATCGTATTGATCCAAAGGATCCTTATAAGAATAAAGATTATATGCGTGAGATATAGTCTTTTTTTGTGGTGTTTTTACGGTAGTATTATTTATTATTTTTGTTTTTTGAATTTGTTTTTATAATGATTTTTTATGAATGGCTGATATTTTTACGGATGGATACTGTTTTTTACTAATGGATACTGTTTTTATAGGTGATTATTTTTTTATGAATAAGCTGTATGTTTATGGATTTTATGGATTTTTTTAACATATTTTCTTCTTTATAATATAATATTATGAAAGGAAAGTGAGTTATGTATCCATATAGAAATAGAATGCCAGCTAGAGCTGGAGATAGATTTATAGCGGGAGGCTTTTTAGGGCCATTTATTTTAGGAGGAATTACAGGCGGTCTTTTGGCACCAGCTTTTTATCCAAGACCTTATCCAGTACCAGTTGCCCCTTACCCACCATACTATCAATATCCACCTTATAATAATGGAGTAATTTATTAAAGAAATAAAAATATAGGGATAGTGCTTTTGATATAAGGGTTTAGAGATTAGAAAATATGGGGATAAATGCAATATCAAGAATAAATGGCGTTATGTTTATGGTGAATGTTATGGAAAATGAATAAAGAATTAACATTATGTTTACATGATGAGGGTTTGATATTTAAAAAAATTAGATTTTGCTGAATAAATAATACAATTTTAGAAATTTTATGTTATAATTATATTAGGTGAAAATATGAAAAGTAGTTATATTATTGAATATGTTAATGAAAATGAGTTTAGAAAAAAAGAACGTGCTGTAAAAAAATACAATATGTTAGCGTATAAGAAATTATTGTTTGATTATTATCCTAATCTTAGGGAAGGTAATTTTCAAGGAGTATTAGTATCTTCTAATGAGAAGGAAAAGATTGATAAGTATGAGTTAACTTTGCCTACTGATAAGACTTTTACAATGGTACATGGTAATATTACATTACACTATTCAGTTTACTTGGATCAAAAGATTGTTATGCTTGAGACGCTTACTCCTGAAGATATTTTAACTGAAGGGCATCAAAAAGAATTAACTACTTATAAAGGTGTAATGGTATCTAAGTCACATAAAGATTTGGATATGTTTAAGATTAATTTACTTAATAGTATGAATAAAGATGGTTTCTTTAGTCTTAAAAGTATGCCAGTATGGTTATTCTCTATTTTGATTGTAGCTTTTATAGCAGTAGTAACTTTTATTGCTGCTAAGGCATTTATTAGATAATAATTTTATAGTTAATAAATTTTAGTAATGTTAAAAAGTAGATATATAAGAATGATTTTATATACCTACTTTTCTTTTTTACTTTCTTTTCTTTTTATGTTTATATTTATTTTATATTTTTTGTTAATTATTTTGAGTTTATTTGGGTTGATTTTTATCAATTTAGGTTGTTTCTTACTAATTTTGACATATAAAAAACCCATTTCTATATTGATGTCTGCTCTAACTTGGCATTTCATGTTCTAGAAATGGGGGTATATCATTTTAGTTAGTTTTTTGTCAATCTAAGTTGTTTTTTTGCTTTTTGAATTATTTTTTACTAATCATTATGATATAATTTTTGTAATTCTTCTTTTAAGAATGGATATGCATCTTCATTTTCAAGATATTTGGGTAAGAATTCTAAGACGTCATCGCGAGCTTTTAGAAGCATAGCAAAATCTTTTTTGACATTAGCTAATTTAAGGCCGGTATCTCCACTTTGCTTTAAGCCAAAGAGTTCTCCTTCACCACGATTTTTGAAATCATATTCACTGATAAGGAAACCATCGGAACAGTTTTCTAGCATTTTCAATCTTTCTTGATATTCTTTGGCTATAAGGATACAGTAACTTTGAATATCGCTACGCCCTACTCGACCACGTAACTGATGAATGGTTGATAAGCCAAAGAGATTAGCATCAAAAATGACAATCATACTGGCATTTGGAACATTAACTCCTACTTCTATTACGGTAGTTGATATTAGAATATCTATTTTACCTGACTCATATGATGACATAATTTTATTTTTTTCAGTTGGATCTAGTTTCCCGTGAATTGAAGCTATTTTGCATATTTTTCCAAAAGCTTTGTTCATTTTCTCTTCAAGGGAAGTAACATTTTCTAGTTCTTCGTTATCGTTATTTATCATTGGAGCAATTACATATATTTGATGATGAAGATCTAGCTCTTGTTTCATTAGTTCAAGGACACTTGTAATATCTTTTTCTTTTTTGAAGATTGTTTTAACTTCTTTTCTTCCGTTTGGTTTAGTTTTTATACTAGAGACATCCATATCACCATAGATAGTTAAGGCATATGTTCTTGGTATTGGAGTAGCACTCATGGAAAGAACATCTGGTTTTTGACCTTTATTTTTGAAGGTTGTACGTTGATTTACTCCGAAGCGATGCTGTTCATCGGTAATTATTAGGCCTAGATTATGGTATGTTACGTCTTTTTGAATTAGGCTTTGAGTTCCTATTATTAAGTCTACAGTACCATTTGATAATTCATTGTAGATGCGTTCTTTCTCTTTTTTAGTGGTACTAGAGGTTAATAATTCGATATGCATTTTGGTATCTTTGAATAATTTTTTGGCTTCATTATAGTGCTGAGTAGCCAGTATTTCAGTGGGAGCCATGATTGCGGTTTGGTATTTTGATAAGTAATTTGCATATGACGCTAAGAGGGCTACGATAGTTTTACCGCTACCAACGTCTCCTTGTAGTAAACGATTCATACGGTTGTTACTAGCCATATCATTTAATATTTCGTCAAGACTATTTTTTTGATCGATTGTTAATTCATATGGAAGAGAACTAATTAATTTATTAATTTTATCATAAGCAATTTCTCTAGTGATAGCTCCTAAGGAAGAATTATTTTTATCTTTTAAGTAATTTATTTTTAGGAGATATAGAAATAGTTCTTCATATTTTAAACGTTGACGGGCTCTTTTTAATAGCATAATTTCAGTAGGATTGTGTATTTCTGAGAGTGACTCATATTTGCTTAAGAGGTTATGTTTTTCTAAGAGATATGATGGAAGATACTCGATTGGCTTGTATCCTGAGAGAAGAATTGTTGAGATATACTTAGAGATACTTTTGCGTGACAAGCCACTTGTGGTATAGTAGATGCTTTCTATCTTAGGAATTATAGGAAGGCGTTCTTGGCGGACATCACTTGCTATGATAGCATTTTTTATTTTATCATATTTACCAATAACGGTAATTCCCCTACTTGATTTTAGGCTATCCATAAGATAAACTTTATTATAAATTATGATATTTAGAATATTGTTACCGGTATTAATTCTTAGAATTATTTTTTTTAATTTTGGTGAAAGATAGATAATGGTAGGTTGTCCTTCAATGATACCGTCTATAATTATTTTATCACCATCTTTTAGTTCCTGAAGATTACTTCTTTTTAGTACTTCGTATCTATAAGGATAATGCTCTAAGAGATCTTCAATAGTATATATTTGTAATTTTTCTAATAATTCCTTTGTTTTTGGTCCAATGCCTTCTACTTGTTCTAAATCATTCATAATAACTCCTCCATACAATATAAATAGATTTATGTATTTTCTTATAGGTTAATATTATCATAAAGTTTATAGATTGTCAATATTAGTCATACGTTTGTTTGCTTGCTGTATCGATATAGATGAGTTTTAAGTACTTCTTTCTATGAATGCAAATTAAAGAATGGCTGTGTTTTTTAAGAAAGACGAAATTAATTTAAATATAGGTATTCTTTTGAAACAAGAGAAAAAAATTTAAATATAGATATTCTTTTGGAAGAAAAGAAATTTAGGCATGAATTACTCTTTTGAAAAAAAGAAAAAATACTAATTCTGAAGGAAAATAGTATTTTCATTAATTATTTCATTTATAAAGGCCGGTATTTTGTCTAAGTCTATACTTATTTTGAAATCACTGGTTTTATTATCAATATTTTCTAGGGTGAAAAGATTCTCTTCATAATAGTACATTCCTTTTTGTATGAGATCTTTTACTTTTGGATAAAGATATTCATTAGGGATAACTATTTTATTCCACTTAGCTTGATTGCTATTTTCATGATTGTTATTATTGGCAAATGAATATAAGTCAGTAATCTTTATGTTAGATATTTTAAAGTTACTGGTATTTAGATTGTCAATATTGGATATATTTTTTGATAGAATGTGAGTCAAAATAATGGGAATTATATCTTTAGAGGTAATGCTTGTGAGACTACTGTCATGAAGAAGATTAATAAGATTACCAATAATTATAGTATGTGCCCTATTAATAGTGGAATTTAAGAAGTCTTGACGATAATTATCTATGTCAAGGAGATAGTCAAATATTTCGTAGAATTCGCTAAGAGGCACTGTTTCTTTATAATCATCATGTTCTAGGTATAGGCTATCTTCTTTTATAAAATAGTTACTGATAAAGATATTATTTATTAGATTTTGACGTTTTTCATCATATAATTCTTTAGTATCTAATTTGTGAATTTTTACTTTTGTTAATTTATCTATTAGTTCAGTTATTTTATCTGGCTCTTGAGAGTTAATTATTGGCTCAATATCAAGAGACTCAAGATTATATTTTTCTATTACTAGAGGATATTCTTTAATAATTGAAGTTATTTCTTTATGCAGTTTGTCTATTTCAGTTTGTTTTCTTTTTAATTGAATTTTAACTTTGAGATTATTTACTTTTCTTAGAAAATCATCAATTATACGGTGTTCTTCAGTAAAAAAAGAATCCTGGTAGTTGTTGTTATTTAATGAAAGTAAAGCCAAATAAATATTTAATTTTAATGGTTTTTGCATTGCTTCATCAAATGGTTTATCTTGATTATTTAGAATATCTAATAAAAAATTTTCATATAATTTGGTCTCATTGATTACTTCCATATCAATCGCTCCCTAGTATATTAATTATACTAAAGATTAGGGTATTTAGTCAAGCAACTTGGAGGTTTTTTTTGGGATAATTGTAAGGGCTTTATTTTAAAGGAAATATTTAGAAAAGTTTTTTGTTTTTAAGGTTATTGATGATATTAGAGGAAAAGATAAGTGGTAATTTTATATTGATTTCTTTTGTGAGGGAGTAATTTTTTGAGTTCTAAAAGCATAAGAAAAAGAGATTATTTGATGATCTCTTCGTTTATATAGTTTGGATTAACATTATCGATATCTTCTTTTTTATCATCGTCTAATAAATCCCAAGTTTCTTCTTCATCAACTGATGATATTTTTACTTTAGTGTCGCCAATTATTTCAAGACCTAGCTCTTTTTCTATTTCTATGTTGATTGTGTTACCATCTTCTTTAGCTGAGATACATGTAGGTTGTTTTAAGCTTCGTACTATGATGTCTTTGTTTACAATATTCATACTTTCTACGGTTAGTTTTTCTTCCTCAATATAATCTATTTTTTTAGTTATGACAGTAGTTTTAGTATCAGAATCATATGAATACCAAATATTTACATCAAAGCTACCATTAATTACAATTTTACCGTTGCTCTCTTTTGCCGAAAAATTATGATTAATGATCCAACAGCCGAGAATAGTTGATGGCTTTTGTTCAGTAGTTATTTGATAAGTATTATGATACTTCTTTTTTCCTTTACCGATGACAGCTTTGGTCACTATTTCTTTGTATGCCATTATATCACTCCTCAGTTTAGGATATGCTAAAATTAAAAAAATAGCACTATTTTGCACTATTTTTATTTTTTAATTGTTGCGATTGATAGTATTTTCCTAAAAGGCCATAACAAATGATTATTAATAATACTAGGATAACTATCCCTACTACTACTTTAATGATCATGGATTTTATAAGATAAATAACTAAAAGATATGTTGTAGTAATAATAAATGAATTGATTAAACTATATGTATATTGAAAACGACGAAAATTGATTTTTTTAGGATCAATATCATAAATATTGGCTAAGTAAATAAGTTCTAGAGGCATATCGTTCTTTTTTAATTTTTTATTTTTTTTGACGAAAAGAAAGTAATTTAGTAGGAATACTGCTACAAAAACTATAGCTGATTCCATTAGAATTTGAAGAAATATATTCATAGTTATCACCTAAGTTGATTATACTACAAATGCTAAGTATTGACAAGAAAAAAGATGAAGTTATTTTGAAAGATATTTCTTTGTTACTTCATCTAAATCTTTAATTACGTTACCTACTTCTTCCCAAGTTTTTAAACGGGCTCCTGAAGCATAGGCATGGCCACCGCCTCCATATTTAGCGGCTACTTCATTAATTACGGGACCGCGAGATCGAATGTTAGCTTTTATTACTTTAGCTTTGGAATCTTCTGAGAAAAAGCACCATACTATTATTCCTTCAACAAATTTTAAGTCATTAATCATGTTTCCAGCAGCAGCGGAATCAACTTCAAACTTTTTCATAATATCTTCAGTTATCTTGATATAGGCAACATTGTTATCAGTCAAAGTTAAGTTTTGATAGATATATCCTTGAAATTTTATTTCTGCTAATGGACGCATATATAATGGCGCATACAATTTAGTGAAATCAATATTAGTCATTTCAAGAAGTTTTGTTATTAGAGAAAATGTTTCTTTTGTTGTATAGTCATGAAGAAATCTATCAGTATCCCCTACTACACCTAAGTAAATATTCTCAGCAATTTTTGAAGATAATTTTAGTTTATTCTCTAGAGCAAACTTGAAAACTAATTGACTAGCACTACTTGCCTCTTCAATATATTCAATATTAGCATATTTTTCTACGAAAGGATGATGATCAATCTTAACTACACTAGCAAATTTGCTTAAATCATCAATATCTTCGATACGTTTTTTATCAGGGGTATCTAGTACTATTAAAAGGGATTCATCTAATGGAACCTCATCTATTTGTTCAAGAGTACCCATAAATCTAAATCTTGAGGCTATTGAACCTACTGCATAGACTTTTTTGTTTTTGAAATTTAATTGTATTAATTCTTTTAGAGCAAACTGACTACCAAGAGCATCTGGATCAGCTCCAATGTGTCTTGCTATTACAATATAATTATATTTTTTTATTTCTTTTAATATTTCTTTAAATAATTTCATTTTCAATTAATTCTTTTTCTTTTTCTTTTTGTTGATACAATGAATATGTATCTCTAGCTATCATTAATTCTTCATTAGTTGGAATTATGTAACAAGGAATTGATGAATCTTCTGCTGTAATTAACCTTTCTACGCCACGACAATCGTTGGCTTCTTCATCTATTTTTACTCCTAGAGCTGCAAGTCCATCTATTACTTCTCTTCTAGTATGAATTGAGTTTTCTCCAATACCAGCAGTGAAGACAATAGCATCACAACCTCCTAGTTCAACATAGTATTTAGCAATATAATCAATGATACGATTAGTAAACATTTTTTGAGCCAATGTACATCTTGGATTACCAATTTTCATACCATCTTCAATATCACGTGAATCACTACTGATACCACTTATACCAAGTAGTCCACTTTGTTTATTTAGAATATCATCCATTTCTTCTGGAGTACATTCTAGTTCACGCATCATGTAAGTAACTACTGTAGCATCCATATCTCCACAACGAGCTCCCATCATTAAACCAGCATTTGGAGTAAGGCCCATAGAAGTATTGATACATACACCTTCTTTTACGGCTGAAATACTTGCACCGTTACCAATGTGACATGTAATTAGTTTTGTGTTATATCTTCCTAAAATTTCATTCATTCTAGTAGATACATATTTATGACTTGTTCCATGGAAACCATATTTTCTTACTTGGTATTTTTCACACCATTCATAAGGTACTGGATATAAATAATTTTCTTCTTCGATTGTTTGATGGAAGGCTGTATCAAATGTTCCTGTTTGAAGAGCGTTTGGTACAACGTTTTTAGCAGCTTTGATTCCTTTTACGGCAGCTGGATTGTGTAATGGAGCTAAACTAGATAATTCACGAACTTTCTTAATGTTTTCATCAGTCATTTCTACTGCTTTGTCAAAATATGCTCCTCCTTGAGCAATACGATGGCCAATAGCTTTAATATCGTCAAGTGAAGCTACTATTTGGTTATCTACTAATTCTTCCATTAGAATTTGAAGAGCTTCTTCATGATTTTTTAATTCAACCTCTTTTTTAATCTTTTCACCATTTATTTTCATTGTATAGAAGCTTTCTTTCATTCCAATTCTTTCAAAGTTTCCAGAAATTAAAACTGTTTCTTCTGGCATATCATAGGCTTGGAATTTTAAAGATGAACTTCCTGCATTTACTGATAATACTATCATATAACACCTCTTTCTTTAGTAATTATATCGAAATACATGATTTTTTTCAAGTGAATATGCAAAATAAATACAATTTTAAAGAAATTTTATTATATATTTTAGTTTTTCTTTTATTGTAATTTTATTATCTTTTTATTTATATGATTACTAAGTTAACATGATGATAAATACGCACACTATAATTAAGTTATTAAAAGAAAAAAACTAGATCAAATATTAATCTAGTTAATCAATTATATCTAGGATACTTGGAAGAATTTGCATTTTACGTGAGAGAACTCCTGGTAAGTAAGTACCTTGCTCCATTTCAGTATTGAAAGCTTTTTCAAGAATATCTTTAGCCCCATCACTATAGTATACATATGTACCACTTTTGATGATATCTGTTACAAAGAGGGCTATAAATTTATATTCATTCATTTTTGTTACACTATTTAACATTTTGATATATTCAGCTTGTTCTTTGTTTATTTCATCAATATTAGTAGTGTAAATTTGTCCTAAGCCAATTAGTCCTTCATCAGTAGGATATTTCTTGAAATCAGTATATAAGATTTCTTCTTTAGTTTTTCCTGTTAGTTTTGTGCCTGCTGAGATCATATCAAAGCCATATTTTTTATAATCTACTTTAGCAATACGTGATAGATTATTAACTGCATCTTTATCAATGTTTGTAGTAGTTGGTGAATTCAAAATCAAGGTATCTGAAAGGATTCCTGATAGCATTAATCCAGCCATATCTTTAGGTATTTTGATATTATTTTCTTTATACATTAGATAAATAATGGTATTAGTACTTCCTACTGGCATATTTCTAAAGTTTATTGGATGAGTTGTACCAATATTTGAAATGTTATGGTGATCTATTATTTCTAGGATATCTGACTCATTTAGTCCTACGGCTGACTGTTCATATGAATTATGATCTACTAGAATTACTTTTTTACGATTATGGTATCCTACATTAGCAAATTTTATTATTCCTAAACAATGCTTGTTATTATCTACAATTGGGTAATAAGTATATTTCATTTTTTCAGCTGATGAGATAAATTCACTTAGATCATCGTTTTCATTAACGGTATGTATTTTGACAGTATTAATAATTGTTTCTACGTTATTGCAAAAATTAAATTTTTTAATGGTATCTAGAGTGCTATAATTTGTTTTAATGATATTTACTTTGTTAGTTTTAGCTAATTCCAACCATTCTTTGTTTATTTCTTGTCCATTAGTAAGAACTATTAACTTTACTTTTGATTTTACAGCATATTCAATGATACTATGACGGTTACCAGTAATAATTATATCATTTTCATTTAATTCTACTTCATTAATAAAGGTAGTTGAACGGTATCCTGGAGTGATTAGGCGACCTTTGATAATATTATCATATTTAAGTATCTTTTGTCCTTCGATAGTTGCCATAATATTTTTATAATATGTTTCTATTTTTGAATAATCTCCTGAAAGACATTCTTCAGCGATATCTTTCATGCTTACGATTCCTAGAATTTTTTTATTTTTATCAACGATAGGAATTTTACTAATACCCTCTTGTTCCATTTTTTTGTAAGCTTCATATACTGAGATATCAGTTGGAGCCATATACCCTTTAGAGTAATCTAAATCTTTTACTTTTAATTTTACATCATTTAAGAACATTGGTTCTTTTACTTTGAAATAATTTAGGGCATATGCTGTTTCTTTATTGATTGAACTTAGAATTACGGGAACAGCATTGTATCCTTGTTTCTTTTTGAGATATGACAAGGTAATGGCTGCAGTAACACTATCAGTATCAGGATTACGATGCCCAAATACATATATTTTTTCCATATAAATAACCTCTTTTCTATTCATTATAATATTTATTTTTTATTTTAAAGAATGCATAACTAATTGATAGGTATAGCATTACTAATAATATTGATTTTAGATAACTATTTGTAGTTATTGGGATAATAAATTCTAAGACTATTAGAATAATGGTAAGAATAATATTTTCATAGAAGATATTAAGAATTTTATCAAGATATTTTTCCCCTTTTGATGATTTATTTGATGATGACATATAGCCAATAATTGTTGGTATAAGTAGACTTATCATGGTACTTACAATGTCACCATAAATAAGATTATATCCCATACGGTAAAAGGCATTGATTAGTGGAATTGTGGTTAATAATTTGGTAATAATGCCTATAGATATACATACATATAATAGTTTTTTATTTTTTAATTCATTAATTGTTGTATTATATAATGAGAGGAATAATATCATGAAGTTGATAATTACTAAGTAAATTGATTTATCGGGAGCATTAAAAATTATTTTACATATTAATGGAGAGATGATACTTAGGATGATAGAAATTGGTAAAATAATTTTTAAGCGCAAATATAACTTATTAGTTAACGTTTTGGATGATTCGCTATTATTTATTAATGGAACTATTATTTTGGATAGTGAGATAATTATCATTAATAAATAATAATAGATGAATGTTATATCTTCTTCAATAATATTAATAGCATACTTATATCTAGTACTTAATACTAAATATAAAATAATTATAGAGATATAATAATAACTATTTTTGACTATATTAATGATACTTTTATAATTATCTTTTGTCAACACTTTTTTTAGTTCACGATAATATTTATTGGTGTTTTTAAATATTTTTATGGTTGCTTTGCTATAATCTTTTTTTGTTATTAGAAAGAATGCTATGCTAGATAATAAAATACTTAAAATTTTTGGAAGATATAGTAAGGCATTTTTAATATGTAGTGGTATATCTAATACTTTAAATAACAAGATAGACAAAATAATGAACAAGATTATTTCAGAGTATGAATATAAATTATCTATTATATTTGCCTTTTTGATTCTTTTAGTTGAATTTAAATAGTCAAGATAAAGATTTTTTAGTGGGGTGCTAATAATAGACAAACCCATAAAGAGAAATACTAAAAACATATCTTCTATTTTTAGAATAGTGCTTGATATATCGCTTATTAAAATGCTTAAAATTATGAATGCTAAAGAAAGGCAACTAATAGAAAATATAGAAATATTTAAAAAAGTGTTTTTCTCTTTAATATCTTGATATTTATCAAAACTATTTTTAAATGATAAGTGACTAAAGCTAGATATAAATATTTGATATAAGCTTAAAGATAAGACATAGAGAAAAATACTATTCTTGCCTACTAGATAATAAAGAAGTATTATAATAAAAATTTGTAAAATATTTAAAATTATTTTTTTATCCTTAGTCATACCAATTCCTACCTTACTTTATTATATTTTAACAAAAATAAGATTTTTTTTCAATAGATAAGGCTAAAAAAAGAAAAAGGCTATTGGTTAAGCCTTTTCTATATTTAGTTTAGAGGGCAATAGTTACCATTAACTAATCTTCTAATGGCACTACCTGTTTGTCTACCTAATTCATAGACTACACCTATTGCTTTTGATATAGCATTAAGCCAAGCAGAAGTTATTCCTCCTCCTATAATTGTTTCCATTTCGTTTTGTTTTAATTCCATATTTACACTCTCCTTTTCAAATTAATTACTGCAGCGACTTGGATTAGTATAACCACTGAAGCAGCCAACGATATATACAAGAGCAGCGGCAAGGCCTGCTACTACTCCCCAAGCGATTCCTCCGTTTACTTGATACATTTCTTTTTCATTTAATTCCATATATCTTTCTCCTTTACACATATTTTTTTAGATATTTAGCTATTATTTCGTTTTCTTTAGGAATTTTCACTTGATAAGCATAATTATTTAGATTGGATAAATTATTGATATTTAAGTAGAATACTTGATAATTTTTATATGAAGCATCTACTACTATATCATTAGAAATACTGTTAATGGTGTAATTATATGGCTTGTTATCTAATTCAATTAATGAATTACTTTTTAGATACTTAGCATCTTCTAGTGGCATTAATACTTCTAACTTATTATCCACTACTTTACCATAGGTTATATAGTATGATTGATATTTATAAGTAAATATTATATATGTTATAATAAGTAAAATAACGATTAAGATAATACCTATACTATATACTTTGGGATACTTTTTTCTTTTTAGAATTATTTCAATATCTATAATATCATTCATTTCTAGTTAACACCTTCTTTATACTACCAGAATCCATAGTAATAACCATATCATATAAATCCATATTATCTGTACGATGAGAGATAATAAGAAATGTTTTATCTTGATATTTACTAAAGATATTTTTCAATATTTTTCTTTCTAAATTTATGTCTATTTCATTTAATCCTTCATCTATTAGAATGATTTTTGAATTCTTAAGTAACGATCTAGCTAGGACAATTCTTTGTCTTTGGCCTCCTGATAGATTAGCTCCTGATTCTTCTATTTGATAATCATATGATAAGTGATTATCTTTAACTATATCAGATACATATGTTAGATTGCATATTTCTACAAAATTTTCACTAGAAATATCACGTTCTAAGATAATATTATTTCTTATAGTATCAGTAAATAATAGTTCATTTTGTGAAATATAAGTTATATTGTCTCTAATATCATTTACAGTGAAATCATTAATATCATAATCGCCAAATGAGATACTTCCCCTATCTACTTCATAGTACTTATAGATTACTTTTAGGAGTGTTGATTTACCACTACCTGATGAACCTAGTATTAGTACTTTTGAATTCTTTGGAATATTTAAATTTATATCAGATAAATTTTTGAGTTTACTGGTATAACTAAAATTCATATGATTGATATTGATTTCATTTTCTAGATTTAAACTACTTGATTTGTCTAGGCTTTCACATTTATAATTTAAAATGTTGTTAATATTAGAGATACTATTTTTTACATAGTATATCTCTTTATAAAAATCTAGAAAATTTTTGATGGGACTTAGATAATAATATAGCAATGTATTATATGTTAGGAGACTACCTATAGTAAGAGTGCCATCCATAATTGATGCTGAACCTATATAAATAATGAACAGGATAATAATACCTTCAAATATATCTTTGATTAATTCTTCAGAATTTGATAGTCTACTTAAAGATATGTGATCATTTATAGTATACAGGTATTTTCTATTTATCTTCTTTTTGAATAGTTTTTCAAGGTTTAATCCTTTAACAGTTTCATAGCTACTAATCGATTCTACTAATAAAGAATTAACTTTAGCATTATCTTCTTGAATAATACTAGTTTTTTCTTTAATGCTATTCTTGTATGATAAGAAGATTAATAAATAGATAACAGCTATTAAAAGTAATAATAATGTCATAGTTGTATTTATGCTAAAGAGAATTATTAAGACAATTATAGCAAGAATGAAATCTAAAAATATAGTTACAATTAATTTAGAGATAACATTCTTTATGTATAAAAGATCATTTACTCTTGAGATAATTTCTCCAGTTGTTTTATTCTTATAATAACTATAAGGGAGGGAAATTATTTTATTTATTGTTGTAGTTATAATGGATAAATCTAATTTTTGATTTAGATATAACAAGAGATTATTTCGTAAAAAGTCAATTATTTTTTTTAAGAAGAGAATGATGATAAATATAACCGTTATGATCATAAGATTATATTTGCTAGTATTTAGGACATTATCAACGATTACTTTGAAATGATAACTATATAAACAAGTAAAAACTGTAGATACAATAGTTAAAGATAATAGTTTTATTATAAGGGTTTTATTATCTTCGATAACTTCTTTTATTACTTCTAAGAGATAGTTATTTTCTTGATAATTTGGTAATTTTTTATATGGCTCAAGTAGTAGAATATTACCGGTAAATATCTTTTTAAACTTGTCCAGTCCCATAGTGATAATTCCTTTAGCAGGATCCATGATAGTTATTTTATTATTTTTCATTTTATACACTACTACAAAATGATAATAGTTATCTATAATAACTTGACTTATAAATGGATTTGTCATTTCATAACAAGTACTTATATCATCTATTTTATAGGCTTTAGAGTTTAGCCCAACTTCCTTTGCGGCTTGACTTAAATCATAAAAATTTGTGCCATTTTTATTGGTGTTTGTTAATTCAAGTAATCTATTTAAAGAAACATTTCCTTGATAATAACGAATAATTGATAACAAACATGCACTACCACACTCTTTGATTCCATCCTGTAAAACAATAAATTTTTTTAGCATCTCTTTTTCCTCCCTCAATAATATTATTACGAAAAAAAAACAGTTTTACTTTTTTTTCGTAAAACTTTTTTATTTTTTTGTTATTTTTTACTTTTTAGCTCTTTGAGAGAGTCCTCTAAGAATGATACATCGTTAGGTGACATAAAGATGAATACAGCATTACTATATTGATTTAATACTTCAGCATCGTTGATAGTTAAAGGATAGCCATTGGTCATCTTACTGATAATAATATCTTTAGTTATATCTGGAAAATCTTCTTGTTTTTCTCTTGCGGGGTGAATATCCATGATATAAGCAACAGTAGCAGTAGATAGTACTTTAGCTAAATCTTCTTGAAATTCTTTGGTTCTTGAAAATGTGTGTGGTTGAAAAATAGCTATTATTTGTTTATCAGGATACTTTTGTTTGATAGCGTTAATTGTTGATTTTACTTCATTTGGATGGTGGGCATAGTCATCAATAATAATACTATCTCCGACTGGTGTTTCTGTAAAACGTCTTTTCGCTCCGGTAAATGTTTTTAAGTGAGTAGATACTTCTTGTGAACTAATGTTTTCATAGTAACAAACACTAATGGTAGCAAGAGCATCAATTAATTGGTGACGACCATATATTGGTAAATCAAAGTGACCATATAAATTCTCTCCTATGTAAACGTCAAATGAAGTACCTTCTTTAGTATAATTTATATTGGTAGCAATAATATCATTAGTTTTTTCAAAGCCGAAATAAGCAATTTTTTTATGGAGATTCATTTTTTTGATATTTTGATCATCTCCATATGCTAAAACCATATTTGTAGCTGAATTAGCATATTCTTCATAGGCTGATATTACGTCATTAATATCTTTGAAATAATCTACATGATCAAGATCTATGTTTAGTATTACAGCATAATACGGAGTATATGATAGAAAATGGCGACGATATTCACAACTTTCAAGAGCAAAATATTTGTTATTTTTATCGGCGTGGCCAGTACCATCTCCTATTAAATAATTAATACCCTCTATTTCGTCTAGGACATGAGAAATCATTGAAGTTGTAGTTGTTTTTCCGTGACAGCCAGCTACACAAATTGTTTTAAATTCTTTAGTAAGCAAGCCTACCATTTCATTATAATCGATTATTTTTAGATTTAATTTTTTAGCAGCAATTAACTCAGGGTTTTCACTTGTAATGGATAGGCCACGAATGATTGTTAAATCACTGGTTATATTTTTTTCATCATAAGTCATGATGGGGATATTATTTTTGATTAATTCAGCTTCAGTAAAGAAATGCTTAGCAATATCACTTCCTTCAACTGAATATCCTAATTGTTTCATAATTACAGCAAGGGAACTCATTCCTGCTCCTTTAATACCGATAAAATGGTACATATTTATCACTTTCCTTTTGTTTAATTATATCACAAATATAAATAAATATTTTAATAAATCATATAATTTATTATGAAAAATAAATTTATTAAGTCAACAGTTGTTTTAATACTAGGCGGAGGAATTACAAAGTTATTAGCGATGGTAATAAAAATTTTTTTAACAAGAGTTATTGGCGATGAAGGAATTGGCTTATATATGCTGGTTTTGCCTACTTTTAATTTGTTTATTACTCTTTGTACATTGTCGTTATCTACAGCAATTAGTAAACTTATAGCAGAAAAAGGTAACAGTAAGCGAATTATTTTGCCACTAGTTCCTATTAGTGTAGGATATAATTTTCTTTTGATGATTGTTCTAATCATACTAGCACCTTTTATTGCAAATAATTTACTACATAATGAAGCAGCTTACTATCCTATTATGGGGATTGGGTTAACTTTACCTTTTATATGTATTTCAAATATTTTAAAAGGATATTTTTACGGTAAGGAAAGAATGACGCCATATGTAATATCTAACGTTACTGAACAAACTGTGCGTCTTTTATTAATTATACTAGTAATACCTAAACTATTAGTTTATGGGATTAGTAAGGCTGTACTGGGAGTTGTTTTAATTAATGTTGCTAGTGAGTTATCTTCAACGATATGCCTTATTTTATTTATTCCTAACAAGCAAATAAATATAGAAGATTTTAAGATTAAAAATGATATATTAAAAGATGTTTTAAATATTTCACTTGCTACTACTGGAAGTAGGCTTATTGGATCAATATCATATTTTTTGGAGCCTATTATTCTTACTTTTGTTTTGGTAAAGCTGGGATATAGTAATCAATATGTGATGAGTGAATATGGAGTAATTACTGGATATGTTTATTCACTATTGTTAATTCCTTCTTTTTTTACAATGGCAATTTCTACGGCGTTACTTCCTGTTATTGCAAATAGTTATGGAAAAAAAGATTATCAATATGTTAAGAAAAAATTAAAACAGGCTTTATTAGTGTCTTTGGGGATGGGTATTTTTTTCACAAGTATTTTCATGATAGCTCCTGGACAATTACTTAAATTTGTTTACAATACTGAACTTGGTAGTAATTACATTTTGATAGTGGCACCATTTTTCTTACTTTATTATATTCAGGGACCATTAACTTCATATTTGCAGGCTGTTAATATGGCTAAAGAAGCAATGATGGGTACTTTGATTGGGGCTATTATCAAGAATGTAGTTTTAATAATTTCCGTTAACTTTATGGGGATTTGGGGATTTATACTAGCTAGTGTAGTTAATATCATTTATGTAACTTTACAACATGTATACTATGTAAAGAAATCATTACCTTAATTTTAATAATTATAAGTGTCTAAAAATAGTATAGTTAGTTGAAAAAAATATAATTATATGGTATATTTTCTTTGGTGGTAGAATGAAGAAAAAGAAAAAAACAAAAAAAGAAATTTCTTTGGAAGAAGAGAAAAAATTAGGAAAAAAATTTTATAAACTATTCATGATTTGGATATGTATTTTGGCAATTGGTGTTGTTAGAAAAAGTTTACAAAATGATACTTTTTACACTATTAAAATTGGTGAACTTATACTAAATAATGGTATTGATATGATGGATCATTTTTCTTTTCATGCAGGACTTGCTTATAGTTATCCACATTGGTTATATGACGTATTGATTTTTATTATCTACAAGGGATTTGGTCTTATGGGAATGTATGTATCTTCAATTATATTTTTGATGATTTTACTTCTAATAGTTTTTAAGACAAACAACTTTGTATGTGAAAGTAAACTAGTGGCAGCATTTGCAACATTTATTTGTACTCTTGCAATTAGTGGCTTTGTAACAGCTAGGGCGCAACTCATAAGTTTTATTCTATTTGCTTTACAGATATTTTTTATGGAAAGCTTTTTAAAGAAAGGAAAAAAGAAATATTTGGGTGGTCTTTTACTGATTTCGTTAGCTTTATGTAATATTCATGTAGCGGTATGGCCATTTTATTTTATTTTATATCTTCCCTACTTGGTAGAATATTTAGTAGCTTTGGTATGTGAAAAAATTAAACTTCATGATAACAAACTAGAGAAATTCTTAAAAAAGAAGATTGTTCTTGAGAAAAACGATAATGTTAAACTTTTATTTGTGGTGATGATACTTAGCTTGTTAACTGGTTTAATGACTCCGATTGGTGATACACCTTACACTTATTTGATTAAAACGATGATGGGAAACTCTCAGAAGTATATTCAAGAGCATCAAATGCTTACTTGGATAAATAGTCCATTTACTATTATTATTGCTGGAGAAACATTATTTTTGGCTATTATATCAAAAATTAAATTACGAGATTTATTTATGATTTGTGGACTTGTATTAATGTCAGTATTTTCTATTAGACATATGTCTTTACTAGCACTTATTGGTACAATTTGCTTTGCAAGAGTATTTGCTATGTTTTTGGCTAATTTTAATTTCAATGTAGACAAGATGCTTTTAGGATTCTTTAATAAACGTGTAGTTATCGTAATTAGTTTTGCGGTTGTTATTATTGGGTCTGGACTATTATTTAAATATCAAGCAAAAGGTGATTTGGTAAATAAGGAATTATATCCGGTAGAGGCTGTAAAATATATAAAAAAGAATTTAAATGTTGATGAAATTAGATTATTTAATGATTATAATTTTGGTAGTTATCTGGTTTTTAATGATATTCCTGTCTTTATTGATTCAAGAGCTGACTTATATACAAAGCAATTCAGTGGATTTAATTATGATATTTTTGATGATTATGAATATATTGTTGGAACATATCAAGAAAAGTTTGAATTTTATAAAATAACTCATGCTTTAATATATAAAAAGAATAATCCATTTTATCCAGTACTAAATACTAATAGCAATTATAAGGTTATATATGATGATGAAAATTTTGCTTTATTTGAAAAAACTGGTAATGACAATGTTATAATTTCTTACAATAATTAATTTATTTATGATAAAAATAAAAACTATAAATTGGCTTTAAATTTAGCTGATTTATAGTTTTTTTGTTAACTGTATTATTTGTTAAATTAGCAACACAGTATCATTTAACTCAAAAAATCATTTAGCACATTTTCTAAAGATTTAATACCTTTTACCTTTTCTTTTGAAATTATATAATCAGTTAATAAATAACTAATTTCTATGACTATAATATCATAATTTTAAAACTTTAGTAAGGCGGCTTATTTACTTTTAACTACTAAAAAAGAGCATAGTGTTCCTTATTATTAGTCTTTAACTAGCCCTTATTTTTTAATTTTATTATTATTTAATACTAATTGTTTAATATTTGTTTTTTTCTTCATATTTTCACTAGTTATACTTGAGGCATAACTAGTTGCTTTTAATAATTCATCATAAACAAAAACAATTTGTTCTGGAGTAGCAGGTATTTTATCGTCATCAGTTGCTCCAGCTTTTCCATTAGTAATATTTAATCTTATATCAATTTTATTTTCAACATT
>OKXB01001369.1_pt1 | contig 24407 bp, 22 predicted proteins | sample 1601731 | NCBI WGS metagenome assembly OKXB01 (sample SAMN04414077, study PRJEB24778) | human gut metagenome | material: faecal | host: Homo sapiens
GGACGAAATGCGCTCCACTCCCGCATCAAGCAATTCTCCTAAATATCTGTAATATCTTGGCATACGACGAATGACTGCCTGGGATATTTCCTTTTCCACGTTAAATTCCCCCTACTTCCACTGTCAATGATGACATGTATATCATATTTATATAAAAATTATAAATATTTTAAATATATATGTCAAATTTTTAACAGAATCCGCCTATCCTATGCGAAATCATTTGTCAGTGTCTCCGACAATTCTTCCCAACTTTCATAGAGGGCATCCAATTCTTCCTGTAACTTTTCCTGTTTTTGTGATAATTCATTAAGCTTTGCCGAATTTGTCGCCACATCGTCCTTGGCAAATTCTTCCTCGATCTGACGCAGGTCTTCTTCGCAGGCGACAATGCGGTCTTCCACCTCTGCCAGACGATTTTCTACCTTGCGCTTTTCGCTCTGGATCTTCTTTTGCTGCTTCCAATCCGTCTTTCCTTCAGATTGTCCGGAAATCGATTCTGTATCACCACGCTTTGCGTCTTGTACTGCTTTTTCCTGTGCCATACGCTCTGTTTTCTTTTGGATGAAATAATCATAATTCCCCAGATATACGCTGAACTGATGGTTTTCAAGTTCTAAAATCTTGTCTGCAGTCTGGTTGACAAAATAACGGTCATGTGACACATAAAGCACCGTTCCCTCATAGGCATTGATGGCATTTTCCAGGATCTCCTTGGACTCCATATCCAAATGGTTAGTCGGCTCATCTAAGATCAAAAAGTTGGCACCGGACAACATGAGTTTGGCAAGGGAGATACGTCCACGCTCTCCACCGCTCAGATCGCCGATCCTCTTGTAGCAGTCATCCCCTAAAAACATGAATGCCGCAAGCACATTGCGAATCTTTGTATTGTTTAAGTTTGGATAGGCATCGCTCATTTCTTCAAAGAGTGTTTTGTCATCATCCAAAACCTGTTGTTCCTGATCGTAATAACCAATCGTAACATTTGCGCCGAGCCGGAAAGAGCCGGAATCTGCGGTCACAATCTCATTGATGATCTTAAGCAATGTTGTCTTTCCTGTACCGTTATCACCAAGGATGGCAACGTGCTCACCTCTTTGCAAAAGGAAATCTACGTTAGAAAAGAGCGTCATGCCATCATAGGATTTTGAAAGTCCGATCAGTTCCAGTACATCATTGCCGCTTGTCACATCTGGTTGCAAGGATAATTTCATATGTTCCTGCGCATCGATCGGTTTTTCCATAACATCCATTTTATCGAGGGCTTTCTGACGGCTCTCTGCACGTTTGATGGATTTTTCACGGTTAAACTGTTTTAACTTATCAATGACTTCCTGCTGATGGGCAATGGATGCCTGCTGTTTTTCATATTCACGCATCATGGTCTTACGGATCTCTTCTTTTTGCATGGCAAAGGCAGAATAATTCCCTTTGTAAACATGTGCAGTATGCATGCTGATATCAATAACCTTTGTAACGATACGATCCAGAAAATAACGATCATGTGCTACAATAACAACGGTTCCCTTATAATTCATAAGGAAGTTCTCTAACCACTCAATAGAATTCAGATCCAAATGGTTGATCGGCTCATCTAAAAGCAGGATGTCCGGTTTCAAAACAAGGAGTCTTCCGAGAGATACACGGGTTTTTTGTCCACCGGAAAGCATATCCATCGTCTTTGAAAAATCCTCTTCGGAAAAACCAAGTCCACGAAGCACGCCCTGTACTTCCGATTCATACGCATAACCGTTCATATGATCAAAAACATCATGCATCTCATGATAGCGGACAAGCAGTGCATCTAAGGCATCATCTGTCAGTTTTGTCATCTGTCCTTCCATTTTTTGCAGGTTTTTCTGCATTTCCAAAATATCTGTACGCGAAGAATAGACGGTCTGATAGACCGTCTCATTTCCTTCCATATTCTGATACTGCGCCAGATAACCGATGGTGGTATCCTTGGCAAAAACAACCGTTCCTGCATCGGTATCCAACTCACCCGTTATCATCTTTAGCAGTGTTGATTTTCCTGCACCATTATTTCCGACAATGGCTACCTTGTCTCCTTCATTGATCTGAAAAGAGACATTCTTTATGATGTCATCACTTCCGAAAGATTTCGAAAGATTCTGGCAGGATAAAATCATGGCTTCCTCCTATAACATGCCCTCAAGTGTTGTTCTGATGGCTTTGATAAATTCCTCACTATTCAAAACGACTGGATTTGGAATACTTGTGATCAGAGCAAGATCTTTTGTCATCTTTCCATCCTCAATCGTCTTGATGCATGCCTGTTCCAATTTGTCTGCAAAATCGCAAAGTTCCGGTGTGCCATCCAACTCACCGCGTTTTCTCAGTGCGCCTGTCCATGCAAAGATCGTAGCAACAGAGTTCGTGGATGTCTCCTCTCCCTTTAAGTGCTTGTAATAATGTCTCTGTACGGTTCCATGAGCCGCCTCATACTCATAGACGCCCTGTGGAGATACCAGAACAGAGGTCATCATGGCAAGAGATCCAAAAGCAGACGATACCATGTCACTCATGACATCGCCATCGTAGTTCTTACAAGCCCAGATGTAACCGCCCTCAGACTTCATCACACGAGCTACGGCATCATCGATCAGGGTATAGAAATAAGTAATGCCTGCCTCGGCAAACTTATCCTTATAAGACTCCTCATAAATCTCCTGAAAAATATCCTTAAAGGTATGATCGTATTTCTTAGAGATGGTATCCTTGGTCGCAAACCAAAGATCCTGCTTTGTATCTAAGGCATAGTTAAAGCAAGCCTTTGCAAAACTTTCGATAGAATCATTCAGGTTATGCTGTCCCTGAACGACACCGGTGCCGGTAAAGTTATGTACCACTTCTCTCGTCTCACTGCCGTCTTCAGCCGTATAAACAAGTTCTACTTTTCCCGGTCCCGGAACAATCATCTCTGTATTTTTGTAGACATCTCCATATGCATGACGCGCGATCGTGATCGGTTTCTTCCAATTCTTTACGCAAGGCTCAATTCCTTTTACGATGATCGGTGCGCGGAATACCGTTCCGTCCAAGATGGCACGGATGGTTCCGTTTGGACTCTTCCACATCTCTTTCAGATCATATTCACGCATACGCGCTGCGTTTGGTGTGATTGTGGCACATTTTACAGCAACGCCGTATTTCTTTGTTGCCTCTGCTGAATCGATTGTCACCTGATCATTTGTCTCATTACGATATTCAAGACCGAGATCATAGTATTCTGTCTTTAAATCTATAAACGGCAGTAACAATTCATCCTTGATCATCTTCCAAAGGATCCTTGTCATCTCATCACCATCCATCTCAACCAGTGGTGTCTTCATCATAATCTTGCTCATGTCATTTGCCTCCTTAGCATTTTCACTATTGTACTTTAGTATAGCAAAACTTTTTACTGTGGTAAAGTCACGAATATTCCATGTCGGTAAGCGTGGGGGCTTACCCCCACTGTTTGCTTGAAAATTCTGGTAAAACTGGATGCATTCTCGTATCCACACTCCATTGCGATTCTTTCCACGGGCAGTGTGGTATCCCGCAAAAGCATCTTTGCTCGTTCCATCTTCATATCGCGAATCACATCTTTAAAATTTTTCCCTGTTGCATTCTGCACAATGCGGATCAACTGGCGTCTGCTATAATGAAACCTATCCTCCAGTTCTTCCAGAGTCACACTGCGATAATTCTCACTAATATACCAAAAAATCTTAGCATATTCCTTTTTCCAGTTGGCTTTACAGTCCTGTGGCAAAACCAGATTCTGTTCATAATAGCGAAGCAAGTGCACAAAAATCGCATTCATGATAGTCTCACACATCTCACTGTGGTATTTTTCCTTGCATTTCTGTTCCTCCAAAAGTCTGTCAAACAAATACGCAATCGTCACATCCGGCACGTCTTGTTCTGCCGTATGAAACAGAATATAACTCACATCTTCATTCCCTTGTAATATGCGCTGAAAGAAAGAATACAGCAAGTGATTGCCGGAAAATACCCGAAAGAAAATCTCTAAAAAGGTCCGCTTGCGGATCGCTGATGTCATCGTCCTGCCATCGAGATCTCGCACGCCTTCTCCATGCTCAATATCCGGCGGCACGATCAGCACATCCCCCTCAACGAGTTCTAGTTTCTCCTGACGGAAAAAGCACTGACTTTCTCCCTCCATAACATAAATAATATCGAAATAATCATTCTTATGCCAGTGTGGAAGCATGCCCGGCTGCAAAAAGGCAGATGAAATACTGCTATCATTTTGTAAAAAAATTTCTTCCTGCTGTACACGGAAGATCTCCTGCAGACGCTTTTGCGCATCCTGATCAGGTTCACTTTGTACTTCCAGAAACAATTGTGCCAAGGGTGTCCTATAACTTTGTGGCAATTCGCTGACTGTTTCAAATGCCTGCCAGCGATATTCCCTGTCATTCTCCTCTTTCAGACATTGGGCTGTCCGTATCATGCAGGCAATATAGTCATCGTTCTCCAAAATCTCGCAATCCCCGGAACATAGACTGCGAAAGATCCTCCCATACTCCTTTTGCATTTCCTCTTTCTGTCTCATATAGTCGTCCCTGCTTTCCGATTCTTTTTCCCCCTCGTCAAATGCATTCATGTTTTCTACCTCTGTTGATATACATGTCACTTTCTGCATATTTTTCTGTCATTTTATCCTATTCCATTTTTTCTTTTTCTGCAATATGCTTTAGGTAGAATTTATTTATTCAAGGAGGTTTTTATGTACACAGAAAACACAAGCATAGGAGAACTCTTAGAGTTGCCCCAGGTCATGGCACTTCTGGAAAAAGCCGCACCACAGATGGTTAGCGGTCCTGCCAAGGGCTACCTGACACCCCTTACACTGGCACAGTTAAAAGTCGCACAACCGGAATCTGCACAACTTGCCGATGCCATACTCGCGCTGGCAAATGGAGCGGACGTGGATCTGACGCCTTTGGATCCAAGTAAGAAGAAGCCCATCCTAAAGGGAGGTTCAACCGTGGCACAATATGACATTGATGATGTCGATGGCAAGATGTATATGCTCAATCATGCCTTTTCCGGTTGTTTCATCCTTTCCTTTTCCAAACCGATAGATGAACATATCAAAGGTCAGGTCACTTACGATGGAATTCCTGTCAAATACATTCTTTCCACCATGTCTATTGCGGGCGGTGTGCAGTTAATGGGCGTCTATGTTCGCGACATCTGCACCCAATACGGCACAGACTATACCTTCCACTTTGAAGGATTTACTGATACCGACGGTAATGTTATGGATCCACAGGATTATATCATTTCCACGGTTGCTAAAAATCTGCCGGATCCTGCCTACGCTACCCACGAAGCCATCGCCCTGGAAGCTGCTGAGGAAGGCATGGTTCTCTTAAAGAATGATAATGGACTGCTTCCCCTTGTCAAAGATGCTAAACTCGCCGTGATCGGTGAGGAAAATTTCCGTGACGGTGCTGTCGGTGCCGGAAAGATCAATCCGCGCTACCATGTACGCCTTGGACAGGCATTGGCAGACAGTAACTTTATCCTCACTGAAGATGCCGACACCTGTCTTTTTGTAATCTCACGCGCATCCGGAGAGAACTTTGACAACGGAACTTTTCAGGGGGAGTTTTATCTGACCGATGCGGAAGAAAAACAGATTTGCGAAGCCAAGAAAAAATATGCCCACATAATTGCTATCATCAATTCCGGCTATCCTATGGATGTCCGCTGGACACTGGACGTGGCAGTTGAGTCTGTTATCTGGACCGGATTTTCCGGCATGCTTGGCGGTAAGGCACTGGTAAATATCTTAAACGGAACGACCAATCCATCCGGTAAACTTCCGGATAGTTGGAGTCTCGATTACTTTGATATTCCTTCTGCACATAACTTCTATGTTGCACCAAGTGCAGAAGAATCCGTTGGCGCAGATGATGATATCTGGATCGATACCGTGTATGAGGAAGATATCTATGTAGGCTATCGTTATTTTGAAACGTTCAAAAAAGATGTCGCCTATGCATTTGGACACGGTCTGTCCTACACCAACTTTGCCATCCAATCTTTATGCACGGGACAGGACTTATCTCATATTTCCATTTCTGCCACTGTCACCAATACAGGAAAGGTAAGCGGAAAAGAAGTCGTTGAGATCTATGCCACCATCCCGGATGGGAAACTGGAGCAACCGGCACTGCGTCTGGTTGCCTTTGCCAAAACATCACTGCTTGCCGCCGGAGCCTCCGAGATTTTAACACTGGACGTTCCTGTAGAAAACCTTGCTTCCTACGATGAAGAAAGGCATGCCTTTATCACAGAGGCTGGCGAATATCATTTCTATTGCGGGGATGACATCCATGCCCTCACAGAAGTGGCTTCCATTACAGCAACAGAAACCCAGACCATCAAAATTGTTGGTGATTATATGAAACCACCGGTAGACTTTACCCGCCTTTCCAAAAAGGATGAAAACACGTATCCTAGCGGCAAAAAGAGTGGTATCATCGCAGACGTGCATGAACTTCAGCATAAGACCCACCGTGCAAACATCCCGGATACAGAAGCCATCGACGATTCCTTTATCGATGACTGGTCTGTCGAGGAACTAGCCCGCTTCTCTGTCTGTGCAAGTTCCGGCTGGGGTATGCAGGATGTCGGCGTTGCCGGACGAATCTATCAATTGGAAGGACGAGATATTCCTTATTTTGCTGTTGCAGACGGCAATAATGGTGTCAATATCAACAAACCAAATATTGGTATGCCTACCTCTAATCTGGTCTGTGCTAGTTGGAATCCTGATCTGGCTTACCAAGTCGGTCGCGTGATTGCCGAAGAAGCCAGAGAAAATAATGTGCAGATGATTCTGGCGCCGGCCATGAACCTGCATAGGAATCCACTCTGCGGCCGTCATCCGGAGTATTTTTCTGAGGATCCGCTGCTGGGCGGCATCATGGCAGGAAATCAATGCAAGGGATTGGAAGAAAATGGCGTATCTGCATCCATTAAACATGTTTGCTGTAACAATGCAGAATCATCCAGAAAGCGTAATCATTCCATTGTCTCACAGCGCGCCCTCCGTGAACTCTATCTACGCACCTTTGAGGTAGCCTTTGACATCCACAAACCGGATTCTATCATGACCGGTTACAATGCATGTAATGGTGTCTTTACAGCCGAGGACGAAGAAATGATCCAGGGCATCTTCCGAAACGAATTCGGCTTCAATGGCTATGTAATGACAGACTGGAACAGTTACGATACCGCCGATGTTGCCAAAGCCATTGCCGCAGGCAACTGCTGGATGACACCAGGCACTACGGACGATACCTATGTAAGTCCGATTATCGAAGGTATTAAAAATGGCACAATTAGTGAAAATCGACTTCGCCAGAATATCAAGTATATGTATCGCGTCATCCGTAAGCGGACACAGGCCTAAATAAGCCCCTTCTATTTATAGACAGTAAAAAGCAGTTTGTGAAGACAATCTATCATGTCTGATCACAAACTGCTTTTCTATTTTACACTTACATATGTTATCACTTTGTTTATATAACTGGTATCCGACATTCTACCCATGAGCCATCTTCCGTCTTAGCATAAACTGTGACAGCATTGGCATCCGTCACCCGGATGACCGCCAGTGCATTACCGTAGTATGTCGTATATTCCCCGGCATCAAAGCGATCTTCCGTTCTTGGATTGGCACTGCCAAAGCCAAGCAATTCTCCGCCTTCGACGGTAACTTGTACCTTGCTATCCTGATTGGATTCCACATTGCCGGAATCATCCGCGAGCACTGCCTTGACATAAACAATTATAAGTATAAAGAGAAAATGCGGTTTGCAATACCGTTTTCTTGCCTTTATTGCCGTTTGCTTTACTTTTTGCATTTTCTGTAACCAATTGTAAAAACCAGCATAAGATACAGTGTAAATATTTAGGAGGGTTTCTTATGAGTGACCTTGTAGCAACAAATTGTGGATGTGGAAATGACAACAATAACGGATGCTGCTCTTCTTTGATCTGGATCATCCTGATCTTAGCATTATGCGGTAATGGATCATCTTTCTCAAATGACGGATGTGGATGTGGAAACAGCATCTGGATCATCCTCTTACTTCTTTGCTGCTGTAACGATGGCGGCGGCTGCGGAAGTTTCTTCTAAAAACCTTCATCGAAAAAGGCGTCCTTATTTAGGGCGCCTTTTTATTATGCTATCTTCCTCTCTTTTTCCTGTCATTCCAACGATCGTCTTTTCCTTTTTCGTTCTTTTTACAGTGCATACATTCTTCTCCCTGCATTTTCTTTTTCCGCAGGCATTCCTCATCCACTTCAAAACATTCATTTCCACGCAGGATCAATCGTCTCATATTTCTATTTTCCTATAAGTATTTTCTTATTATCTTATTCTAACTTTTAAAATCCGTCATATAGTAAATAAAAAACGCTTATGGAAAATGAATCTCTTTCTCTTTATGACAACCGTTTACAAAATAAGGAAATAAACATATTAAAAACGATCCTGCCTTACCTGGGATCGACGGCACAAAAGAATATCTCCATGATGATCTCCTATCTGCAAATGCAAAAGACGATGGAATATTTTGAAAATCCGGAAAATACCATGCAGATCAGTGCCATGGAAAAAAAGAATTCAACATCTGACATCTTAAATGCCATCAAGGTCTATTGTAACGACAATGAAAAAAGACAGATCGATCAGGTATTAAACGCCATGCAGATGTTATCCACCTACGAAATCCTATTTAACGGAGGCAACGACTAATGGATCCTTCTTTTCTGAACAACCCGATTTTCCAATCCATTCCCAAAGAAAAGCAACAGTTTTTGCAGGCTTTTGCCGCCAGATCCCACACGGGGACAGCCAATGAACTGGCAAGCCAGCTATCCAGTGCCGCAATGGAGGCAAGATCCAAGGGACTGACTTTTACCGATGCTGAGACGACACTGCTCATCGGTATGTTAAAGCAGAACATGTCACCGGAAGAACAAAAAAAGGCGGATCGTATCATCCAACTGGTACATACTTTCCGCCCACATTAAGACAGACAATAAGGACGACCCACATGAGTCGTCCTTATGTATATCTTGCTCTTATTTTGCTACGATGTTGACAATGCGTCCCGGTACATAGATCTCTTTTACAATGTTACCGGTCAACTTATCTGCAATAGATTCTTTTGCTTTTGCAATAACATCATCTTTTGCATCGTCTTTACCAATGGTTATCGTTCCTTTTGTCTTTCCGTTGATCTGTACTGCGATCTCAACGGTTGACTCAACGGTCTTTGCTTCATCATATTCCGGCCATGTCGTCTGGTAAAGGTATCCCTCTCCACCAACGATCTGCCATAACTCTTCTGTAATATGAGGTGCAACCGGATTCAATAAGGTGATCAGGGTCTTATATTCGCCCTTGGTAACGGCATTCTTCTTATAGAAGTCATTGATCAATGCCATCATTGCTGCAATTGCTGTGTTGTATTTTAAGTTTTCAAAGTCATTGCTGACCTTCTTGATGGTCTGATGCATCTTTGTCTCTAAATCCGCAGAATAACCTTCCTCATCTGTCATGATATCCTGTAATTTCCAGACACGCTCTAAGAAACGGCGGCAGCCTTTTACGCCATCTTCTGACCAGGATGCTGCCAAGTCAAAGGCACCGATAAACATTTCATAAGTTCTTAAGGTATCAGCCCCGTACTCTCTTACAATGTCATCCGGATTTACGACGTTTCCTCTTGACTTAGACATCTTTTCGCCATTCTCACCGAGGATCATTCCGTGGGATGTTCTCTTCTGATATGGTTCCGGTGTCGGAACGACCTTCTGATCATAGAGGAATTTATGCCAGAATCTTGAATAAAGCAAATGCAGGGTCGTATGCTCCATACCGCCATTGTACCAGTCAACCGGAAGCCAGTATTTTAACGACTCCGGACTGGCAAGTGCCTTATCATTATGCGGATCACAGTATCTTAGGAAATACCATGAAGATCCTGCCCACTGCGGCATGGTATTTGTCTCACGTTTTGCAGGTTTTCCACAGCATGGGCAGGTTGTATTTACCCAATCTGTCATGGCAGCAAGCGGTGATTCTCCGTTATCGGTAGGCATATAACTCTCTACTTCCGGAAGCATCAATGGAAGTTCACTTTCATCAATCGGCACATAACCGCATTTCTCACATTCTACAATCGGGATCGGCTCGCCCCAGTAACGCTGGCGTGAGAACACCCAGTCACGTAATTTGTAGTTTGTCTTTGCAGTACCGATTCCTTTTTCCTCTAAGTAAGAGATCATCTTTTCTTTTGCATCTTTTACTTCCAATCCGTTTAAGAAATCGGAATTGATCAAAACTCCTGTTGCAACATCTGTAAATGCTGCCTCATTGACATCAACAGCCTCGCCATTTTTTGCGACTACCTGAATAATCGGAAGATTGAATTTCTTTGCAAATTCCCAGTCTCTCTCATCATGTGCCGGAACCGCCATAATGGCTCCTGTTCCATAACTCATCAGTACATAATCAGAAACCCAGATCGGCACTTCTTTTCCATTGACAGGATTTACGGCAACAAGGCCATCGATCTGAACGCCTGTCTTATCTTTTGCAAGTTCTGCACGCTCAAAATCGGATTTCTTGGAAGCAGCCTCACGGTATGCTTCGATCTCAGACCAGTTTTTGATCTCTGCCTTGTATTTGTCAAGATATGGGTGCTCCGGAGATACTACCATGTAAGTGACACCGAATAAGGTATCACATCTTGTTGTATAAATGCGGAGTTTGTCTTCTTTTCCCTTGATAGAAAAATCAACTTCTGCTCCGGTTGATTTTCCGATCCAGTTCCTCTGGGATACTTTGACACGCTCAATGTAGTCGACATCATTCAAGCCTTCGATCAATTTGTCAGCGTATTCTGTAATCTTAAGCATCCACTCGCTCTTTACCTTGCGGACAACCTCAGAACCACATCTCTCACAACGTCCGTTGACAACTTCCTCGTTTGCAAGACCTACTTTACAGGAAGTACACCAGTTGATCGGCATCTCTTTCTTGTATGCAAGTCCAGCTTTGAATAATTTTAAGAAGATCCACTGTGTCCATTTGTAATAATTCGGATCTGTTGTGTTGATCTCTCTATCCCAGTCAAAAGAATATCCAAGGGAATGTAACTGATCCTTAAAATGTGCCACATTGTTTGCAGTTACGATCTTTGGATGTACTTTATTTTTGATGGCATAGTTCTCGGTTGGAAGTCCGAACGCATCCCAGCCCATCGGATAAAGTACATTGTATCCCTGCATTCTTCTTTTTCTTGCCACAATATCTAATGCGGTATATGGTCTCGGATGACCTACATGAAGTCCCTGTCCGGATGGATATGGGAACTCCACCAATGCATAATATTTTGGTTTTGAATAATCATCTGTTGCGGCGAAAGCCTTCTCATCATCCCAGACCTTCTGCCATTTCTTCTCAACGACTTTGTGATTGTAAGGTTTTGACATTTTCTTTTCCTCCTAAAAAACAAGCCCCTAACTAGAATCATCTAATTAGAGGCGAAGTATCTTACTCCGTGGTACCACTCTATTTCGTATGATACAGATACCTTTCCTAGTCGATTTCATTTGTACATTCACGATAGCAATATCATATATCACGAATGCAATTCGTAATATATTTTAGCATATCACTACTATTTGTCAATAAAGAAATCTTATTCATCTGTCAGCAGCAGAGCTTATAAAACTGGCTTTTACACGCTTCAATCATAAAAAATGCTCTCCTCGGAAAGCAGGAGGATTTTATCCAGCGGATACTTGCAGGTTCCCTTGCCGTCGCTCCCCTCAAAATATTTATAGGAAGCCGTTTCAAACAAAACATAGCAAAGCCCGTTTTCCACAGCGATCGCCTCCGATCCCGGCGGCATTTCCACCCGTGCAGAAGGCGTCCAGAAATTTTTCTGTAAATGGTCCACGTCGGAATAAATATTTAAATAGGAAGACTGATTGCGCCCATAGGACAGGCTTAAAAAAATACGTCCAGTCTCATCCCGGCAGATCCCCTGCACCTTGGGCGGCAGCAAACACTTTTTGTCTGCTGTAAGGCTTTTGCCATCATAAGTATAAGCACACAGGATCCCGGGCGTATAAACATGATGGGTTGCGACATAGATCTGACCATCCATACAGGCAATGGCAGACGGTGTATTGTCGACCGGATAACGTTCAAAGCAGGAAGTGATGTCGATAAAATTCTGCCGGCTCACCCCCGCCAGTTTTTTGATAAAGGCATAGGAGATCCGCTCCACTTCTTTGCTATTGGAATGACAGATCCAGAGTGCCTTGCCGTCATAAGCGATCCCGCCAAGATGGCTGTCTGCCTCCATGCCAAAAGACATGATATAGGTATGACTTGTCCGGTCATACAAGGTCAGGGCGCCCAGTTTATCTTCTTCCAGTGCATAAGACGATACGATGATATAGTCCGGTGTGATGCAAAGCCCCTGCGGACACTGATACTCTGAGGCATACTTTTGCTGCAAAAGATCCTGGATCCGGGTTCCGGGATTGCCCGGCGTTTCCAGTTCATATAAAAAACTGTAGGTCAGGTCTTTGAGCAAAAGATCACCATCCTTTGCCTTGTAAGGATATTCCTGCACATTGCGGTTGGGTTCGATGCAAAGATTCCATTTGGCATACAACCGTTTGCCCCCGGTATCCTCTATGCGATAGATCCGTTCTTCCCAATTTTCGTCCAGATACCAGCCGCCAAAGAGATATCCCTCTCTTTTTGGATTTTTTAAAAGGATAGGCAGTTCATCTTCTGTCACAGACTCCGGGTTTAAGATAGAATTGCTCCCGCCGCCCAGTTCATAAAGGATCTGTCCTTTTTCTATGACATCTTCCAATCCCCATTTTGCCTCTAATGTCTGCCGCATGCCAAGCAAGGCGATCACAAAACAGGCAATAATACACGTTTCTTTTACTTTCATAAAAGTAGTCTTCCCAATTTTATGGATTTGATTATTTTTCGTACTTTAAACTTTTACGCTTTAAAGTGTTGACTTTAAGAATAAAAGTGACTATGATAAAATCTGTATTTAATATGAAAAGGAGTAATGCACTATGATCTTAGTAGTCAAACCACAAACACCTGAGGATGCCCTGCATCACCTTATAAAAGATATCGAAGCCACCGGATTACATACACACCTGTCCCGTGGCGAGGAAGTCACGATCATCGGTCTGATCGGTGATAAGACCAAGATCGACCTGACTGCCATCGAGTCCAACCCGATCGTCGACAAGATGATCCCGGTCACGGAAAGTTACAAACTTGCCAACAAAAAGTTTCATCCACAGCCAACCGAATTTGCCGTCAAAGACACCAAAATCGGTCCAGACAACATCACGATCATGTCCGGTCCTTGTGCCGTGGAATCCGAAGAACAACTGCTTACGATCGCCAGAGCCGTAAAGAAAGAGGGTGCGACCATCTTGCGCGGCGGTGCCTACAAGCCACGTACTTCCCCATACTCTTTTCAGGGCTTGGAAGAAGACGGTCTCCGCTATATGCAGACCGCATCCAAAGAGACCGGTCTGGCTACCATCTGTGAAGTCACTTCTGCTCACGCCGTAGCATCTGCTTTTAAATATGTAGATATGTTACAGGTTGGTGCTCGCAATATGCAGAACTTTGAACTCTTAAAAGAAGTCGGAAAAACCGGTATGCCGGTACTTCTAAAGCGGGGACTTTGCGCTACGATCGATGAATGGTTAAATGCAGCAGAATATATCATGTCTTCCGGCAGTTCCAAGGTAGCCTTATGCGAGCGCGGTATCCGCACCTATGAGACTTCCACCAGAAATACCTTGGATTTGTCTGCTGTCTGCGTCTTAAAGGAACGCACACACCTTCCGGTCATCGTCGATCCAAGCCATGCTACCGGCGTGCGCTCTTTCGTAGAACCTTTGGCAAAAGCAGCCATCGCCTGCGGTGCTGACGGTCTTATGATCGAAGTCCACAATGATCCGGCACATGCCCTGTCCGACGGTCCGCAGTCGCTTGATTTTGACCAGTTTGCTTCTGTGATGGAAGGCTTAAAGCCTTATATTTCACTTGCAGGTCGGACATTATAGTTACATAAGGAGAATCATTATGTTATACCCAAAAATCGGATTTATCGGTCTGGGATTGATCGGTGGATCCATCGCTAAGATTATCAAAGAAAAATACCCAGAAACGGAAATGATTGCGATCGCCTCACGCGAAAGCACCATACAGGCTGCCTATGCCGATGGCATCATCACAAACGATACTATGCTGGATTTGGAGGCTTTTGCGGATTGTGACCTTTTATTTTTATGCGGTCCGGTCAGGGTCAATGTCGATTACCTTACCCGTCTGGCTAATATTCTGCCGGCTCACTGTATCATTACAGATGTAGGAAGCGTCAAGGGGGATATCACAAAAGCCGTTGCTGATCTGGGACTGACCTCCCGCTTTATCGGCGGTCACCCAATGGCAGGTTCAGAAGCCATCGGTTACGACCACTCCAGTCCATACCTTCTGGAAAATGCTTATTATATCCTTACGGTAACAGATGATTTTTCTAGGGAAAGACTGGCAGACTTTTCTGCCTTTATCTCTTCTCTTGGTGCGCTCACACTGATCATGAGCCCGGAAAAGCATGATTTTGCAACGGCTTGCATCAGTCATCTGCCTCACGTCATTGCAGCATCTTTAGTCAATTTTGTTGCAGAGAATGATTTTGCGGATGAGACCATGAAGACGATCGCCGCCGGCGGTTTTCGCGACATTACAAGGATCGCATCCTCCTCTCCTGTCATGTGGCAGCACATCTGTGCCACCAATCGGGATGAGATCTTAAAGGCTGCTGCCCTTTACCAGAAAAGCCTGCAGGACTTTATCACATCTATCACAGACCAAAAGGAAGATGCTGTGATAAGGCTCTTTTCTTCGGCAAAAGATTACCGGGATGATCTTCCCCTCAAAAAACAAGGGGTACTTCCTTCGTCCTACGAGTTTTATCTGGATCTTGCAGATGAAGCCGGTGCCATTGCCACGATCGCGACAACACTGGCAGCCAACGGCATCAGTATCAAGAATATTGGTATTGTGCACAACCGAGAATTTGAAAAAGGTGTCCTGCGTATCGAGTTATACGATCAGGCTGCCATGGATGCAGCAGAACTTGTTCTCAGCAAGCATTACACGATTCACGAATCCTAGACTATCCGAGGTAAGAAAATGGAAATCAAAAAAGCAAATCATATCAAAGGTCAGATCCACATTCCCGGTGATAAATCCATATCCCACCGCGGTGTCATGTTCGGCGCCATTGCCGATGGCACGACCGAACTGACCGGCTTTTTGGATGGGGCAGACTGTCGTTCCACGATCGCCTGCTTTCAAAAAATGGGCATTGCCATTAAACAGGATGCCGATCACGTCGTGATCCAAGGAAAAGGCTTACATGGTCTGACAGAGCCAAGGAACATTTTGGACGTTGGCAACAGCGGCACCACGACAAGACTGATCAGCGGTATCCTATCCGGCTGTCCTTTTACCTCTACCTTAAATGGGGATGCATCCATCCAGAAAAGACCTATGCAGCGTATCATCAAGCCACTTTCTATGATGGGGGCAAGAATCACCTCCCTGCGTGGCAATGACTGCGCGCCTTTAGAGATCAAAGGTGGTGATCTGCATGCCATCCACTATGACTCTCCTGTGGCTTCCGCCCAGGTCAAATCCGCCATCCTTTTGGCTGGACTTTACTGCGATGGCACGACTTCCGTCACAGAGCCGGTCTTATCCCGTAACCACACCGAACTTATGTTGAGTGGTTTTGGTGCGAATGTGACCTCATCCGGAAGAACTGCAAGCATTGAGGGCAATCCGCACCTGGTCGGACAAAAGATTCAGATTCCGGGCGATATTTCTTCCGCTGCTTATTTTATTGCAGCCGCTTCTATCGTTCCGAATGCAGAACTTATGATCTACAATGTCAACTGTAACCCTACCCGCGACGGTATCCTAAAAGTTGCCGAACAGATGGGTGCAGATATCACTTACGAAAACAGACGCAAGGTATCCGGTGAGGAGGTCTGTGATCTGATCGTCCGTTCTTCTTCTTTACACGGTACGACCATTGAGGGAGACCTGATCCCGACGCTGATCGACGAGATCCCGGTCATTGCTGTCATGGCTGCATTTGCAGAGGGCGATACCATTATCCGGGATGCCAAAGAACTCCGTGTCAAAGAGTCTGACCGTGTTACCTCAGTTGTAGAAAACCTCAATGCCATGGGGGCTGATGCCATCGGAACAGAGGACGGCATGATCATTCATGGCGGACGATCCATGCATGGAACTCAGATCAAGACCTATGCAGATCACCGCATTGCTATGTCCTTTGCCATTGCCGGACTTGCCGCGGATGGCGTAACAACTTTTGATGACCCGGATTGCGTTGTCATCTCCTATCCAAACTTTTATGACACTTTACAAAATATCTCATCGTAGATCGATCCTTCGCACATAAAAAAACCTCTGGCTTAAGATGCATTACATCCTAAGTCAGAGGCTTTTTTGTATTTCTTATTTATTTTTCTTGCCGCAGCACTGCTTGTACTTGCGACCAGATCCACATGGACAAGGATCATTGCGTCCAACCTTAACGGTATTACGGATCGTGTGTGCATTCTTTGCCTCACGATACAAGGTTTTTTTCTTGTCTGCATCAAAGATTTCATCCCACTGTGGAAGTTCATAGAGCCAGTCAGCCTTAGCATCTACCATATTCTCATATAACTTCTCCTTATCAAAAGCCAGAGAAACTACGGTATCCTCTTCCATGGTCTCGATCGGGTTCGGTGTGATCAGACTGTCATTGATACCATCCAAAAATCCGGTCATAGCCATAATGTCGATCTCATACTTATCAGCCAATTCCTTGACGGTGCCGGAAACTTCTTCATCCGGATTGTCCAGTAATTTTTCATAGATACCCTTCTCGATCAAGAAATAATTCTGCCAAAATCTCTGTAATGTGGCACGATCCTGCTCCTGGTTGTAGGAGATTTTCTGCCATTCCTGTAATAATGCCATATCTTTTTCCATCCTTTATCACTTTTGTAGCACATATACGATACCACAGACCATAAAAAAAAGCAAAACATAATTTTGCCAGAGGGCAAGGACGGCTCGCGCTCTCTCCACCGTCCTCTAGCACAATCCCTTTATATGTGGTATCATGTCCTTATCAATTATGAAGGAGAACCCTTATGCAACGTTTACGACAGATCCTTGCCATCATCGGCATTATCTTATTGGTTGGCATGTATGTCCTCACCATCTTTGCCGCCGTCTTTGACAATACCAAGACCATGTCTTATCTGACAGCCTCCATTGCGGCAACCATTCTCGTGCCATTTACCCTGTGGCTGTTAAATATCATGATCCAGAACAAAAAGAAAGATCAGGACGAAAAAAAGGAGCACTAAGACTCATCCGGCATTAAGTCGGAAGTGCTATAGCCGCATGCCGTCAACATAGAAGAATCGATCACATAGACCTTGCTCTCATCATAATTTACCATGAGATAATATTTATCGGTGATGGCGTTTTGCATACCGATCGTAAAGGTCGTCTCACTATCTTTGGTTGTGACGGTCACTTCATTGGTGGCTGACGAAAATCCATACTGGCTGATATCGTCTGTGTCCTCAATGACATCACTGGCTTTGATGGTGGTAAGATAAGATAACATGGTCTTGACCTTGTCATCATCTAAGATCACACCGTCCGCATCCTGCCACTGATCATCCGTTTTCGTCAGTGTCACCTGCGCACCATTGTTATAATAGGCTACCTTTGTCACATCATCTGCATCCACAGAATATACCTGAATACTTTCCTCCGCAGAGTCAATGGCATCTGCCTTCTCTTTTTTATCTGCCAATTTCTTAGCCCCCAGCAATCCCAGCAGTGCTACACCCAATAGCACTGCCAGAATGAGCAGGGTCTTTTTTTGCTTATCCATCTAACGTTTTCTCCTTCTCGCCCAGACAATGATACCGATAATGATAAGGACGATCGGCATAAAGATGCCCCAAAGAATACCATAGACAAGCATAGCATTTGCTGAAACTGTCAGGTTGGATACCGTATAATCCTTTGCTGCGATCACTACCGCATTATCACTGTTTTCATCATCTGTTGTCACAAGTGCATTTACGATACCATTGAAAAGCGTTGCATTATGACCGGATACGATCTGATTGGCACTATCTGTACACATCATAGCTGAACCAAGCACACAGAGTTCGCCTCCATTTTCATTTGTGACCATCATGCCCAGACTATATTGTCCCTGGGTATCGCCATCCTGAACACTCGCTATATTGGCCGCATCCGCCTGTGACTGAACGGCAGCAATATTGGCCGCTGCTTTAGCGATCGTAGTGTCTGAAGTCGTCATAAATGATGTCACATTGCTGTCATCCTCTCCCGTATAGGTAAGTCCCACACTGTAAGGCACAAAGACCTGTGTCATACCAGCCACAGAAGAAGACACTTCCGTATTTTCTACATTTGGCAAAAGATAAAATGGACTCTGATAATAATAAGAACGATCTGTCTCTGCCAAAAGACTCTCAGTTGTCTCAATGCTATTATCAGAAAGTAATTTCTTAAAGTTTGTCAGATCATTCCACTTGGAATAATCGATCGACAGATAGATCTTTCCGCCATTTCCCAGATACTGGCTCAATTTGCTCAGATCATCTTCCGACAGATCCGACTGCGGTGCTGTGATAAAGAGTGCCTGACAATCCTCCGGGATCGCATCTACGGTCAAAAGGCTGAGTGATCCTACATTCATGAAACGCTTCTGGAATACTTCTGAAAAGTCACCGGAAAGCGTTGACTCATCATGCCCTGTCAGTTCATATACATTAGTCGTAGACTCGGATGTCACATACTGGATGGCTGCTGTCACCTGTCCCTCACAATCATATCCTGTCACGGAATAATTGTAACTGGAGTCATAAGAATACTCATAAATATCGGAATTGTAGTCAATGACCTTAGAGCGGTCTCCACAGACAACAATAATGGAATTACTGGTCACATCACTGTCCGTATACTTGGATGCAAAAGTCGGACTGACATTCGGATCCACATATTTTACCTTGACATGCTTGGATGCAGATGCATATTTCTGCAAGGTGCGGTCTACATTATCATCTTTGCTGTTTTTATTTACCATGACATAAAGTGTCACATCATCTTTTAAGGTATCCAGATACTTCTCCGTGTCTTCCGTAATGGAATAAAGTTTCTGGGATGTTGCATCGATCTGCGTATAAGTCTCCGGCAAAGCGGATGCGATCAGATTGACAACCACCGTCAGTGCCACGACAATAGCGATCATACCGGTACTAAATACGGAGGTAGAGATCATGTTGCGGCTGATCGTCCATCTGCGCTTCTGGATCATCTGCTCTGTCAAAAAGAGTGCCAGCGCGATCACAGAAAGATAATAGACGATACCGGTAACAGAAAGGGTTCCATTGAAGAAATCATCCAATGGCGTATAAAGGTCATAACATCCTAAGATCTTGGTCAAAAGATTACCGGATGATGAGATCACGCTGCAGATGGATGACATCATATAGCCAACAAAGATCAAGCCAAAGGATACAACAGCGGAAATGACCTGGCTCTCTGTGAGTGAAGATACAAAGGTACCGATGGCGATCGTTGCCAGACCATAGAGCCAGAAGCCTAAAATACCCACATAAGTCTCTGCCAGCGGCACCTCACCAAAGATCATAAGTACCAAAGGTGCCACACAGATAACGCCGATACAGATCGTATAGACAAGGGCAAGCGCCAAAAACTTACCAAGTACGATCTTTCCTACGGATATCGGTGCCGTCAAGAGCAACTGGTCGGTCTTGGCATGTTTTTCCTCTGCCAAAACACGCATGGTAAGGATCGGCACGGTCACCATAAATAAAAAGGCGATGGCTGACAAAGAATAAGATATATAAGGATAACCATAGGACAGATTATAGACAAAGAAATAGAGTCCAAATAGTGCTAAGGTAATACCGATGAACAGCCATCCGGTAATGTTCCAGAATATGGATTTAAATTCTCGTTTAAAAATTGCAAGCATTATTCTTTGTCCTCCTTTCCTGTCAGTTCGATAAATATTTCTTCCAAGGATGCTGCTTTCTCTTCATCCATGGCAAAATCTGCCACTAATTTTCCATGATCAATGATATAAATGTAGTCACATACGGCACTGACCTCGGATAAGATATGGGAACTTAGGATCACGGTATGGTCTTTGCCAAGTTCCTTGATCAGATCACGCATTTCGATCATCTGCACCGGATCCAGACCAACGGTAGGCTCATCCAAAATGATAATGGATGGGTTGCCTAGGATTGCCTGTGCCAATCCGACACGCTGTTTGTAACCTTTTGACAAATTGCGGATCAGGCGATGCTCCATCTCAGAGATGCCGGCTTTTTCCATGACATCCACGATATGTTCGTCGCGCTCTTTTTTTCCGATGCCTTTTAACTCTGCACAAAAGTCCAGATATTCATATACACTCATATCCGTATAAAGGGGCGGGATCTCCGGCAGATAGCCGATCTCCTTTTTGGCTGCCTCTGCCTCTTTGAAAATGTCATGCCCACACACTTTGACACTGCCGGATGTCGCACCGATATAACCTGTGACCATATTCATTGTCGTTGTCTTGCCTGCACCATTCTTTCCAAGCAAGCCATAAATATGCCCCGGTTCAATCTTCATGCTCAGATTATCCACAGCCGTAAGTGAGCCGTATTTTTTTACCAGATGTTCTACTTCTATCAAATTGATTTCCTCCCTAATTTTTCCAAAATCACACATTGATTATTGTATTTCACCTATGTGCTGATAAGGTGTTAGAATTGTGTCAATTCTGTGAATAAGATAAGGCGTACCACGAAAAAAGAGAGCCCTCCACCAAGTGCTCTCTTTCGTCTTGTCTTTATCTTAGTTCATATTACTTTACATCGCGGTAAATAATATCTTCTCTTCCCGGTCCATTAGAGATCATAGTGATTGGGAAGCCAATCTCTTTTTCTACAAACTCAATGTAGTTACGGCAGTTTTCCGGAAGATCTTCATACTTTCTGATACCGCGGATATCACATTTCCAGCCCGGAAGTGTCTTATAGACAGGTTTTGCCTTTTCCAGTAAATGGGTAACCGGGAAGTCGGTCGTAACCTGACCACCGATTTCATAGCCCACACATACCGGGATCTCATCCAGATAGCCCAATACATCAAGCACGGTAAAGGCTACATCCGTCGTGCCCTGCATACGGCAACCGTATTTGCTGGCAACACAGTCAAACCATCCCATACGTCTTGGACGACCTGTTGTGGCACCAAACTCACCGCCATCACCACCGCGTCTGCGGAGTTCGTCTGCTTCATCACCAAAGATCTCGCTGACAAAAGCACCGGCTCCAACTGCGGAAGAATAAGCCTTACATACGGTAACGACCTGCTCGATAGACTGTGCCGGAATACCTGCGCCAATGGCACCGTAAGCAGCCAAGGTAGAGGAAGATGTTACCATCGGATAGATACCATGATCCGGATCCTTTAAAGTACCAAGCTGACCTTCCAAAAGAATAGTCTTGCCTTCCTTTAAGGCATTCCACAAATAAGAAGAAACATCGCAGACATAAGGTGCGATCATATCGCGGTAACTATGTAAAGTCTCCAACAAATCATCCGGGTCAATGAGTGGCTTGTGATAAAGGTGCTCTAACAATACATTCTTGGACTCACAGGTACGTGCAACCTTTTCCTTTAAAAGTTCATCATCAAAGAGTTCGCTGACCTGATATCCAACCTTTGCATACTTATCAGAATAAAATGGTGCAATGCCGGATTTGGTAGAGCCGAAGGAAGCCTTTCCTAAACGCTCCTCTTCATACTGATCAAATAAAATATGATACGGCATAACGATCTGTGCACGATCTGATACCTTGATCTTTGGCATTGGCACATTTTTGTCTGTAATAGACTTGATCTCGTCAAACAAGACAGGAATGTTTAAGGCTACCCCATTACCAATAACGCTTGTTGTGTGATCATAAAATACGCCGGATGGCAAGGTATGAAGGGCAAACTTACCATAATTATTGACGATGGTATGTCCTGCATTCGCTCCTCCCTGAAATCTCACAATGATATCGGCATTCTGCGCAAGCATATCTGTGATCTTACCCTTTCCTTCGTCACCCCAATTGGCACCAACAACTGCTTTTACCATGCTCTTGTTCCTCCTAAAAAATTTATTAAAATGATGTTAATTTCTTTGTACAAGTCACTGCAAGTGCACCCGGTCCAATATGACTGGATACGACCAAAGATAAAGGATCCACAAAAATATCATGTCCCGGGAAGCGTTCTTCCACTTCTGCCTTGAACTTGGCGATCTCTTCCTCATTCTGGGTATGTGCCATAGCAATGATAGTATTCTCGCCGGTCGGATCATGGAGCACTTCGTCCATATCCTTGGCAATGGCATCCATCATGATCTGCTTTGCCTGTTTGACCGTTCTCGCCTTAGCAAAACTGTCTAACTTTTCTCCGCGGATCTGCAATACCGGTTTTATCTTAAGCAAAGAACCAATAGCCGCAGCAGCCGGTGTGATCCTTCCACCCTTTTTGAGATACTCCAGCGTATCTACCATGATGTAGATGGTTGACTCAAACTTCATCGCCTCTAATATCTCTTTGATCTCTGTGGCAGACTTTCCTGCATCTGCAAGTTTCTTGGCATCATAAACGGATAACTTCATGGTAACGGAAATACGCTGATTGTTGACAACCTGCACCTTACCATCGTAATCCTCAGCCAACATGATGGCTGTCTCACAGGAACTGCTGAGTCCGCTGGACAAAGGAATATATACGACCTCATCATATTCCTCAAGCAGACTTTCCCACTTGTCGATCACATCACCTACGACCGGCATGGAAGTTTTGATCTCTGCCCCCTCTGCCTGTCTTGCAAAGAACTGGTCTGTCGTAAGATCCACGCCTTCATAAAAGACCTCGTCATTGATATAGACCGGTGTCGGGAAGACGTAAATCCCTGCCTGCTCGGCTTCTTCCTGTGTGATTCCACTGTTACTGTCTGTTAAAATCGCTACTTTACTCATATGGTCCTCATTTCGTTTTTATCCATCTTGTGCATGTCTTCACACACATGGTTTATCATACCATACTTTATAGGTACTGGCAAATGCGTTTTGCACAAAAAAAGGGCGGCGTTTCCGCCGTCCTTTTTAAAGACCTTACATCATTCCCATACCCGGATTTGCTGGCATTTCCGGTGCCGGTTCCTTGATGTCTGCAACAACAGATTCTGTTGTAAGCAAGGTAGATGCAACAGAGCATGCATTCTGTAATGCGCTACGTGTTACCTTGACAGGATCCAGGATACCTGCCTCTACCATATTGACATAAGTCTCATTATAAGCATCAAAGCCAAATCCCGGCTGTGCTTCTCTTACCTTATTGATGATAACGCTTCCTTCCAATCCGGCATTTGCTGAAATATGGAAAAGCGGAGCCTCCAGCGCCTTTAATACAACCTTGGCACCTGTCTTTTCATCACCTTCCAGTGTTGCAGCATATTTTGCTACTTCTTTTGCTGCATCTGCTACTCCACCTCCAATAACAACTGCCGTAACTTTATCGGCAAGTTTCTTGGCTGGAGATAACATTTCCAATCCAACTTTGACTGGATTTCCTTCTGCAGTTTCTACATATACCATGATATTCTTACATTCTGCCATGTCCTTTGTTCTCCCTTCCTAGAATACTTTGGCATCTGCCATCATAGCGACTGCTTTTATTGCTGAATCTTCTGGTGTTTCTTCCTGAATCTTGATTCCGGCTTCTTTCTTCGCTGGTTCATATAATTTAACGATCTGAACCTTTGCATTAGATTCTCCGACTTTTTCTTTTTCAAGATCAGCAAGATCAGCTTCTTTAATATCGCCGATTGGTTTCTTTCTTGCTGCCATTTTATTCTTGATCGTTGGGTAACGTGGGTCATATTCTGGTTTTGTGACTGTTACAACACATGGTGCAGAAGCTTCTACTGTACGGTATCCTTCTTCTGTTTCCTGTTTTGCTGTCACTTTATCGCCATCTAAAGCGATTTCTGTAATATTTGTGATCACACTTGTTCCAAGTTCTTCAGCTAACATTAAGCCACCCTGTCCAAGTGCGG
>OKXB01001370.1_pt1 | contig 24401 bp, 22 predicted proteins | sample 1601731 | NCBI WGS metagenome assembly OKXB01 (sample SAMN04414077, study PRJEB24778) | human gut metagenome | material: faecal | host: Homo sapiens
TATGGGCGTTACGGAAGTAATACGCGGGCGCGACCTGTTAAGTTCTTCCGCACCGCAGCTTTATTTATACAGGCTTTTGGGCTTTAAGCCGCCGCAGTTTGGGCATTTGCCGCTTTTAACCGCGCCGGACGGCCGCCGCCTTGCCAAACGCGACATGGATTTGGACATGGGCGCTCTGCGCAGCCGTTATACGCCGGAAGAAGTTATCGGCAGGCTCGCCTTTTTAGCCGGGCTGATTGATAAAGAAGAACCTGTAAAAGCAGCAGAGCTCCTTCCTTCATTTGACTGGCAGAAAATACCAAAGGAAAACATTACCGTTACTAACTAAAAAATCCTCCGCCACAAAGCGGAGGATTTTATTTTTTTAACGAACGTTAAATACCTTGCCCGGATTTAAAATTCCTTTCGGGTCAAGAGCGGCTTTAATAGCACGCATCATTTTCATTTCGACAGGGTCGGTATATTTTTCCATAGCGGGCAGCTTTTTGGCGCCAATGCCGTGCTCGCCGCTCAGGCGTCCGCCAAGGCTGTAAACATAAGCGTAGGCTTCGGCGTGGAATTCGCTGAGCTGTTTTTCCCATTCTTCTTCGCTTAAATCGCATTTCAAAATCTGGAAATGCAGGTTGCCGTCACCGGCATGCGCCAGGCACAACAGTTTAAAGCTGTATTTTTTGGAAACTTCGTTAAGATGTTCAATGCACTCGGCAATTTTATCAACTGGCACAACCAAATCGTCCGAAGTGCTGATAAGGCTCAGCACACGGGTGGATTCCAGGCAGTTGCGGCGGATTTTCCATACGCGTTCGTCAGCTTCCAGAACATCGGTTGCGCCGCTTTCGGTGCAGATTTCGTCAAGCTGCTCCATTTTGCTTTCCAGTTCTTCTTCGTTAAAGGTTTCAACCGTAATAATTACATAATAACCATCCTCGTAATGCGGCAGTTTAAGTTCGCAGTAATCGCTGGCGCTGCGTACAAAGCCGTTGTCCATAAACTCAACGCTGGTCGGGTTCAGGCCTGCTTTAATCAGGTTCGGCACAACGCCGATGGCTTTGTCAAGCTCGGTAAAGATAGCGAGGATATCCAGTTTATAAGGGCACAGCGGCAAAAGTTTAAGAGTGGCCTTGGTAATAATGCCCAAAGTGCCTTCACTGCCCATTACAAGCTGTTCCAGGCAGTAGCCGGTGCTGTTCTTTTTAAGGGTGGAGCCAAGCGTTACAATATCGCCGGTAGGGGTAACAACTTCAACGGAGTAAACCTGATTGCGGGTAGTGCCATAACGCACAGCCTTGTTGCCGCCGGCGTTGGTTGCAATATTACCGCCGATTAAGCAGCTGTCGGCACTGCACGGGTCGCCTGCATACAAAAAGCCTTCTTTATTGGCGTATTCCTGAATTTCCAAAGTTCTGGCACCGGCTTCAACAACCATGTACATGCCTTCTTTGTTAAGCTCAAGAATTTTATCCATGCGTTCCATTAAAAGCACAATACCGCCGCAAACGGGCACTGCACCGCAGGATACGCTTGTACCGGCGCTGCGCGGAGTTACAGGCACGTCAAACTCGTTGGCAATTTTCATAACGGCTGCCACTTCTTCGGTATTGGCAGGCATTACAACAACTTCCGGCAGATGATGGTAATGCGGGTCGGTTTCTTCGTCCGTTTTGTATTTATCAAGAGTTTCAGGGTCGGTCATTACATATTCAGCGCCTAATGCTTTGCGCAGAGCCTCCAGTACTTCTTCGGTGACCGGTTTGTAGTTCATCATTTTCTCAAATCCTTTCTGCTGTCCTTCATTTAAAATTCTTAATCTACATTAAAAATCTTACCGGGGTTCAAAATACATTTCGGGTCCATGGCTTTTTTAATGGTACGCATTAAATTCAGTTCGCCCGGACGGGTATATTTTTCCATTTCGGCAAGTTTCTTGGCACCAATGCCGTGTTCACCGGCAAGGCGGCCGCCAATGCTGTAAGCATAGGTATAAACTTCATCATGGAATGCCTGTACGTTGTTTTCCCATTCTTCATCGGTCAAATCGCATTTGCACAATACAATATGCAGATTGCCGTCGCCTACATGGGCACAGATAAGCGGCGTGAACGGATATTTTTCGCCGGTTTTCATCACAAATTTAACTGCGTCGGCAACTTTATCGCGCGGCACAACAACGTCGTCCGTAAGGGATACGAGGCTGATAAGACGCACGCTTTCCTGACAGTTGCGGCGCATTTTCCAGATGCGTTCGTCTGCTTCCAGCACTTCTACCGCACCTGCTTCGGTGCACAGCTCGTCAAGGCGTTCCATCTTCATATCCAGTTCATCTTCGTTGTAGGTTTCAACGGTAACAATAACATAAATGCCGTCCTCATAATGCGGCACATTTTTATATTCGCAGTAATCTGCGGTGGTGCGTACATAGGTATTATCCATGTATTCAATGCTGGTCGGGTCAATGCCTGCCTTTAAAAGCAGCGGCACCAAATCAATAGCTTTATCCGGGTCGGTAAACACGGCAACAAGGTCGAACTTATACGGGCACAGCGGCAAAAGTTTAAGGGTTGCTTTGGTAATAATGCCCAAAGTACCTTCGCTGCCCATAATAAGCTGTTCCAGGCAGTAGCCGGTGGAGCATTTTTTCAAACGCGCGCCAACTTCAATAATTTCACCGGTCGGGCTTACAAATTCAATTTCATGTACCTGGTCGCGGGTAGTGCCGTAACGCACTGCCTTATTGCCGCCTGCGTTGGTTGCCAGGTTGCCGCCGATTAAGCAGCTGTCGGCACTGCACGGGTCGCCTGCATAAAGATAACCTGCTTCGTTGGCAACACGCTGAACTTCAACGGTAGGCACACCGGCTTCGGTAACAAGATACATGCCTTCGGTATTCAGCTCGATAATTTTATTCAAACGTTCCATTAAAAGCACAATGCCGCCGCAGACAGGAATTGCACCGTCGGCAAGGCTGGTGCCTGCGCTGCGTACGGTAACGGGCACATCAAATTTATTGGCAAGTTTCATAATTTCCGCAATTTCCTGGGCAGAAGCAGGCTTTACAACAACTTCCGGCTTGTGGAATTTACGCGGGTCTGTTTCTTCGTCAGTCTGATAGTGTTCCAGTGTTTCAGCATCAGTCATAACGTATTCAGCGCCTACAACACCTTTTAATGCTTCAATTACTTCTTCGGTAACAGGAGCATAAGTTTTCATACTTCATCATCCTTCCATAACTGCCGCCAAAATGGCAGGCAGGTAAAATACATATCTTTAATAATTATAATACAAAACTGCATGAATTTCAAAATTACAGACGCCAAAGTAAACAAAAAATCCCTGCTAAAAAACAGGGATTTTAAAAATTTTACATTGAATTAAAAATTGCGCTGGTAGCTGATGCCGATAATTTTGGTAAAGCTGTCGTGCGTATGGGCGTGGCCAGTAATCTTCTCATTTTCTCGGAAAGCAAAATTCAGATCTCCTACATCCATCCAGCCCAGTGCCAAAGCTACAGTCTGGTCTTTATCGTTATAGCGTGCGCCGATGGAATAAGTTTTCCTGTTGCCGGTCGGCACCATAAAATCTCCGCCGTTATAAGGAATGGAAGATTCATCGTAAGCAAAGCCTGCCATCAGTGTATATTTATCACTTAATTTATGCTCCACGCCGATGGCATAGCGCCAGCCGTCCTCCCAGTTTTTGGGATTGTTTACAAGCCCATCTATTTTGCCTGTATCACTAATCATAATATCAAGATTTTTGTAAGTATCCCAGCCGGTACGCACAGCATTTAATTCCACGCGGGTTCTATCGTTAAATTTATGGCTGTAACCTATATGCCACGATTCCGGCAGGGTTACCTCACCATAAGCATCACCGGAAACAGTTTTTCCTGTTCCCATAAAATTATACGCATTAAAATCAGCTTCCATGGAATGTTTAATGCGGCTGCGGTATACTACGCCGATTTCATTCTTATCGTCAAAAGCATAGTTAGCAGCGGCATTCCAGCCTAAAGCATAGCTTTCGCCTTTCGTATGCGTTGGCATACCAAGTGCTAAATTTTTCTCCATCGTCAAGCCAACATAGTTAATTTCCGCACCCACAGCTGCGCTCCATTTATCATCAAACTTGTGTGCCAAAGTTGGCGTAACGCTTACACCGTTTAAGCGTGATAAAAACGCATTAGTTGAAACATCGGAACCGCGTTCAAATTCGGACACCATGGCAAAGCGGCTGAACGCACCAATGCCGAACCAGTCTTTGTTATTCAGTTTTTTTACATAGTAAGTTCCCGGAGCAAAACCGAAATGCACACGGTTAGTACCGCTGTCAATCACATCTCCATTTTTATTATACAAATCGTATTCGCCATGCGGGCTGATGTAGGTTGCACTTACCTTAAAAGCCTCGCCGTCCACCTTAGTGATAGATGCCGGGTTGTAAGCCACGTTAGCAGCGTCGCCTTCAGCAAACATACGCGCCCCGCCCATGGCAACACCTTCGGCACTCCATTCGTTAATGGCAAAGCCTTCTGCCCCGGCAGCCTGCGGCAAACCCAAAGCACATAAAATACCTATTGCTAAAACTTTATTTTTTAAATTCACATCGTCACCTCTGTTAAAATTATTAGCAGCTGGTACTATTGTAACAGATTTGTGAATTTTTAGCTACAAAAAATACGCCCCTGCATTAATAAGGGGCGTACAATGTCTTTATTTATCGTCAATACCACGGCGCAGCACTATTGGGCGCTGCTTTTCCCACGGTTTATACTGCACGGTGCTGCAAAATTCATAGGCTTTATAGCGTTTTGCGGCGTCTTCTTCCACTGCGGCTTTAGCCAGGTCGCGTTCAGCAATATTGTTTTGCGGGTAATACTTAAAGGCTTCGGCGTAAAATTCACTTGCTTTAGCGTCATCGCCTGCATTATGCGCATCTTCTGCCAAAAACTTCAGTGCAAAATATTTATACGGGTTCACACCGTTGTTGTCCTTTTCAGCTTCAACCATTGCCTTGGCTTCATCAACAGCCTGCTGCTTTTTGCCTGCTTCGCTCAGCACCATCAGCCTGCGGTAAAACATATCGCCGCGGGCGCAGCTGTGAAAGCTGTGTTTATAAGCACGGCTCAGGTCGTATGCTTCTTTTAAATAGGTAAGAGCCGCTTCTTCGCTTTTGGCCAGTTTCCAAACTATTTCAGCAATATCGCGCAGGCACAAAACCTTGTGTTCCGCTTCGCTTAAACCATATTCCGGGTCGTCATCCATATTGGGCTCTACATTTACAACAGTGCTTAAAACACGCATTGCACTTTCGGTATCGCCCATCCAGTAAAGCGCGCGCCCTACAATCGAGCGGCAGCGCCAGTCGTTATAATCCTGTATCATGCCTACCGGCACAGGGTATTCTCCGTTAGCCAAACGGGAAACATAACCCATCCATTCCTGTTGGTCCATATTATCTGCCTCCTGTCAGTCTGCTTTATTTAATTGTACCATAATAAAATATTTTTGGCATAAAAAAGGGCTGCCGCACACATGGAAAGATGTGCGCACAGCAGCCTAAAATAAGGGAAAGCGTTAGTTAAGGCAATGTATAAAAACATCATTGCACAGTGCAAATTATACACTGCTAAAAGAAATTTGTCAAGTCTTTCTATAATTTATTGAAATTATTAATTTTTTGTAACATTTTCGGCGTAGCCGCATAACACAAACGCACTAACAGCTAAAATATTCTTTCTTTTACTGCGCTTTTAAAAGCTGCGGTGCCATTAATGTTTCCTTTACATCTTCCCATACAACAAAATTGGCCTTGCTGAAGCCGTTAAAAGTTGTTGCCGATGCCGATGTATAAGCCCCGCAGATAGGCACAAGGATTAAATCGCCTTCTTCTTGGCGCACTGTCATTTTACCGCGGAACATAATGTCAAGCGAATCGCAGCTTGGGCCTGCAAAAGTAGCGGCCACCTGCTCGCCTTTTTTAAAGCTGATAAGTTTAAAGTCCCACTGGTCAAAAAGCACGCCGGAAAAAGTTCCGTAAAGGCCTTCATCAAGGAAATACCACGGCTGCCCGCCGCGCTCCGTTACGCCGATAACACTGGTAATAAGGTTTACTGCCGTACCGCAGATAAAACGCCCCGGCTCTGCCCAGATTTCCACTCCCGGAAAATCTTCGTCAAGGCGTGCATTAATCTGATTGAGCATTTCCTGCAAATTAAAGCGTACTTTCGGTTCGGGAATGGGGAATCCCCCGCCGATATCCATAATGCGCAGCTGCATGCCTGCCGCCGCTGCTTCTTCAAAAATTTCACGCGCAATATCAAGCGCATACAAATACGGGTCGGCACTCGTAGTCTGGCTGCCTACATGAAAAGCAATACCGGCAGCATCAAGCCCTGCATCCCTTGCTTTCAGCAAAAGTTCCAAAGCCTGCTCACGGGCGGCGCCGAATTTTTTATTCAAATCGACATGAGCCGAACTGTTATCTATCCTGATGCGCAAAAGTACCGTTGCATCCGGGCACTCACGCGCCATTTTATCTATTTCGCCTGCGCTGTCAAAAGTCATCTTGCCAACACCGGCATTACGGCAGGCACGCAGCCCGTTTACCGTTTTCATCGGGTTCGCGTAAATCATCCTGCTGCCGTCAACGCCAAGGGAACTTAATTCCATAATTTCCCCGTCGGAAGCAACGTCAAAGTTAGAGCCTAGGTCACGCATCAGTTCCAAAATGCGCCTGTGCGGATTGGCTTTAATGGCATAAAAAACTTTAACGCGCGGCAGATGCGTGCGCAAAAGGCGGTAATTTTTTTCAATCTGCTCCAGCGAAAGCACCAGAAGCGGAGTACCATATTCCTGGGCCAGCGCCTCGGTTTCTTCTTTGTTAAGCCTGAAATATTTTTCTTTTTTCATATCCACTCTCCCCTTGCCTGAGCATTAATTAACGTATATGATTGTACCACAATTTTCAGAAAGTACAATAGGAAAATGAAAGAAATTACAAAATTTTAAAGGAGTTGCGTCCAAAACTTTAATAATCGCTGATAGCGGCAATTTTAAGCGGAAAAATCCCTAAATTTTACAGTTTTTTAATCTTTTTTCATTCCACCAAATATTGTGGCACGGCAAAGAGCCTTAAGCAAAATACGGCAAAATAAAACGCTATTTCAGCATACCAAAACTATCTGGACGGTTTTTCTTTACTATTATATTCGCCTTAAAATCAATCTTATCTTAAAAACTGCAATAAAAAAACACCCGCAAATAATGCAGGTGCGCATATTTTCTGGAGCGGGTGACGAGACTCGAACTCGCGACACATAGCTTGGGAAGCTATTGTTCTACCACTGAACTACACCCGCATGTGTAACATTTGTACTTACACATTATAGCATAACTCTCTAAAGCATTGCAATACCTGCGTTTGAGAAATGTAGTCAAAACAAGCAAAATTTTAAATTGTAATCTTTGGATCGAAAACGTGTTTGTACAAAGTACAAAAATTTTGTATTTTATGTGAATTTAGGTGATTTTATTTCAAATAAGCACCTGATAAGCACCTGACAAGCACCGCGGTATCTGAAAATCCATTAATTACCATGAAAAAAATTGCACCTGATGACAGCTTTCAAAAGTAATAATTATAATTTTAATTAAACTTGCACAATCTACAGCAAAATTTTTAATATGTTATAGGTTGTGTAAGTTTATTTATTAAATAACGCACCTAAGTAGAATTTGAGTTCAAGATTTCCATATAAATATAACTAACTTTTTTATTAGAATGATTGTTAGAAATAGAAGAAATTTATAAAGTGTCTATTGTTCTATAAACCACTTGCCGTCTTCATCAAAAATCTTATACTCACGTCCTCGAATCCGGCAGATGTAACGGATGCCTATGCCACCGCATTTGGTTGCGGCGGCTTTTCTAATATCCAGCACACGGTCAATATCAAAGCGGCGCCCGTCATCCCAAATTATGGTTTTAGGTAAGGCAAGCCCGTCCTTACGGTGTTCAACAATTATATCCAGTTCAATTCGTGGCATCTTCAGCACCTTCTTATCTAAAATATGATACCGGGTGTATGGTATGGTCTTCTTTGGGGTTAAAGCCAGTCAGATTCCGGTCTAACAGGCTTGACGCACGCAGTATGGAATCATGCCCAAATCGTTTGCGCAGGCCATCTATTGTACGGGCTAAATTTTCAGCAGCTAAATTTCTGCTCTCATCTTCAAATAGAGAAAGTTCAATCAACGTATCTGCCGTTACTAAATTAATGCCCCTAAGCGCAACGGCTCTCACCGGATAAAACCAGCGGTAGTTGGCGCTAAAAAGCTGCATGGCTGCTGCTATAATATCGCTGCTAAAAAAAGTAGGCCGGCTTATTTTTTGCTGCCGGGTCATGTAATACAGGTTCTTGTCCCTTATCTGTATTTCAACGCCAGTGCATTTTAAATTATAATCCCTTAGTCTTGCCGCTACCGACTCAGCAAGCACTGTAAAAACAAGCTGCACATCCTCATCAGCGGTTAAATCCCTTGGGCAGGTAATTCCATTGCCAACAGACTTTACAGCGGCTTCCTGCCCAAGTAAACGCACAGGAGCAGTATCTAAACCGTTTGCAAAAAGCCAAAGTATCTCGCCCCATTTGCCGAGTTTACGGCACAAAACATCTTTAGGGCATTTGGCAATGCCGCCGATAGTTGTAATGCCGATACTTGTTAACTTACGGCTTGTTGCTTTGCCTACATACAATAAGTCTGAAGCTGGAAGTGGCCATACCAAAGACTTAAAATTATCAGGCATAATATCCGTAATAGCGTCCGGTTTCTTATAGTCTGAGCCTAATTTAGCAAAAATCTTATTGAAAGAAACACCGATACTTACGGTAATACCGAGTTCATCTTTTACACGTTTACGTATTAATTCTGCTATATCATGCGCACTACCAAAAATAGATAATGAGCCTGTAACATCCGCCCAGTTTTCATCCAAACCGAACGCTTCAATCTGGTCTGTATAATCATATAGTATGCCTCTGGCAAGACGAGAGAATTTAAGGTACTTGGCAAAATCGGGCGGTACGGTAACAAGCTTCGGTGCTTTCTGCTTGGCTTCCCAGATTGCTTCGCCGGTTTTAACGCCCAACCGTTTTGCTATCATATTTTTAGCCAGTATAATGCCGTGCCTGTTAAGCGGGTCGCCTGCAACGGCAACGGGCAGATGCCGGATTTCAGGACGGTACAGGCACTCGACCGAAGCGTAAAAGTTATTCATATCGACATGAATGATGGAGCGCATAATAAGACCTCAGTATAATAACGAACAAAAAGTGAACTATTAAAGCATTATAACAAACAAGTGTTTTAATAAAGTATAGCACTATTTCATTGGCATGACAAGAATGAAAGTTATTGCTTAAAGAAAAAGCCACATCAAAATTGATGTGGCAATAATGTTTAAATTTATATCATATCTTTGTAAGTTACCAGTTTAACTTTATCATTTTCATTTGCAAGTTGCTGGCAGGCAGCAGTAAAGCCGGATTTTGAGAAAATGTAATAATAGCACTCATTAAACCACGGCAACAGTTTGCGCCTTTCCAATAATGTTTCCAGTACATCCTTATCTGTTTTTTCATTGCGCCACTTACATTCGCATAAGATTGCTTTATCATTATTTGCAGCAACAATATCAATTTCTTCTTCACGTTTCATTTTTGGGTTATTGCCCCACCAACGTCCGAAGTTTTGGAATTGTACAGGCAGATTGGTATAATTTTCCAGCAAATAGTCTGCGCAGATGTTTTCAAAAACTTTACCCATATATTCATTGATGTGTGGTTGAATATTTGTCCATGCTGCTTCCGGCATGTTACGCTGAACAAGAATGTTATTTTCGGGTATGAATTTATACCAAAAACGGAACATACCATCCTTGATGCCGTAAATGCTTTTGCGGCTTTTGCCTGCTGTACCTGCCGGAAGTTCTTTTTCTATAATGCCAAGCTCAATAAGCTTGTCTACATAGCTTGTGGCGGCAGCATTTTCAATACCTACTTTAGATGCTATTTCGGAAATTCTGGAACTGCCTGTTGCAACAGCCCTGATGATAGCATTATACATGGCCGGTTCCCTTAGTTCCTGGTTTAAAAGGTTAAACGGTTCTTCATACATATAGCCGCTGGGTGTAAGGAAGGTATTGATGATATTGTCTTTCAGACTGAGAGTGTCAGTTATAAAAGACATATACAACGGTATACCGCCAGTTATGCCATAAATAACAGCTAAATCTTCATTATTGAAGTTTTTATAATAAGCAGCGGCTTCATAAAAGGTAAATGGCCTGATATGAAACTGAGCTGTCCTCCGTCCGTATAACGGGCTTTGGTAACCGAGGACCTGCTTTTCCATAAATGACATGGAAGAACCGCAAAGTATGATAAACAAATTGGCGTTATTTTTGAATTTGGTATCTATCAGTTCCTGTAAAAGTGATGATACAGGACGGTAGGAACGTGCAAGATAAGGGTATTCGTCAATTACAAGAACGATTTTTCTGTTTTGGGCGAGTGCGTCTATATCAATCAACGCACTGCGGAAATCTTTATATACCGGAGCATTATCGGTATTAGCGTTATTTAAGGCAGCAATGCTTCTGCTGAAATTTTCAAGATTATCCTTGGCAGTGCTTTCAATACCGGTAAAATAAACGGCGTCCTTATCTTTGATAAACTCATTAATAAGAGTGGTTTTGCCGACACGTCTGCGGCCATAGATGATAACACATTGGAATTTATCCTGTTTATATAGTGTATTTAATTGTTGTAATTCGGTTTTACGTCCTATGAACATAAAATCACCTCATTTAGTAAATCGTAATTAAGTAAATTATAATATACTAAATTTAATAAAGCAAGCAGTAAGTAAAGGCAGCACATTGAAATGCTGCCTTTGTTTATTTTAAAAATGCTTTTGAACGTACATATTCTATTACTGATTCTTTGGGAATCTTCCAGCGGCCTTTTAAACGGAAGCATTTAAGTTCACCATTGCGTAATAAATCATAGGCAGCGTTTTTGCCAATTCCCAAGGCTTCCATAAGATCTTCTACTGTTAACATATCACCATATTCGTTAAACATGATTTTAATACCCCTTTCTAGTTTAATAAATATTTAATTATAGCTATGTTTAATGCAGTATAAGTAATTATAAAAGATGAGTTTTAACAGTAGTAGAGCTTAGTTGATACAAGGTGATTTGTAATTACTGGCAGCTGATCTTGCATAAGCATTTATATCGTCAATATGTAAAAGTATTACTTTACCATTTTTAGCATAAGGAAGATTGCCGCGGTTAATCAGTTTATATATTTTGCTGGTGCTGCAATTCAACATAGAAGCCGCTTCTGCTACTGTACATAATATTTTCTGCATATTAATATCTCCTTTCATTTAGATTACAGAGATGTTAATACCGAATAAAATCGAATGGTATTTTTGGTATTTAACCGTTATTAAAAAATAAAAGAACATAACATATTAGTAAAGCAAATGCTTATAGGTATTATATATATTCTATTAATAATACTATAGGAGCAGAGAGCAAGAGGCTTAATCAGAGAGAGTTTGTAGCAATGAGTGTCTGCGTGAATGTCAGTGTCAATAAAAAGTGGAGAGGAATTTAATACTAGATATATAAAAAGACGGCAAATACGAATTGGAGGTTTTACAAAATGACGAATAAATGTAACGAATTAGGGTTGCGGCAAATTTATATCAAATTAAATACCGAAGAATCTAAATTACAAAAGAAGTATAAACCGCGAAATGAAAAAAATAAGGTACCTAAAAGAACAAAGAAAATGACTATTAGATATTCTGAAGATGAATACAGAAAGTTACAATCCAGAAGTAAAGAATCAGGGTTAAAACCAACAGCTTTTATTAGGAAATCTTCACTGGAAGATAAAATTAACAAGACAGATCCTGCAATGATAACCCGGATTGTAGAAATGGATGAAAAAATCAATCATATGAAATTGAATGGAAATGATATGGCTCAGACTCTGAGAACAGAATTTAATGATTTAAAAGATAAATTTTTTGATGAATTAGGAGGTTGTTTATAATGGCAACGATAACTCTTTATAATGGAACTAATATGACTTTAACAGGGATGATAGATTATATTGCAAGTAACAAAGAACATAACAACCTTGTTTTAGATTATTACGCAAAAGGTGCAGACCCGTTTAGATCAGCAAGAGATATGCTTAACGTCAAAAAATATTATGATAAAACCGGTGGTAATGAATACATACAAATGGTTTTATCGTTAGAAGAAGCAGAAGTAGATGATGAAGAAGATATTCAGCGTTTTAATATGGTGGTAAGAAACGTTGCAGACATGTTGTTCGATAGATATAAATGTCAAATTGCATATGCCGTGCATGGTAATACAGATAACCTACATGCCCACTATGTTCTTAATTCTGTTAAGTATGTAGACGGATATAAATTACAGATTGGTCCTGATGAATTATGTCAGTTAAAAGATTTGGTCAGTGGGATACTTACACTGTATGGATTTAAGATAATTCGGCGTTTTAAAGAGCATAATGTTAGCCCAAATTATCAATTAGATTTGTAAAAAGTGTTAAATTGAAAAAATCAATTATATATTATAACTATGAATAACTTGCAAGCTTTGTGTCCGTTACAGAAGTCCTTGCAAATAAACATAGGGAACATAGAAATGAGCCACTGGCAGAAATGTCAGCGGCTTCTTTATTTTGTACTATAACTTCATAAAACTGCTTAAAAATGCATTGTCTTGCCTATCGGGCAAGTAGTTACCCAGCAAGCAACACAAAGTGCTTTATAAAGTAGGATAATAAATAAAGAAAGGAGGATTTGACCATGTTTGCTATGCGTTATAAACAAATAGGCGCTAAAATCGTTTATTACAGAATGCTTAAAAGCATGACCCAAGAACAGCTGGCAGAAAAGCAGGTATATCTGCGTCTTATTTGTCTAAAATCGAGCATGGCAAATATGCAAAGAACCTGCCTTTTACAACTCTTTTGCTTATCGCTCAGGCATTAGATGTAGATGTGTGCGAAATAATAAAAGAATAAATTGATATTTGCAAACTAAAAACCAAGGACGACACAATCTGTCGTCCTTGATTGCTATAATCGTGATAAAAGGAAAGGAGGCACATTATGGACAAAGTCAACAGAATTTTAAGGCTGTTCCATAGCCTTATACAGGGACAAAAACTAAATAAAGCTGACTTTGCCAAAAGCAACAATATCAGCGAAAGGTCAGTAGACAGGGACCTTGAGGATATACGTTACTATCTGTCGGAAATCCATTCCAATGCTGAAGTGCTTTTTAATAAAAGCGAAAACGCCTATTACCTTTCCGGTTGGAGCAATTACAAATTCAGTAGTATCGAAGTAATAACGATACTTAAAGTTTTAATCGGTTCAAAGGTTCTGCGCAAAGATGAAATGCAGGGCATAATGCGTTCTGTACGTATGATGCTTGACCCAACGGCGCGCAGGGAAGCCGTAAATTCTGTTTATGCCGAAGTTGATAATTATATTTCACCTGTACACGGCAAAGCGATATTAAAAATGCTTGAAGATTTAAACCGCGTAATTTCCAAGCGTTTAAAAATTGACCTGCACTACATCAAAGGCAATGGTGAGCAGGTAACTAAACGGGTATTGCCGCTGATTTTTATTTTTTCTGATTTTTACTTTTACCTAATCGCTTTTATAGATGGCTCCGGTTATAAATACCCCGCGTTTTTTAGAATTGACCGAATTGAAAGCTTTAATGTTACTGACGAGCAGTACAGCGAAGAATTGCATAAAACCTATAATGCCGGTAAAATGCGGAAGTGCCTGCAATTTATGTATGCCGGAGAACTGTTGAACGTAAAAGTACGGTGTAAAAAACAGGCAGAAGAATCCTTTAAAGACCGTTTGCCGAACCATTGGCTGATAAAAGATGAGGGCGAATATAAAGTGTACGGAGCGCGGGTATTCGGCGAAGGCTTTGTAAAATGGGCGTTATCGCAGGGCGGCAATATGGAGATTTTAGAACCACAGCAGCTCCGTGAGCGGATGAAAGATGAGCTTGAGAAAATGTATGGCTTGTATGTGAAAGTTTAGGGAGGGATTATATATGATTATGGGACTTACAAATACAATTATGGACTTAACAAATACCATTAAAAGAGTAGGTTCATATAAAAGCAAAGAAATTGGAAATAAAATTTTTGAGATGAAACTCGAAAATGCAGAACGAAGATTTTAGACTAATTTGGGAAAAGGATGTATTTTTTCAGAAATTTTAGTAATTTATCGCGAATATGATAATAGACATCTTTGCGACCTTGCTAAAGCCACTGTACTTTTTCCGTGTTTGAAAGAATTTTCTTTTGCTAAAGACGAAAAAGTTTTAGAGATTTCTAAAAAAATTGAAATAGCAATTAAAGTTGGAAAGGCTAAATGTAAATCTTCTGTTGCTGAAGATGCATATAAATTTTATGTTTTAGAGATGAAAAAATATTTTGAAAAACGGAAAGATGAATATCAAGAAATATTTAATGACCCGTTATTTTCAGATAAATTATATAAACAAAAAGTCCTTAATAAAGAATTAATTCATTTTATTGGGACGGCTTCTGCATGGTTAACCCCTAATGAAGAAAAGTATTTCGTAGTAATGCCATTTTGTATACCGCCTACTGATTTAAATAAGGCAAAGCAATATTCTGATAACGAGCTGATTAAAACAATATACAGCCTATGTATGCCTTCGCCGGATTTTAGTATGGATTTAGTAAATGCAAAGGAAATGTCTGCATCTGAACTGGAAGAAGAAATAACAAAATTAAATTTGGATGAGTACTATATTTGCTATACTAACCCGTGGAGCGATTGCAATTTTTCCGTTGTTGAAAGCTACAAAATTAAAGGTTCTTTAATATTTTGGGGGTTGGTAATGGCAGCTGTTGATGAAAGATTTTACGAAAATGAAATGAATATGCTTTCTGATATGGCGTACCAGCTTAACTTTACAGAAGATATGATGAACGACTGGCTTAAAGCGGTTAAATATCTGTTGGGTGGTAATATGTTCAGCAGCGATATGCCTGTTGAGTTTAAAACTGCTGAAGCAAATAAATTCTTTAAGCACAAATAAAAAGATTGGGAGTTGATAATAATGGCAAGAAAAATCAGATTTGGGCTTAACATGCCGGAAAAACAAAACATCAGGACGCTGGAAGAATTAAAGCAGTATTTTGATTTGAAAGCGGTGCTGGAATACTATTTTAACAACAAGCTGACCGAATGGCTTAACGATAGAGGGTATGCAAGCATTGCAGAACAGCTTAACGCTTTGGACCGCGAAAAAGATGATTTTGAAGAAAATGTATGCAAAATTTTTGGAAAGCAGTATAAAGCAGAATCTGCCGGTGCAGTAACTGCCGAAGATGTAGAAGCGTTGGTGGACAGGAAAGAAGAAATCCGCAAATATACAGATGATGTAAATATTTTAGAAAACGCCGGTAACGTAGCGTTTAATCAGGCAGAATTAAATGCTTTGGTTAAGGATGATAACAGCAAAACGGTATACCTGCTGGGCAAAGAATTTACGTTAACCGCTAAATATAAAAATAAAATTTATGTCGGTTTAAATAATCCTACGGTTAAGTTTGCTGATGTGCCGGAAGTTACGCTGGAAGAACTGGGTATAAAACTGAACGGCGTTAAAGTTTTAGGCGATACCATTAAAGTTGCCAAAGAAGTGGTAAAACCTAAAGCTAAAAAAAGAAGAATCAGCAGCGGTTATAAAGTATCTGCCGCCTTTGATTTTCTTTTAAATGATGAGCAGCGCGCCCAAAGCGAAAAGCTGTTTAACTGCATAGAAGAAGGCCTTGGCAGTTATGAATTTAACCCCGATATAAAAAGCGATAAGCTGCTGAATGTGATAGAAAACAGCGATTTAAAAGGTTATTTTAAAAACTATTTAGACCGTATGGCGTAGGAGGTATTTGTTATGGAAAATGTAAGTGAAGTAAAATTAGCGAAATTTGAAACAATGTTAAAGGAAACCTGCTATTGGTTTTATGCTAAAAAACCAAATATGAGCATTGAAAATACAATTCTTGGGAACGGATATGCTGCTATGCCTTTTTGTTTGCCAATTCTTGATGATAGCAAATTAGATAATTATTTAAATAATCCTTACATAAAACAAGTTTATGATGTGTGTTTTTTGTCAAATTCAGAAATTAGAGGACCTCAAGTTAACAAATTAGGGCAAACAATGATGAATTTAAGAAAAAGTCAATTTTGCGCTTGCCAAATATTTTATGAAGCAAATAGTGGAATTATGGGGCTCATGCAAGCATTACTTGCAGATAAGCCTCGTGTAAGTGAAGAAAAAGTAGATTTTGACAGCTATAAAATAAGAGGCGGAATGATTTTTTGGGCACTACTTATAGCAACAATTGATGAATCATTCTACAATAACGAAATAAACATGATTTCTGACTTGGCATATATGCTTGGTTTTACAGAAGATATGATGTCAGATTGGGTTGCTGCCGTGAAGTATTTACTTGACGGTAATAGGTTCAGTGAAACCATGCCGCTTGAATTTAAGACACCTGAAGCAAATAAGTTTTTTAAACATAAATAATGGAACATTTTAATTATGTCAAACGCTAATAAAACAAATTTGAATTATTAGGAGCTGATACTATGCTTACAATGCGTGAAAAGTTTAAACGCTATATAGATGCAGGGTTTCCAATTATCTATCTGAACTCTGCCGAAGCTGAAAAATGCGATGCTTTAATACAGGAAACTGCTGATAACCGTGGCATTATCGAATGGAGCGCCGCTGACGGCTTTTGGGATATGAAAGATAATGTCCGTGAACCGGAACAGAGCATACTGCAAACCTTAAACCATATCAATGTTGATGAAGAAGCCTTTGAAGAAAAAATCATCGTTTTAAAAGATATTCACCCCTACCTTGAAGACCCGCAGGTAATAGCCTTATTAAAAAAATTTGCTTTGGAATCTTTAAACGGGCTTGGCTGTAATGTGGTAATTGTTTCTCCGGTATGCGTAATACCAAAAGAAATTGAAAGCTACGTTACCATTTTGGAACTTGACCCTGTAAGCGAAGCGGAAATACGCCAAATTATTTTAAGCTTTATTGATGAACAGGGTATTACCAAGCCTACCAATGAATTTTTAAACGAACTGGTCAACAGCTTTAAAGGGCTTTCAGATACCGAAATTCAAAATATTTTAGCTCTTGCCATTACCGGCAACGGCGAATTGTATAAGAGTGACCTGGAACTTGTTTTTGAGCAGAAACAGCAGGTAATTAAAAAATCCGGTATTTTGGAAATGGTGCAGGTAACTGAAAGCGTTGACGATATTGGCGGGCTGGAGAACCTTAAAGAGTGGCTGGAGCGCAAAGCAAAAATATTTAAAAATATCGGTGCGGCACAGCAGTTTGGTGTAGACGCACCTAAAGGCGTGCTGATTGCCGGTATGCCGGGCTGCGGTAAATCTCTTAATGCCAAAGCAGCTGCCAAGCTTTTTGAAGTGCCGCTTCTGCGTATGGACATGGGCCGTTTGCTTGGCAAATATGTAGGCGAATCGGAAGCCAATATGCGCAAAGCGCTTGCCCTTGCTGACAGCATTGCTCCCTGCGTTTTATGGATTGACGAAATGGAAAAAGCTTTTGCTGGTATCGGCGGCAGCGGCGGAGCGGCAGAAGTTACTACCCGCCTTTTCGGAACATTTTTGACCTGGCTGCAAGAGAAAAAGAGCCTTGCCTTTGTTGTGGCAACGGCTAACGATATTACCAAAATGCCGCCAGAACTTTTGCGTAAAGGGCGTTTTGATGAAATTTTTTATGTGGATTTGCCGAATATCGAAGAACGCAAAAAAATATTTGAAATTCATATCGGCAAGCGACGCCCTGCTGATTTAAAAAACATTAATATCGATGCTTTAGCTAAAGACACCAACGGGTACAGCGGCGCTGATATTGAAGGTGTAGTAAAAGACGCAGTTGAGGACGCTTTTGCCAACGGCAAGGATAAGCTGGAACTTGACGATATTAAAAGAGCTATCAAAAATACACATTCTCTTACGGAGATTATGAAAAAATCCATTGACGAGATGAAGAAAAAATATACGGAATGCAAGTTTAAAAATGCGTCCTGCTAAAAGGAGGGATAGAAATGCAAATGGCTTCTAAAGAATTGGAAGTAAAAGATGATGTTAAAGTTGCCGAAGAATGTAAGGCGCTGATGGCAACGGAAGAAGAACTGGCGGAAAATGATACTAAAGTACTTCTGCCGCTGATGGAAAAATTTAGCCGGTCTTATAACCAAAAGGCAGAAAGTTTAAGCGACATTGACTGGCTGAAAGGTACGTTAAAAGAAGAACTTCCGGAAAAATCTGATGAAGAAATACAAAAAGACGCAGAGGAAATTGTAAACGGCATTAAAGAGCAGGATAAATGCTATGCTTCTATCAATGAGTTTTGTGATAACGGCGGTACAAAGGAAAAATGGGTAGCCAAGAAAATTTCCGAAGCATGTACCGGCATGGAAGTAGCGCAGTTCGGTGAATACCTTTCCAATATAGACGAAGTATTGGCACAAAATAACCGTGAAATGGTAATGGCTATTTTAAATAAAAGCGGTGCGGTAAGTCAAAATCCTAATTTGCATGGGTTTATTGCCGAACAATACCATGCGAATGCTTTTAACAGAAACGCCGTACTGCAAGGCAGCTCGTTAAGGGCGGAGGTTTTACGTCCGGAAGGTCAGGCTTATGCCAAAAATTCCGTAGATTTATTGATAAAAGACATGAGCCAAAACGGCAAAGTTGTAGAGCGCATACAGGTAAAATTTGGCAAGGACGCAGACGCTACGGTAAGGCTGCTTGGCAAAGGCGATTACAGAAGCCAGCGCGCACTTGTGCCGGAAGGCCAGCGTGACGCTGTTGCAGAGAAAATGCCGTCTAAAACAGTAATAGATAAAATCGGCGGGGACGATAAAACAGGTGATGTAGCTTCTGACCCGTTGAGCAAAAAAGAAGCTTTAAAAATGGAAGAACGGGCACAGGAAAAAGGCAGGCTTCCGAAAAAAGACACTTGGAACAGCTATAATACCAAGGAACTTGCTTATAACATTGGCAGGCAGGCTGTTTATGCAGGCGCCGGTGCGGCTGTTTTAACTGCCGGTATCGATACTGCCGCTAAATTGATACAAGGCAAAGAAATTGAACCGGCTGAAACAATGAAACTTGCCGTTTGCACAGGTGTTGATACTGGCGCAAAAGTTAGTGCGGCAGCAGCTATTAAAGTCGGTGTTGAGAAGGGCGCGTTAAAAATGCTGCCGAAAACTATTGGCAATACCGGTATAGTAGCAGTTGGCTGTGCTGCGATAGAAAATGCTAAGGTTTTATGGAAAGTAGCCAATGGTGAAATGACTGCTACCCAAGGTGCGGATGCTATGGGCAGGGTAACGTGCAGTTCCTTTGGCAGCACTTTTGGTGCTTTTAAAGGCGGTGCGGCAGGTGCTGCCGTTGCAGCTTTTGCAACAGTAACTAATCCCATTGGGCTTGCTGCTGCCGGTATTGCCGGCATGATTGCCGGAGGAATGGCTGGCAGTGTAGTTGGCGAAAAAGTTTATGAAGGTGTTAAAGCTGTTGGCAAAGCTGCTAAAACATTAGCTAAAAAAGCAATAGGTAGTGTTGTAGAAGATGCTTGTTATCGCCTTAAAGAAGGTGGAAAGGCCGTAGATTGTTTGCTTGATGGCGATATTGGAGGTGCCCTGAAACATGGCTGGAATGCTATAAAGCCAAGAGTTCCTGATATATTAAAATTTTGGTAATTTATTAATTTTGTGTTCTGGTTCTAGTTCAGGTAGTAGTAAAACTATTTTTATTATAGTTTTATGAGTATTAAGGTAGGAATAAGAACTTAAAAATATATAAAATAAGTTTTTCACTCTATTGGAACAGAAACTGGAACAGCTTCTGTTATAATTCAATTTTTCAATTATATATTATAACTATGAATAACTTGCAAGCTCTGTGTCCGCCACAGAAGCCCTTGCAAAGGAATATAGGGAACGTAGAAAGAAGCCGCAGGCAGAAATGTCAGCGGCTTCTTTATTTTGCCTTGTAATTTCATAAAACTGCTTAAAAATGCATTGTCTTGCCTATCAGGCAAGTAGTTGCCTAACAAGCAACACAAAGTGCTTTATAAAGTAGGATAATAAATAAAGAAAGGAGGATTTGACCATGTTTGCTATGCGTTATAAACAAATAGGCGCTAAAATCGTTTATTACAGAATGCTTAAAAGCATGACCCAAGAACAGCTGGCAGAAAAGCAGGTATATCTGCGTCTTATTTGTCTAAAATCGAGCATGGCAAATATGCAAAGAACCTGCCTTTTACAACTCTTTTGCTTATCGCTCAGGCATTAGATGTAGATGTGTGCGAAATAATAAAAGAATGATTTAAATTAAGAGGAGGCGTTATTATGGAAAAAGAAAAAACTGTTTTGGAAGCAATGGAATCTGACATCATGAATGCTAATATACCGGATGTCGAAAAAAATAAGTTGATGAAAAATTTCTTGAAATTAAAAGAACAAAAAATCAACTTAATGATTACAGGCGCAACTGGCTGTGGTAAAAGTTCTACTATCAACGCATTATTTAACGCAGAAAAGGCAAAGGTCGGCGTTGGCGTAGACCCAGAAACAATGGACATACAAAAGTATGAATTAGAAAATCTAATTCTTTGGGATAGTCCGGGGCTTGGTGATGGAAAAGAAGCGGATAACCGTCATGCTAAAAATATTATAAAAAAACTTAATGAGCGTGACGAAAATGGTAATCTGCTTATAGATTTAGTATTAGTTATTTTGGATGGCAGTTCAAGAGATTTAGGTACGTCTTATGAATTGATTAATAGTGTAATTATTCCTAATCTTGGAGAAGATAAAGAAAATAGGATTCTTGTTGCTATAAATCAGGCAGATGTAGCAATGAAGGGTCATTATTGGAATCATCAAGAAAATAAACCGGAACCACGCTTAGTAGAGTTTCTTGAAGAAAAAGTTACCTCTGTAAAACGGAGAATCAAGGAAGGAACGGGTGTAGATGTAGACCCTATTTATTATTGTGCCGGATTTAAAGAAGAAGGCAATGAACAAAACAAGCCGTATAATTTGTCAAAACTTTTATATTATATTATTAAATTTACGCCCAAACAAAAAAGATTGGCGTACATTGAAAACATCAATCAAAACCAAGAAATGTGGAAAGATAATGATGATTTGAAAAATTATAGTGAAGAAATATCTAAATCTATGTGGGAAACAGTTAAAGACTGTGCTGCCGAAGGTGCCGATATTGGTGGAGCAATAGGTTCTGTTTTTGGTGAAAGCGGTAGAAGAATAGGAAAAGTAGTTGGCGGTGTAATTGGTGGTGTAGTTGGATTTGTTAAAGGGCTATTTAGCTAAAAATAATTTTAGTTATAAAGGGAGTAATATGGTGTGATAGATTTTAGCTCATATAGAACTAATGATATTGAAAATAACCTGAGTAAAATGAATATACGTCCATTGGATGTAATGGTTACAGGTGTAACTGGAGCTGGAAAATCTACAACGTTAAATGCTTTTTTTCAAAAAAATGTTGCTAAAGTAGGCGATGGTGTTGACCCGGAAACAATGGAACTGGATTCCTATTCATTAAATGATGCGTTCAGACTTTGGGATACCCCTGGTTTAGGCGATGGCATAGCAAAAGACCAGGTTCATAAAAAGAAGCTGGTTGACCTTCTGTATAAAGTTTATGTAACTAATCCTGACCAACAAAGATATGGTTGGATTGATATGGTATTAGTTATTATTGAAGGTGGAAATAGAGATATGGGAACTACTTATACTTTATTGAATGAGGTCATTGTTCCAAATATTCAACGCGACAGAATATTAGTTGCCATTAACCAGGCAGATTTTGCAATGAAAGGTTATCATTGGAATCATTCTTTCAATGCGCCTGACGCTGAATTACATGCTTTTTTAGAAAATCAAGCATTGTCTATACAAAGGAGGGTACGAGAAGCTACTGGTGTAAATATATTAAAACCTGTTTATTATTCAGCACAGTATAGTTGGAATATCGATAAATTATTTGATTTTATTATTGATAATATGCCTACTTGTAGACGAAGTTTATTTTTTAAATAATAGTATATTTTTGTTCCGGTTCCAGTTCCGGTAATAATAAAACTATTTTTATTATAGTTTTATGGGTATTACAGTAGTAATAAAGACTAAAAAATGTATAAAATAAGTTTTTGCTTTATTGGAACTGGAGTCGGAACAGCTTCTGTTATACTTCAAATTTTCAATGATATATTATAACTATGAATAAACTTGCAAGCTCTGTGTCCGCCACAGAAGCCCTTGCGAAGGAACATAGGGAACATAGAAATGAGCCGCTGATAGCAATGTCAGCGGCTTTTCTATATTCAAAAATCCTAACGGCAGCCTTGCTTTGGACTGCCGTTATTTTTATATATAAGTAAATCTAATAAATAAAACTTAGGAGGAACTAACTATGAAACAGGGAATCAAAACTATTCAAAATTTATACGGAGAACTGGAACGCCAAAGGGCTGCACGCAAGGATTTAATTGCCGATACCAGAAGTATTACCGTTAATTCGGTAAATGGGTTAAGCATGCTCACCGTTGCAACAGATAGCGATAAGTTAAGCTACCGTATTTCTGAAATTGCCCACAGGCAGATTGCCGACCGCTTGGGTATTCCGTACAAGTATTATGAGCGTATGCGTCAGGAAAATCCTGTTCTGCTTGACAGCAATATTAACAGCTGGCTTAATACAACGCCGGAGAAACGTATGCTCCGCACTTTGGACGGTAAGCTGCGTGCCTTTTTAAGTGACCGTTACCGCAGGTTGGATAATCTGGAACTGGTAGACCATGTGCTGCCCGTTATCGCAGCTATGAAAGGCTGTGAGATTGCCAGCTGTGATGTAACGGAAACGCACCTCTATTTAAAGGTTATTAATAAAACCATGAAAACAGAAATCGTACCCGGTGATATTGTGCAGGCCGGTTTTGTAGTGTCCAACAGTGAAATCGGCTTGGGAGCATTAAAAGTTGAGCCTTTGGTATACCGCCTGGTATGCAAAAATGGTTTAATCAGTAAAGACCTTGCCCATAAAAAATACCATACCGGCAGGCAGGTTGAAGATACCGACAATGCTTATGAACTTTACAGTGACGCCACGCTTGCACAGGACGATAAAGCTTACTTTATGAAAGTGCAGGACATTGTAAGCGCCGCCGTTGATGAAACAAAGTTCATGCTTACGGTAAATAAGCTGCGCATGGCAAAGAACCTTAAAACAGGTGATGACCCGGTACAGACGGTAGAAGTACTTGGCGACAGGTATGTTTTAAACAAAAATGAGCGGGCATCTATCCTGCGCCACTTCATCATGGCCGGTGAATTTACCCAGTATGGTTTGGTCAATGCAGTAACAAGAAGCTCGCAGGATGTAGCGGATTATAACCGGGCAACGGAACTGGAACGTATCGGCGGCACATTATTGGACGAGAGCGTGGAAGCAGCAAAAAGCAGGAAGATTATTATGCTGCCGCACCCTGCCCAAAGTGCCTGATAGAGATATAGTTATAATGTCCAATGTCCGCGTGTCCAACGGAAAAAAGGTGTGTAAAGGCGCAAAACAGGCTTTTGCACACCCTTTTCTTACTGGACATCAGGACATTGGACATCTTTTAGGAGGAATGAAAATTGGCAAATTACTGTTCCAACAGCATAATTTTTTACAGTAAACGAAAAAAGCCGCTGGAAGAAATACGGCAGCTTGTAAGTAAATGCCTTGGCGACCGGAAGCTTAATTCCATTAAGCAGTTTCTAAAATTTTGCGGCTTACCTAAAGTCGCCAATGGCGAATACTGCGATGGCAGGGATTATTTTGCAAACTGTGATGCTAATGTCGAGAAAGATACGGCAGGCTATTATCTGCGCGTTGATACTGAGAGTGCATGGAATCCAAATATGACGGTACTGGAATATCTGTTGAAAGAAAAATATAACGGAACTGTTAAAATGGTGTACCAAAGTGAAGAACCGGGTTGCGAAATTTATATCAATACGGATAAGCTTGGCATTTATTTTACCGATCATTATGTAGTTGATTACAGCTATCAAGGCAACGGCGATACCTATTACTTTACCTGGTGGAAAGAAGCAGTAGAATTTTTAAATA
>OKXB01001371.1_pt1 | contig 24399 bp, 21 predicted proteins | sample 1601731 | NCBI WGS metagenome assembly OKXB01 (sample SAMN04414077, study PRJEB24778) | human gut metagenome | material: faecal | host: Homo sapiens
AAGTAATGGGAATGTATCTTCGCATTTCTTTCACCTCCACTTATATCTTTCGATAAATGTTAGTGAAATTCCTTTTAAATAACAAAAAAAATATGTAGATTTTGATTATTTCTACATATTTCTATACAGTTTTCCTACTATATATTAATATACTTATTCGTATTATAAAATGTTCCATCTATTTCTAGATATATTTTATATTTACCTTTTAGTCCCTCTTTATTTATATATTTAGTAACAGTTATTCCTTTTTCATTTTCTTCTTCTGTAAAGATATCAACACAAAGAGCTGTATATGGTTTTTTACTAATAGGTACTTTATATATATTTAAATTCATATCTTTATATAAAATAATATTTACATTGGTACCTTTTTTAAATAAGCCATTAAATACTAAACGATCTTCTTCTAAATTAAAGGAAATATTATGGCTATTATATTCTTCATTTATTTTTTTAGAATTTAATATAAAACCTTTCTTTACCTTAGTAGTTTTTGTTGTACCCAAACTTCCTAATCTTTTAGCACTTCCAAGTTCATAAGATACATTATCATAAAAATTCATTTTTTCTACTCGATAATTATTTGTTGGTAAAACAATTTCAAAAATAATTTCATCATTTAATATTTCAACTGTATCAGACACTAATTTATCTGCTCCACCAAGTCCTGCTGGCTGATTAGAATTTTTTCCATCAACATATACTATTCCACCTGAGTGAATAATATAATGATTTTCATCTAAATAATCAACATCTGATATATATGGTGAATAAAACTCGCTACCTCTTTCTTTACCATATTCATATATTTGTTCAATAGTCATATTTTTTGTGTCTATTTTATACATAACGCCTCTTGAATAACTATTTTCAGCAGATACATAATTTTCTTTAATTTTTGATTTATTATTACCATTATCAAATAAAAAAACATATCCTTTTGGTGTAATCATAGCAGCATGTTGACTCCATTGCCATTCAAAATTATCCCCTACTGGTTTAAAGAAATATTTTTGATATTCACTAGACCAATTAGTACTATCACCAATAATCCAATTTAAATTTCCTGTCTCATAAGAAATATTAATAACAGCATCTTGATGTCTTCCTGATAAGGTTATCGAATTAGTTTTATCATCATACCAAACGGCATTATTATGAAACCAATCATAACTACTCCAGTTTTCACTTTTGCCATCTTCCATATTTAAAATACTTTTTAAATCAAATTTTTTTACAATATTACCATTTTGTCTATCAATTTCAACAATATAATCTTCAACAGTTCCTTCATCACTATTGAAATTATCACTTGCAACTAGAAGATTACCATTTGGCATTTCATAATAATCATGGTGATATCCACCCTCTAAAGAGTACTCATTATATATCTTTCCAAACATATCTATTTCATATAATCCTGTCATATAATATGGTGCATTAATAAGTCTTTCAGTACTAACTAACATATGTCCATTTTTTAGTTTATTTATATTCCATATAGCATAATTAGTTAAGTACCATCTTACATCACCATTTGTATCATATGCACATGTATATCCTCTACTAGATGGTGTAAAAAAGTATAAATCATTAGATAATTTTTCTTTATCTGCTTTAATACTAGTAGGTAAAATAAAATTATCAGGAAGTGGATTCGTTTTAATGGTAATTTCTTTTCGAGCATTTCCATATTCAATTATAATAGTATTTTCATAATCAGCATATAATCCATATATAGGTAAGTAATGCTTATTACTCTTTTTTGATTTATAGGTGTAGGTTGTTAATTCATCCTTACCAACAACCGTAATAGTTGGATCAACTTCATCATTTGTTTCAAATAAAACAAGTGCTGTAAGTGGTGATGCATCATATGGATCTAGTATAATATTGGGATTATCAATTGTATAACCATCAATTTTAAATTTTTCTTCTAAATTACTTTGATATGTAATCAAACTTTCTTTAACAATTATTTCATCACTATTTTCTAAATTATTTTGAACTAGAATAAATAGAGGAATTGTTAAAATAATAATAGAAATTAGTGAAATAATTATTTTCTTTTGCATATTCTTGTTCTCCTTTCACAAATATTTTAACTAATAAACTTTATAATAACAATAAAGCAATGGTTGAAAAAACTCAACTTAAAGTTGAGTTAAAATCATTCTCTTAATTTTTCCACGTTTCATATTTCTAGGAATATCATAATTCATATTTATATAATTTAAAATAAGGTTTCTTATTAGCATTAATTCATCTTCACAATCGATTCCTTTTTTGGTATTTATTATTTTAAATAATATATTAATTTCATCATATATTAAATGATTTTTACCTTCAATACAATGAAGAAAATCATGGGCTTTTTTTGTAAGTATGGCACCATTTTCTAAAGAGTAATCGCCTCCATTTTCGGCTTTAATTATATGGTGAAATGTTAAATCACTTATGTTATCGATCTTAAACCCCATCCAATCATAATCCTTGATATTATACATTTCTATCATATCTACTAAAATACTTTTCATAAACTGCTCACCTTGATTAATTATACTATCATAAATAAATTTTGTTGTAAATACGAAAAAAGACAAAATATAAATTTGTCTTTACGCAATTATTTATTTAATTCTTCTTCAATACGCATTAATTGATTATATTTACATACACGATCTGTTCTTGATAATGAACCTGTTTTAATTTGTCCTAAATTAAGTCCAACAGCTAAATCAGCAATAGTTGTATCTTCAGTTTCACCACTTCTATGTGAAATTACAGTTGCATAGCCATGTTTTCTAGCAAGTTCAATAGTTTCAAGTGTTTCGGTAATTGTACCAATTTGATTAACTTTTAATAAAATTGCATTCCCTGCATGATTATCAATACCCATTTGTAAGCATTTTTTATTTGTAACAAATAAATCATCACCTACTAGTTGAATTCTATCTCCAAGTCTTTCAGTAATTAATCTAAATCCTTCCCAGTCATTTTCATCAACAGGGTCCTCAATAGAACAAATTGGATATTTATTTACAAGTTCTTCGAAGAAATCAACTAACTCTTCTGTTGTTAAACTTCTTCCTTCACCAGCAAGAACATATTTACCATCTTTATAAAATTCACTTGCAGCAACGTCAATTCCAAGTTTTACATCAACGCCTGGTTCATAACCTGCTCTTTTAATAGCTTCCATAATAAGTTCAAAGCCTTCTGTATTACTATTTAAATCAGGAGCAAATCCACCTTCATCACCAACACCAGTCGCAAGTCCTTTTTCATTTAAAACTTTCTTTAAATTATGGAATACTTCAGAACCAATTCTAACTCTTTCCTTAATAGTATCAGCTTGTGGAATAATCATGAATTCTTGAAAATCAAGTTTATTATCAGCATGAGCTCCACCATTAATAATATTCATCATAGGTTTTGGTAAAATAGTTCCATCTCCTACATATCTATATAGAGGTAATCCTTTTTCAAGGGCAGCAGCCTTCATAGCAGCCATTGAAACACCTAAAATAGCATTTGCACCAAATCTTGATTTAGTTTCAGTTCCATCTAATTCTATCATAGCATAATCAAGTGCTTTTTGGTCAAAAACATCATAACCAATTACTAAATTCCTAAGTTCATTATTTACATGTGAAACAGCTTTTAAAACGCCTTTACCCATGTATCTTGTTCCGCCATCACGTAACTCTAATGCTTCTCTTTCACCAGTTGAAGCACCACTTGGAACAGCTGCTCTACCAACAATTCCAGATTCTAGTACAACATCAACCTCTACTGTTGGGTTTCCTCTTGAATCAAGTATTTCTCTTCCTATTACATCTTTAATTTTTGACATATTTTCATCCTCCTTAAGTTGTACATTTTCATTTTATCACTTTAATTTTAACGTTTCAATGCCTTTTGTTTAATTGTTTCAAAATTATATTTATTTATTTTTAAATATTGTTTTAGAAAATACATTTTATCAAGTTCATTATCAAATATTAAATTAGATAGTTCTATGGCATCATCTAAATAAATATCGGAGTATTGTTCAAGTTCCATAATTTTATAATTTTTCATTTTTTTATTTATGAAATCTATATCAAAATTATTAGAGCGACAGTATAATAATAGTTTTACAAAAAAATTAATATTATTTTGCCATATAATATGGCTTAATGTTCCATTTGGACATCTAAATTCAATGGTATTTTTATCATCTATATTAACTCCATTGCAATGTCCAAAATTAAGCCCATTACCAAGAGCGTTCAAATTCGTAGCACAATTAGAAATTAAAAAATATAAATTTGTTTCTTTATTAATTTGTTTACCATTCAAAATATGTCGATATGCACATTTATTACTTTCATATTCTTCTAAAAATTCATTATAATATGGAGCAACCGGATAGGCATAAGTTACTAGAGATGTTCTTGGTTTATCATTTTCACCATATGCAAAAAGATATATTACATGTTCATATACTGTCCATAATTTTATTAAATTTAAAATAAACTTATCATTATCATTTAATATTCCGCTATCAACATGAATATGAGAACCTGCTTTGCCTTGATTAAGACCAAAATTATGTCTAATTAAAAGGCAAACTGTTTTTAAATCACTCCATGCTTTTTTATTATCATGGAGAATTGGTGAAGTAACTTCTCCTCCATGATCAATCCCATTATAAATACTGGTAACAGATGGGTCCCCTTTCAAGTTCCAATTAGATAATTTTTTCTTTTCTTGTAATGCAAAAGACACACTATTAAAACTTGCATTTTGAAATTCTATTTCTGTCCCAAATTGTACACCTTTAGGAAAGTCTAACTTTTGACGATATTTTATTTCAATATCTCTAACATTTTCACATACTTTTTCTAATTTACTCATAAAATCCCCTTCTTTTGATTACATATCTTATCACAATAAAAATATAAAAACAAGTATCTTTATGGGCTATATTTTTTTTCTTATCATATACTTTTCTAGGAGGCCATATATGTTTTTTAGAAAGATTCATACTAGAATTAAAATAATTATGATTGTTATTATATTATTATTTATCTTAATCATTGGAAAAGTATTTTATATTCAAGTAATTAGTTATAATAAATTAAATTCTTACGCAAATAGTTTATGGAGTCGAAATTTACCAATTGAGGCTAATAGAGGAATTATTTATGATCGAAATGGTGTTGTACTAGCCGATAATTTAACAACAACATCACTTGTCTTTATTCCAAATCAAATTGAAGATAAAGAAAAAACGGCAAAATTAATTAGTGAAATACTTGGAACATCATATGAAGATATGCTTAGTCATGTTAGCAAAAAATCATCTATTGAAAGAGTGCATCCTGAAGGAAGAAGGCTGAATTTTGAAGTTGCTGATAAAATTGCTTCTTTAAATTTACCTGGAGTATATCTTGTAAAAGAATCAAAAAGAAATTATCCTTTTGAAAGTTCTCTTTCACATACACTTGGTTTTGTGGGTATTGATAATCAGGGGTTAAGTGGTCTTGAACTTATGTATAATAGTTATCTAACTGGTAGTTATGGTGCCATCAAATATTATAGTGATGCTAAAGGGACAAGACTTAATCTTGCTGAAGTTTATGAACAACCACAAGATGGTGTTAATATGACACTTACAATAAATTATGATATTCAAGCGTCTCTTGAAAGGGAACTTGATAACGCAGTTTTAAAATATAACCCTGATCAAGCACTTGGTATTGTTATGGACCCAAACAGTGGTGAAATACTTGCGATTTCATCTAGACCAAACTTTTCACCTAGTGATTATCAAAATTATACAGTTGAGGAAATTAATCGTAACTTACCTATTTGGATGACTTACGAACCTGGTTCAACTTTTAAAATTATTACTCTTGCTGCTTCCTTAGAAGAAAAAGTTGTTGACTTGGATAATGACACCTTTACAGATACTGGTGGTATTGTTGTTGAAGGAGCAACTCTTCATTGTTGGAAACATGGTGGACATGGTTATGAAACTTATTTACAAGTCGTTGAAAATTCTTGTAACCCCGGTTTTGTTAACCTAGGTTTAAGACTTGGAAAAGAAAAGTTATTTAGTTATATCGATAAATTTGGTTTTGGTGAAAAAACGGGTGTTGATTTAAATGGTGAAGCAAATGGAATCATTTTTAATGTCGATAAAATTGGTGACCTTGAAACAGCAACCACAGCTTTTGGGCAAGGTGTAAGTGTTACACCAATTCAACAAATTACTGCTGTAAGTGCCGCTATTAATGGAGGTACATTATATAAACCATATATTGTTAAAAGTTTAAATGAACCAGAAACTAATTCTGTTATTCTTGAAAATAAAAAAGAGGTTGTAAGAAAAGTTATTAGTGATGAAACTAGTCAAAAAGTAAGATATGCTCTTGAAAGTGTTGTTACTAACGGTACAGGTAGACCTGCTTTTATTGATGGTTATAGAGTTGGTGGAAAAACAGGTACTGCGCAAAAAGTAAAAGATGGAAGATATATGGTTGGTAATTATATTGTGTCTTTTATAGGATTTCTTCCTGCTGATGATCCACAAGTTATTGTATATGTTGCTGTCGATAATGCTAAAGGTGTAACACAATATGGAGGAACTATTGCAGCACCGATTGCCAAAAATATTTTAAAAGATGCCATATCAGCCCTTAATATTCAAAAACGTGAAGGAGCATCTGAAAAGAAATACAATTATCTAGATAGAAAATATGCAACAATTGAAAATGTTGTTGGCATGACACCAAGTGAAGCTATTAAAGCATTAAAACCTTTTAAAGTAGAGTTTTCCGGTACAGGCAGTACTATAAGTTATCAATCACCTAGTGCTGGAGAGCGAATTTATGAAGGTGAAACAGTTAGATTATTATTAAGTGATTAAGGAGGAAGTTATGTTAAATTTATCAAAAGCAATTCTCTCTTTATTTATAGGATTTATTTTATCGGTTATTTTAGGAACAATACTCATACCTATCTTAAAAAAATTTAAATTTAGTCAACGTCTTAGTATTTATTTAAGTGATGCTCATAAGAAAAAAAATGGTACACCAACCATGGGTGGATTTATCTTTATTATACCAACACTCATAACAACAATTCTCTTATTTATTCTAAATAAAATACACTTTAGTTATAACTTTCTCATTATTATTTTTACTTTTATTAGCTATGCAATTATTGGTTTTATTGATGACTTTTTAATAATCAAAAGAAATAATAATAATGGTCTTAGTGAAAAAGCTAAATTAATTCTTCAAACTATCGTAGCCATTATCTTTTTCTACCTCTTTATGAAAGCTGGCAATGAACCTTTAATTTGGATTCATACCATTGGTATTAAATGGCATATCGGTTGGTTTTATGGTGTTTTTATTCTCTTTATTTTAGTTGCTAGTTCAAATGCCGTTAATTTAACGGATGGACTTGATGGACTTGCAGGAGGCCTTTCTTTTCTAGCGTTTATTACTTTTGGAATTATATGTTTTAATACGGGATGGCTTGAGGGATATATTGAAATGGCACTCTTTTGTTTTATACTAGCAGGATCTCTCCTTGGTTTCTTAGTTTTTAATGTAAGTCCTGCTAAAGTATTTATGGGTGATACTGGTTCACTTTGTCTTGGGGCAACACTCGGTAGTATTGCCATTGTTACAAGACATGAATTATTACTTGTAATAATTGGTATTGTTTTTGTACTTGAAACACTTAGTTGTCTAATACAACGCTTCTACTACAAACTTACCAAAAAAAGATTTTTCCCTATGGCACCTATTCATCATACATTTGAAAAAAAAGGTTGGAAAGAACAAGATATCATTAGATTATTTTGGATTGTTGGTTTTATAGGAACTTGTATATCTATTATTTTTGGAGTATATATATAAATGAAAAAGAAAAATTTTGATATCTTGTTATTTATCGCTATTATTGTTATATCAATATTTGGTATTATTATGATTACATCAGCATCATATATTTGGGCTGAATATAAATTTAATGATCCATTTAAATTTACTAAAAACCAAGGATTATTTTTTATCATTGGTATTATCATGATGATTATAATTAGTAAAATTGATTATAGAATTTATTATGAAAAATGTAATATGATTTTAATAGGTTGTATTTGCCTTTTAGTACTTGTATTAATACCTGGAATTGGTGCAGTTAGAAATGGTAGTAGAAGTTGGTTTGGTATTGGTTCATTTGGTGTGCAACCAAGTGAATTTACGAAACTTGCTCTTATTATTTTTACATCTAAATATTTACAAAAAAATGAAAAAATACTCAAAAACATCAAAAATGGTGTCCTCCCTATCTTAGGTATTACAATCTTTATCTTTGGACTTATTATGTTACAACCAGACTTTGGAACAGGTACAATCATCGTTATGAGTATTGTTGGTCTTTTATTTGTTGGTGGAGTTAAATTTGGTTTTTTCTTAAAAATTGGTGTTGGTGGACTTATTGGTATTATTGGTTTAATCTTAATTGCACCATATCGTCTTGCTAGAATTTTATCTTTCTTAGATCCATGGAAAGATCCTCTTGGCAGCGGATTTCAAATAATTCAAAGTCTATATGCAATTGGGCCTGGTGGTTTATTTGGATATGGGTTTGGAAACTCTAGACAAAAACATTTCTATTTACCAGAGCCACAAACAGATTTTATCTTTTCTATTATAAGTGAAGAATTTGGGTTTATGGGTGTTCTAATTGTTACGCTTCTCTTTCTTACTATTATAATTCGTGGATTTAAAGTTGCTCATAACTGTAAAGATTTATTTGGTAAGTATTTAGCATTCGGTATTATCTTTCAATTATCTTTTCAAGCCGTTCTTAATTTAATGGTTGTTGTTGGGCTTATACCTGTTACTGGTGTAACATTACCATTTTTATCATATGGTGGCTCTAGTTTACTGATCACATTATGTAGTATGGGTATTGTTCTTAATATTTCAAGACACACAAAATAATAAATTTTCAAAATAATAATAGGTTACAAAAATGGTATCTTTATATATGTATTACAAAAAAACTAGTGACCAACATCTTTTAATAAGCATATTGGTACACTAGTTTTTATTTTCTTAACCTATTCTTTTCTTCATTATGCGACTCTATTATTGAAATTAAATTTTCAGGTACAGGCTCATTTTTATTCTTCTTTTGTTCAACATATGACTCAACTATCGAAACTATATTTTCAGGTGTGTGCACTTCAAAATTTTCCGCAAAAGAATACAAACGGTTCGTGTCTCCATTTACAATTTTGTTTTCTAATCCATTTTCAACATTTTTAGAATAATTATAGTTAATCTTTTTTGTTGCTACAAATTCATTTATTAATTCATTTATCATATCATGATATCTAGGATCATTATAAGATATTGAAAATGTTTCTTCTAAGTCCTTTAAAAAATCATCAACTGTATACATAAATATTCTCACTCCTCTAACTTATATTATCATATATAATTTATTAATGTAAGATATTTATTTTATTTCTAAATCTTTTTTACATATTGTTCTCTTACAAAGCATGCAAAATAATAAATTAAAAAATAATAATAGATTGCCAAAAAATTGTATCTTTATATATATATTACAAAAAAACTAGTAACCAACATCTTTTAATAAGCATATTGGTATACTAGTTTTTATTTTTTTAACCTATTCTTTTCTTTATTGTGTGACTCTAATATTTGCTTCATTTTTTCAGTATCATATCCTTCAACATTTTTAGAAAAATAATATATATATTCTATGTTTCCACTTTTAATTATAGCTTTTCCTAAATCTTCAAAGGGATAATTAATAATCAAATTAACCTTCCTTGTCTTAATAAGTTCATATATTAATTCATCTATTATATAACGATATTTAGGATCATTATAATCTATTTCACTACCCTCATCAAACATCTTAATTAACTCATTAATTCCTTTAATCATAAATGTTTTCCTTTCTTTGACTTATATTATCATATATAATTTATTATTACAAGATATTTATTTTATACTAAAGACTTTTTTAGCAAATTTTTTACTTTTATACTTTATATTTTTGATATTATTAACTGATTGCATCATAAATTTTTCATTAATTAAATCATAAAGTACATTTTTATACTCAGCTGCATGTTCCTTATCACTTTCTATTAAACATATCAAATCTTTTATATTTATTAGAATTTCTTTATATGAATAACAATGCCTATATATTAATTCATTATAATATTTAATTAAATGTTCATCATCAGTTAAAGATTTTTCTAAAATAAATTTACTTATCAAATACCTATTTCCATTTTCATCATATTCTAAATTAAAATAACAATAGTCATTCTTAAGCAAACTACTATTTGCTTTTATTATACTATCAAATAATTGATCTATATGTATTAATTCACCATTAAATATTCTTAAATCATTTTGGTAATATTTCATTTTAGGAAAATCAAATTCTAAAAGTGTATATTTTCGTACAAAATTAGTAGTATCTAATCTTGCTTTATATTCGGCATCATATTCATGTTTGAAACTCCAATAATTCTTTTTATATTTTTTTTCAAATAAATAGTGTAAAATTATTTCTTTTCTAATTTCGTTTTTATCATAATTATAGTATTCTTCGTCATTATATTGTTTGGCATGATTAATTTCATGGAAAAGAGTTCGCAAATTTTCAATTATATTTTCCTGTTTTAAATTACCAACTGATATGGCAATTTCTTCATCAAAATGAAAATATACTCCTAAATGATTTTTATTGAAATATGTATCATTAATACTTTCAAAAACAACTTCTCCCTTTTTATTATATTTTTTTAATTCTCTATTATATAGTTTGCTTCCCAACTGCTTAAAAAAATTTATGTACGTACATCTAGGTATTTTATTTGTTCCTTCAAGTAACCTTTTTAAAATATATTCTTCTATATTGCTAAAATCGGCAAAAAAAGTATATGTATTTACTATTAAACTAAAAGTTTTATCATCCACATCTCTATTTTCTTCAATTATTTTATAATATTCATATAATTTTTGACTACAATAATTATTTTCATATTTTTCAATTTTAAGCTTGTCCTTACAGTATTTAATTATTTCTTCATACTGATTAGTATTGAGAAAATTATAACTATTAATATAATATTTAGTTAATTCTTGAAAAAAGGGATCTATAAAAAATTCCATCCTATTATAATCTTTATATTGGCAAAGAACTTTATTTAAACTATTAGTAATACTTGTTGCATCATTAAAATCAGTATCATATATAGTAAAAATAGAAAAAGTTTGTATATCTTTTTCTATTTTGTTTTCATCAAAATCCTTATCCATATAATATACAGCCCCTTTTTAATTAGCCTCTATTATACTCTTTTTATCGGATAATGCAACATCTAATTTTAAATCATTATTAAGTGTTGTACCCTCTTTAATACTTTGACTAGTTACATAACCATAACCATTAAAAGTACAATTTATACTTAACATATTGCAAAGTGTTTGTACGTCTTTTTTGGACCACCCTATAATACTTGGCATAGTATATGTATCACTGTTTGTTTTAATAAAGAATTTATCGCCACTTATTATTTTTTCTCCTTTTAAAGGATACTGATCTATAATGTAATCTCCACTACCCATTTTAATAATATTTAATTTATAATCTTCAAGACTTTGAATAACTTCATCTATCTTCTTATTCTTATATGATTCAACTGTTAAACTCTTAACATTAGTATTTTTGCCTGTATCATCTTGTAAATTACGATATTTAACAATATTTTCAATTACTGATTTAACTTGTTTAGCAAGGACACTACTTGATCCTACATTTGGTCTTTTTATAGCTGCATATATAATATATTGTGGATCTGATGCTGGAAACATTCCTGAAAAAGAATATATATATCCATTTGAATCTTTTAAATATCCACCTGTTTCATTATCATATATTTGTGCCGTACCAGTTTTACCAATTACAACTGTACTATCTGTTTTATAAGCAGAACCTGTGGTACCTACATCAGTACCATTTACAGTATTATACATAAGTTCACGTATTTTATTCACTGTTGATACACTTACAACTTGATCACTTTGTTCTGTTTTACTTTCATATATTGTTTTTCCTGTATTTGGATCAATAATTTTATCAACAATATGAGGTGACAACATTCTACCATCATTAGAAATCATACTAAGGGCTCTTAAATGTTGTATTGCTGTTGTGGTAATACCTTGTCCAAATCCAGCGGCTGCAACCTCAACAGGATAATTAAATTCTATATTGCCAAGCATTTCTCTTGGAAGTTCTATATTAGTATAACTACCAAATCCATAACTTTCAAGACAACTTTTTAAATCATCTTTATCAATAAATTTTTGAAGAATGTTTGTAATGGCTACATTACTAGAATATTCATAACCTTTATCATATGTAACCGTTCCCCATCCACGACCACCATTCCAATCACTAATCTTAGTACCTTCAACTTCTATACTACCAGATTCATAAGTAGCACTTCCATCATATGTTCCTTTTTCAATAGCACACATATAAGTATATGTTTTCATAGTTGAGCCTGGTTCATAAAGGTATGTAACAAGAGGGCTTTCATAATTAGTTATATCTCTAATATTAGGGTCAAATGATGGTGTAGATGCGGTTCCTAATATATCACCTGTTTTAGCATCCATAACAGTAATCATCATCCAATCAGGTTTATATTCACTGTTAACAGCCTTTACAGCTGTTTCTAAAAATCTTTGAATATTAGAATCTAAAGTTAAATATATGTTGGCACCATTAGTTGCTTCAATTCTTGTTTCTTTAGTATCAGGAATTTTATAACCAAATCTATCACTTTGATAACTTAAATATCCATCTTTTCCTTTAAGTAAATCATTGTATTTAGCCTCTATACCAAGTTCACCATCTATTTCATAAGTTACTTTTGTATAACCATCTTCATCTGTTTCAATATTTTCATTTGTTTTAGCATATCCAATAACATAGGATGCAAAATCACCATTTGGATAATATCTTTTATAATTTTCAACAAAATCAATGCCAGGTAAATTTAAATTCTCAATCGCCTCTTTATTCATTTCTGTAATACCATGAGCAAGTTCAACTTGATATTTGCCTTGTTCACTAAATGTTTTTAATAGATATAATAAATCATCTTCATCTTTTCCTAGCACTTCAGAAAGTTTTTTAGCCGTTGTTTCTTTATCAACGACATGAAGTGGTGTCTTACTATTACCTGTTCTTGATTCATCTAAATAAGCAATAACTGTATATGATGATACATTTTGTGCAAGAATAGTTCCACTAGAGTCATAAATATTTCCACGACTTGCGGGAAGAATTCCACTTATGGTATTACGATTAAGAGCAAATTCATCCATATTAATTCCATATATGGTTGGAGATAGTGAAAGATAAGATAACTGTATAAATAACACAAAAATAAAAACAAGAAAGATAAGAAATACTATTTTCGGAAATTTCCAATTGGCATTCTTTATTTTTCTTGTTTTCAAATTAAGCACCTCTTTTATTTATCAACAACAATAATATTATTATTGTTATAAGCAAGTCCCATATCTTTAACTACTTCTTTAACATTATCAAATGATGTAAGTTCACTAACTTTCATTGTTAAACTTTCATTTTTCTTTGCTTGTTCATCCACTTCATATCTTGTTTTTTCAACAGATATATTTAAGTGACCTACACTAGCACCACAGAATACTTTAAGCACTATTGTCATAATAACACAAAGCAATCCAAAAGTATATAACATTGTTTCCATTTTACTTAATTTACTTTTTCTTACTTTAACTTTTTTCATTTTATCACCCTAATCTTTTATTCTTTCAATAACACGTAGTCTAGCGCTTCTACTTCTTTTATTATTTATAATTTCTTCCTCAGTTGGTTCAAACGAGCCAATAAGTTTATATTTAGGTTTTAATTTTTCAGGGATAATTGGTAATTTAGATAATTCTTTTGGTACACTTGTATATTCTTTAAAAATATTTTTACAAATGCGATCTTCTAGTGAATGAAAGGTTATAACACAAATACGTCCACCAACATTAATTATATCTAAGGCTTGTTTTAAGGATTTTTCAAATACTTCTAGTTCATTATTTACTTCAATTCTTATAGCCTGAAATACTTTTCTTGCAGGATGTTTTTCATTTTTATACTTAAATGGAACACTATCTTTAATAATATCAACAAGTTCTAAAGTTGTATCAATTGTGTGTAAGTTACGCGTATCAACTATTTTTCTAGCAATACTACTTGCATATTTTTCTTCACCATATTCTCTAAAAATTCTTGTTAAATCGTTATATGAATAATTATTAACAACATCATGGGCAGATAGTTTTTGCGTTCTATCCATACGCATATCTAACCTTGAATCCTTATGAAAACTAAATCCTCTTTCATCTTCATCTAATTGTGGACTAGATACACCAAGGTCATAAACAATCGCATCAACTTTTGATATACCTTTTTCTTCTAGTTTTTCTTTTAAATAAGCAAAGTTACTTTTAATAATCGTAAAATTATTTGATATTTCACTTAATCGTTTGGTACTAGAAATAATGGCCTCATCATCTTGATCAAAAGAATACAATTTACCTTTGGGTATTCTTTTTAATATTTCACTACTATGACCACCATAACCTAATGTACAATCAACAGCAATACTATTTTCCTTTAAATTAAGTTCATCAATTGTTTCTTTTAACAATACACTAATATGCATAAGAAATCCCCCTATAAACTCTTTGAAAATAACTTATCGGCAATATCAGCAATATTAGGCTCATTGTCAGAAAGGTATTTATTCCAAATTTCGGTATTCCAAATTTCTATGTGATCATCAACGCCAATAATGGAACAATCTTTATTTAAAGAAGCATACAATGATAAAGAACTTGGAATATTAATTCTTCCTTGTTTATCAATGCAAACAGTTGATGCACCTGATATAAGAAAACGCATAAAGCTTCGTGCATCTTTTGTATTAGGTAGTTGTTGGTAGTGTGAAATAATTTCTTTCCATGCATCTATTGGGTAAATAGCAAGACAACAATCCATGCCACGGGTAATTACGAACTCATTACTTAAACCATCACGAAATTTAGACGGCATAATAATTCTTCCTTTATCATCAATTGTATGATTATACTCACCCATAAACATAATTATCACCCACTTTGCACCACTTTGTTCCACCTTACACCATCATTTTACCACTAGGACCACCAAAAGTAAATAATTTATGACTATTTTTATAAATAAAAGAAAAAGGAAGGTTATTCCCTCCTAGTAATAGTAATTATTTCGAACTGCTGAACCTAGTATGATAGCAAGTAAGATATATAATACAATTATAATAATGTAGTTAGTACCAGTTCCTGTACTTGCACCAGTTCCACAGTTATTTGATTGACAAGACATGGATTTTACCTCCTATTCCATATGGCTTAAATATAAGCTCCAAGTATGATTATTAAAAGAATAAATAATACTAAAACGATTGCAGCTCCAGATACACCTGAATTACACATAATTTCATACCTCCTTTTTTTCTCTTTTCACGTTATTTTATGAAAATTTTAAATAAGTGTGAATACTTATAACTAAATTATTGTATTTTTTGCTTATTTTTGGTATTATATCCTTGTACAGTTAGAGGAGAATGTGCAATTAAAGAAAGGAAAGATAACATGAAAAAGAAACTATTAGTTGTACTTGGTGCTTGCCTACTTACAGTAACTGGATGTGGTAAAGTTCCTAAACTTGAAAATGGACAAGAAGTTGTTGCTTCAATTGACGGATTTAATTTAACAGCAGAGGATTTATATGAGGAATTAAAAGATGCAAACGGAGTTAATATTATAATTAATAAGATTGATGAATATATCGCTGATAAAGAAATCAAGGACTCTAAAGAAGCTGAAGAATATGCTAAAAAACAAATTAAATCTTTAAAAACTCAATATGAAATGTATAATATGGATTTCAGTGCTGCTTTAAAAAGTAATGGATATGCAAATGAAGATGAACTTGCTAAAGAAATTGCTTTAAGTTATAAAAAAGATGAAGTAGTAAAAAAATATTTAGAGAGCAAATTAACTGATGAAGAAATTAATGAATATTATAATTCAGAAATATTTGGTGAAATGACTGTTAGACATATTCTTATAAAACCATCAACTACTGATGATATGTCTGATGAAGATAAAAAGAAAGCTGAAGAAGAAGCTTTAAATAAAGCAAAAGAATTAATTAAAAAATTAGATGATGGTGAAGATTTTGCTACACTTGCTAAAGATAATTCTGCTGATGAAGGTACTGCTTCTGAAGGTGGTTTATTTGCTAACTTTACAAAGCAAGGCGTTGTAAGTGAATTCTTTGATGCAGCTTATGCTTTAAAAGATAATGAATATACTAAGGAACCAGTAAAAACTACTTATGGATATCACATTATATTAAAAATAAGTCAAAATGAGAAACCATCTTTAGATACCGTAAAAGATGATATAAAAGATACACTTGTTACTAACAAATTAGATAGTGATAAAAAATTAAGCGTTACTGCATGGGATGAAATTAGATCAAAATACAATATGTCAATTAATGATGATAAATTAAAAAGCAACTATACAACTATTATTGATTCATACAAAAAATAATCAGGTTTAATCCTGATTATTTTTTATTAATACTACACTATCTTTGTGATAAAATCTTTCAACAGATAAGTTTTGCCAATGTATACTATCTTCTGTTATATCACTAAAGAATAATAAATATGGTTTAACTGTATGCTCTTTTACAGTTATATTTTTATCATCACTTAAATATTTTTCTAATCTTTCTAAATATTCATTATAATAAATACTTGCTTCTCCACTTTTTAATGAATTATAAGCCTTATAACTAATAAAAGTTTCTTTATTTGAAAAAGTATTTACAAATAAAAGAATCCCTAAAATTAATATTGGCACATTATTGTTTATAGAAAATCTTTTACTTAAACTACTTTCACACTTTTTATCAATTACACTACATTTAAACCAATTAATATAATACATAAGATTAAATAAAAGTATTAGGTAATAACTATAGTGAATTATATTTCTAAGTCTTCCCTCACCTATATTAGACATGGCATATAAAGGTGGTGTGAATTGAGCGGCAAAAAGACATATAGAAATAAAACTAAATAATAGTGGATGTTTATTAAAACCATTTATATATTTTAAATTAGGATATATTATAAAGCCTATAATAATAAAACAGATAATAGTAAAAAGATTAGTCCATTCATTAAAATAATAGGCTGCATATTTAAATGATTTTATAATGGCTAAAATAGCACTTGTCCCTTCTACCATGCTTGCTCTTGCATTATTACCTGGAGCAAGGGCATTTACCATAAAACAAATTAAATATAATAGAAATAAGGAAAGAATATACTTATAGTTCTTATTTTTTTCAAAAAATAAATATAATGTTCCTAAGAATAATATTATTAAGTTAATCAAACAAGTTGTGTAATTACTTCCAGCAATAATAATACTAAGAATTGATAAAATAATCATATATAATACTTTTCGTTTAGTCTTAAATAAAGATAAAATAAGGCCAAAATAAATTAATGATAAACTATAAAAGAAAGTATAATAAACAGAACCATTCCACCAATAAAAGGCCTCTACTGGTGATGATGAAAATTCAATTCCTAAAAAACATATTATACTTGCAACTATGATATAAGACCATTTATCAATATTTAAATATTTTACAAGTAAAACATATAAAAAATAAAAGGTTGATATAAGAAAACTAAATAGTAAAATACATGTTCCTAAATTTCTAAATCCAAAATGAACAGGATTTAAAGACATTAAAAAGGTTGCACTATAAGTTCCTTGCCATGTATTATAGAAATTTTTTGATGTTTGAAAACCAGATCCAATCGTTTTAAAAACATTATGTGTATCGTTCCAAGTATTAAAAGTTATAATTCCATAATCATAATCATCAGCAACAGGATGATTATACTTGGCAATCTTAATTAAAGGAATAATAGAAATAATAAGAATTATAAGGGAAATTATAGCAAGTATCATTTTTGGAAGCTTAATATATTTGCATACCTTATCATACATATTACTACTTGTCTTTAATATAATATTATTTTCTTTCATGTTTTTCCTTCTCCATTAAATTATCGGCAATAATATATCTTGGTCTCTTTTTTGTTTCATTATATATTTTACCTATATATTGTCCAATTATTCCAAGTGATAACATCTGAATACCAGCAACCATCCAAATAGAACATATAATGAAAGTCCATCCACTAACGGTATTGCCTAATAGTTTTACAATAATAGAATAAAGCATAATAATTAAACTTAAACCAAATATAATAATTCCCATATTTAAAACAAGCTTTATAGGTTTAATACTAAATGATGTAATTCCATCCCATGCAAAAGAAAGCATTTTTTTAAGTGGATATTTTGATTTTCCGGCTACTCTTTCTTTTCTTTCGTAATAAACATTAGATGACTTAAAGCCAATTAATGGAAAAATACCTCTTAAAAATAAATTTACCTCTTCAAATGATTCTAAATTATTTAATACCCTCTTACTAGTCAAACGATAATCAGCATGATTATAAATGATACGGGCACCCATAAATTGCATAAATTTATAAAACATTTCTGCTGTTTTTCTTTTAAAGAAAGTATCTTTCTTTCGACTGCTCCTTACACCATATACAATTTCTGAGCCATTATTATACTCTTCTATCATTTTATCAATCGCATCTATATCATCTTGCAAATCGGCATCCATACTAATTACGATATCTGCGTACTCTTTAGCTGTCATTAATCCTGCTAAAAGAGCATTTTGATGTCCCTTATTACATGATAAATTGATACCAGTAAAATAATCCTTTTTACTAAATTCCTTTATTAAATCCCAAGTTTTATCTTTTGATCCATCATTAACATACATTACCTTACTTTTATTTGATATCATTTTTTTATCAATTAAATTCTTCATTTTCAATGATAGTTTTTCTGTTGTAATAGGAAGCATTTCTTCCTCATTGTAACATGGAATTACTATATATAATATATTCTTCATAAATCTACCTCACAATACCTTTAATCAATCCAACTAAACATTTAATAAAATTAATAATAATATTTAATAATTCTTTTAAAGTTCTAACAAAATTTTTTATAAACTTAATAATAGATGCTTCTAAATTACTTGCCTGATATCCAATTTTTAATTTATAGAAAAATTTATCTGTACTATATTTAAACATATATAATTTACGATGTTTCTTTTTAAATTCTTCAGAAATACCACCATATACCGCTTTTGTATATTCTAACTTACTCCACGAACTCTCTTCTTTACATGACATAAAATATAAATTAATATAGTCTTTTAATAAATTTTTACTATCAATATTACTTGCCATTTTTACAATATTTTGATTTGGTGTCTTAATAACACTATCTATTTCTTTTTCAAAATTTTTAATCATATTATCAATTGTAAAACCATTTATAATTTTCTTTCGGCAAGATACTTTATATTTATCTAAATTATTTAATATTCTATTTATAGAAGAAACATATATATCTATTTCTTCATCTAAATAATTTGTAAAATGAATATCTTCTTCCTTTTGCATAAGTGGTACGATGGCACCAACCGTATCATCGATAAGTTCACTTTGTCCACCAACATCACTCGATACAACAGGAACACCCATGGAAAGAGATTCATATGATGTTAAAGCTAGGCCTTCTTTAAGGGAACAATTTACGGTAATATCACATATACTATAAATTTCAGATGGATTATTACATTTTCCTAAAAAACTAATACTATCTGTTATTTTAAACTTACGGGCAAGGGTTTTCATTTGCTTTAAAAGTGGTCCATCACCTGCAATAATAAAATGTAAATTATTATTTTGTTCTAATAATCTTTTCATTATATGAACAAATAATAATGGACGTTTTTGATAATCTATTCGGCATATAAAACCTATTATGTTTTTATTTTTAGGGATTTTATATTTTATAAGTAATTCTTTTTTATCGTAGTTGTTTGCATCAAATTTTTTTTCATCAACACCAATATAAATAGTATCAGTTTTCTTTTTATCTATACCAAACATTTCATTCATGAGCAACTGACTTTTTTTATTACAAAAATATGTTTTATCAATAAATTCATTTACAGCACTTGAATCTCTTGAATATCCACCATTTCTGTTATACCACTCTTCCATATGGATATAATCAATAATTGGAATAGTTGGATAACAAGCCTTTATATATGGAATTGATGCGTATCCATATGAGCTATTGCTTACTAAAACTAAATCTATTTTTCTTGAATCAATAATGTAATTAATAAAGCCATTCCAGTATTTTTCATCTATAAAGGTACTTAAATCAAATACTTCATAAGCCTCTTTTTCAAAGAAAACTCTCCACTGATAAATAGTTGGAATAGTTGTAATAATAGTAACCTCATATTTATTTTTATCAAGTAATTTCAAAACATCTAAATTAAATTTATCAGCACCACCCATAACCATCCAAGGTATAATAAATAAAAGTTTCTTTTTGTCTTTATTTTGAACATTTGGGGTAATAACACTATCAGGCATATCCATAATTCCATCCCAATTATAATTTTGAACTGGGTACTGTTTTGCCTCTACATAATTAGTGACTTCTTTAGATAACTTTTTTATTAGGTTAATGGCTCTTTTTCTATTCTTCTTTTTGGCTTTAGATAATTCTCCAGCATCACTTCTGCGATACCAAAAGCCAAAATAATTTACATGTAATGGTTTATAACCTTTCTTTAGTAAATTAAGCCATAACATCCAATCTTCAAACACTGCTTTTTCACGTGTAAAAGCTTTTTCTTCTTTCAACAATACATCTTTTTTAATCATTGCCGTAGAAACAAATAGATTTTCTTTTTTCATAATATCAATATTAAAAGATCTTTGCCATAAATATTCTTGCCCCTCAAAACCAACTGAATCAGTATAAGCAAAGGCATAATCCGGATTAGTCTCAAGTGATAAATAAAGAGTTTCCAAATATGTTTTATTAATTAAATCATCACAATCCAAATAAACTACGTATCTACTTGTACTAGAACATTTATTTAAACCATATTTCTTACTTGCTGACAAACCCTCATTTTTTTTATGATATAAAGAAATACGATCATCCATTTTTTCCACTTTATCAAGTAATGCAAGTGTTTCTTTACTTGTAGAACCATCATCAATAATAATAAATTCATAATATGGATAAGTTTGGTTTAAAACACTATTTACAGTTTGTAAAAAAATATCTTTTCCATTATAAACACACGTTATTATGGATATAACAGGATCCTTTTTTTCATACTTATAATTATTTTCTATACTTTTACCAGGCTCTAATTTGAAATCAAAATTATGCATATATAATCACCTATTCCTTTTTTATTCGTTATTTATTAATTCCTTTATTTTATTTAATATGTCATCATTATATCTTTTAGCGTCAAATTTCTTTTTTATAATAAATCCATGATCAAGAAATTCTTTCATAGCATTATATATATTATCATCAAAAATACCATATTCCCTATCAAGTTCTTTCCAGTCAGATACCTTAGTTGATATAATTGGGCAATTGAGCGTCATAGCCTCTAAAAAAACAACAGGGTAACCTTCATATTTAGATGATAATACCGTTGCACTTGCTTTTTTAAAATATGGATAAGGATTTTCCTTACGACCTAAAAAAATAATATTATTGCCTAAATTATTTTTAGAAACAAAGTCTTTATACATCTTAGTATCAGGACCATCACCTATTAAATATAACTTAAATTTATAACCTTCAAGAGTAAGTTTTTTAGTCGCATTAAATAGATTTATTAATTGTTTTTGTTTCTCATCATGTCTTCCAATATTTACAAAGGTAATACCGTCAAACTTCTCATTGATTTCTTTATAGCTTAATTTATTTATCATATCATCATCAATCAAATTATTACATACTATTCCTTTTTCACTTATATTATTATAATGACTAGTAATACTTAACATATTTTCTTTTGATACATATACAAGTTTTTTAAATCTTTTTATCATAACCGAGTCTAAAAATTCAGACATTTTCTTTGTATCATTGTTATATAAAACATAGTAATTAGCGTGTAAATAAAGACAATTATTAGAAGAAGCTGCAAGAGCAATATGGGCTCCTGGTATAGAATATGTTGCAAAACTACAGGAAAAAGCATATTTATTTTTTATTTTTCTTGTGAATAATATTAATTTTAAACGATTATATATTTTTCTAAAAATAGTAAATTTACTTGTCGATACTTTATATTCTATTACTTTAATATTTTTAGGTATTAGATTTAAAAATATTCCTTCCTTATGTTCTAAAACAAGTGTTATATCGTAATCATTTAATTTATTTAGTAAAGTAACTAAAGCCTTTTCAATACCACCAACATTTAAATCATATGCTGTAAATAATATCTTTTTCATTCTTCAAAATCTTTTCCCATTTGTTTTTTATAATATTCCTTGCATATCTTCTTCGCATCACCTATTTTAACAATTTCACCATGATCAAGCCAAATTACTCTATTACATAATTCCATAATGGATTCAAGTGAATGGGATACATATAAAACTGTTGTCCCACCATTTATCATCTCCATCATTTTATTTTTACTCTTTTCTTGGAATTTTATGTCACCAACTGACAATATTTCATCGACAATTAATATTTCTGGATTTACAACGGTTGCGATAGAAAAAGCAAGTTTAGCCGTCATACCAGATGAAAAATTCTTAACAGGCACATCTAAGAAATCTTTTAACTCTGAAAATTCAACTATTTCATTAAACTTTTCATTAATAAATTTCTTTGAATAACCAAGAACTGCACCATTTAAATATATATTCTCTCTTGCCGTTAATTCTTGATCAAAACCTGCTCCAAGTTCTATCATAGGTGAAATCGCACCATTTACAATAACTTTACCAGTTGTTGGTTTCATAACGCCACTTACAACTTTTAATAATGTACTTTTCCCTGCTCCATTAGAACCTATTAATCCTATAACTTCACCAGGTTTTATATCAAAACTAATATTATTTAAAGCACTAAAATATTCTTTTTTTCTTTTATACTTTTTATTAAATAAAGAAATAAACAATAATTTTATAGAATAACCTTTATCTATTCCTAAATTAAATTTCATAGAAACATTTTTAACATGTATCATATAATACCTCCTAAATATAATAAATAAATTTATCTTGTTTTCTTTTAAATATAAAACTTCCTATTAATAATGTTAAAGCTGCAACCCCACCACACATTAATAAACTAGTAAGTGATGGACATTTTGAAAATAAGATAATTTCTCTTGATGCATTTATAAACATATATAAAGGATTTAATTTAAAAATTGGTTGAAGTGATGCAGGTATCATGGAAATATCATAAAAGATTGGTGTAAAATAATTCCAAATAGTAAGAATTATTCCATAAATATGAAATATATCCCTTAAAAAAACAGATATAGCTGAAAGTAATAACCCAATTCCCAAAGTAAACATAAATAAACATAAATATATATATGGTAACAATAAATAATAAATATTTAAATGGCACTTTGTATCACCACTACCTGTAAATAATATAATTATAACTAATGGAATTAAAGTAAGTAAAAAATTTATACCTACAAATAGACATTTAGCAAGTGGAAATATATACTTTGGTATATAAACTTTAGTCATTAGTTGAAAATTTTCAACAATAGATGTCATCGCCGTATGTGATGCTTCATTAAAATAATTAAACATGACAAGTCCTGTCATAAGATATACTAAATAATTGACTCCTTCTACTCTTACAGCAAACATTTGAGAAAATACAATTGCCATAACAGCCATCATTAAAAGTGGATACAACAAACACCATAATATTCCTAAAACACTTCTTTTATATTTAACTTTAAAGTCACGCATAACAATTTGTTCAAGTAAAAATGCATACTTTTTAAAATTATAAAATATATTTTTTATAAAACTCATGTACATCCTCCTATTACATCTTAATTACTAACTTATTATACCATATCACGTAAATTAAAGTAAATAAATTAAGGGAAAAACAGATAAAAAGAGTAAAATTTTTTCGCAATAAATAGGCAGATATGCGTCTA
>OKXB01001379.1_pt1 | contig 24179 bp, 18 predicted proteins | sample 1601731 | NCBI WGS metagenome assembly OKXB01 (sample SAMN04414077, study PRJEB24778) | human gut metagenome | material: faecal | host: Homo sapiens
GTTTTGCCAATACCTCGATAATCTCATTGTCGCAATCATCGATTTGGTTACGCAGCTCACCCAGATTTTCGGTTGTCTGTGTTTCTTTGCGGATAACCAGCAGATTCAGGATATAGTCCAGCACATCGGGGGTTACCTGCTGTGAAGCGTCGCTCCATGCACAGTCGGGATTGCAGTGTGACTCTACTATTAAACCGTCAAAACCCAAGTCCATCGCCTGTTGGCAGAGGGGAGCCACCAGCTCGCGCTTGCCACCGATATGGCTGGGGTCACAGAAAATAGGCAGTTCGGGAATGCGGCGGCGCAACTCGATAGGAATATGCCACTGCGGTAGGTTACGGTAAATCTTTTTATCGTAAGAAGAGAATCCGCGGTGGATAGCACCCAGTCTGCGGATACCTGCACCATACAGACGTTCGAAAGCACCAATCCATAATTCCAGATCCGGGTTGACCGGATTCTTGATCAGAACAGGTATATCTACACCTTTCAAAGCATCTGCGATTTCCTGTACGGCGAACGGGTTAACGGTGGTACGTGCACCGATCCACAGGATATCTATTCCGGCTTTCAACGCTTCGAATACATGGTCTTTTGTGGCTACTTCGGTAGCTACATACATACCTGTTTCTTTCTTTACACGTTTCAACCACTGCAAGCCTTCGGCTCCGATACCTTCGAATCCTCCCGGTTTAGTACGGGGTTTCCAGATTCCGGCACGGAATATTTTAACGCCTTTTGATGCCAGCTGATGGGCTGCGTCCATTACTTGTTCTTCTGTTTCGGCACTGCACGGGCCCGAGATGATGATAGGACGCTGTGGGTCTACACCGGGTAATAAGATTGATTCTAATTCCATTTCCATGATCGTATAATTTTCAATTTTTAATTTTCAATTCTTTAATTCTCATAAGTGCTTCCTGTAATGCTTCGTTCTTGCAGCAAAGTGAGATACGGACGTAACGTTCGCCACAGCTTCCGAAGATAAATCCGGGGGTAATGAAAACGTTGGCTTCATACAATACCTTGTTTGCCAGGGCTTCGCTACCTTCTGCTTCTGCCGGGATCTTTCCCCAGAGGAACATGCCGACCTGATTTTCGTCGTAGGTACAACCGATGGCGTGCATGATTTGTCCGGCCAGGTCGCGGCGGCTACGATAGGTACGGTTCATATTGTCATACCATTCTTTCGGCGCTTTCAATGCTTCCACAGCTGCATGCTGCATCGGTTTGAACTGGCCGGAGTCGATGTTGCTTTTCACTTTCAATATCCATTGAACGAACTGGGCGTTCGAGGCCAGCATCGCCATACGCCATCCCGGCATATTGTGAGCCTTGCTCATCGAATTCATTTCGATACAGATATCTTTAGCTCTCGGAACACTCAGGATACTTAACGGCTGGTCGTTCAGGATGAAACTGTAAGGATTGTCGTTACAGATAATGATACCGTGTTTACGTCCGAAAGCAACCAGCTTTTCAAAAAGTTCCCTGCTGGCGTTTGCTCCGGTAGGCATGTTCGGATAGTTGACCCACATCAGCTTTACGCCGGAAAGGTCCATCTTTTCCAATGCCTCGAAATCCGGCTGCCATCCTAATTCTTCTTTCAGCTCATAAGGAATTAGATTTGCCTGTACCAGCTTGCTGACAGAACTATAAGTCGGATAACCGGGATTGGGAACCAATACGCCGTCGCCCGGATTCAGGAATGCCAGTGAGATATGCAGGATACCTTCTTTGGAACCGATCAACGGTTGTATCTCTGTTTTCGGATCCAGTTCAACTCCATACCATGTCTGATACCAGTCGGCGAAACCTTTACGCAATTCGGGGATACCTACATACGGTTGGTAACCATGCTCATTCGCATTATGTGCATGTTCGCACAATGTCTCGATGGTCTGTTCCGAAGGAGGCAGATCAGGGCTACCTACGCCCAGGCTGATCACATTCTTGCCTGCGGCATTCATTTCGGCTACTTCTTTCAGTTTCTTTGAGAAGTAGTATTCCTGTACGCTGCCTACACGGTCAGCGGGTGTGATGTTACACACTTTGTTTTCCTTCTGCATATTCGCCTAAAATTTTTAAGTCCTTTGTTAATGGAGTGATGGCATCCAATGCCTGTCTGTATCTTGTATAATCAGTAAATGTCAGGTCGATATAGAACAAATACTCCCATTCGCGGCCGATGATCGGTAACGATTGTATTTTAGAAAGATTCATGTCGTAAAAAGAAAGAATGGAGAGGACTTTGGAAAGACTGCCGGAGGTGTGGGGAAGAGCGAAAACTAACGAAGATTTGTTGATGTCTGATTTTTCAAGAAGATCTTCAGCCGTCCAGCGGTCTGCTATGGCAAGGAAGCGGGTGAAGTTTCGTTTGTTGGTCTCTATCCCTTCGGCCAGTATTTCCATCTTGTAGATTTGGGCGGCCAGTTTCCCGCAAATAGCAGCGTGTCCTTCCAGGTTATTCTCGGCAATCCATCGGGCACTCATCGCCGTATCTTCTTTCTCAACCACCTTGGCATTCGGCAAGGTATCGAGGAAGTCGGTACACTGCATAAGCGCAATAGGGTGGGAGTTGACTTCCGTGACATCGTGTATCGATGTTCCCGGCAGTGCAACAAGCGAGTGCGAGATGCGCAGTTTGTATTCGCCGATCACTCTCAGTCCGCTTTCGCGAATCAGTTCATGATTTTGCAGCAAGCTCCCTGCAATAGTATTCTCGATGGCCATCAGTCCCAACAAAGACGGGTCTTTCTTAATGGCTGAAATAACATCTCTGAATGTATTGCATCCAACAATTTCAATATCTTCACCTTCATAGAAGCTACGGGCTGCGATGTCGTGATACGAACCGGCTATTCCCTGAATTGCTACTTTCTTTTTCATCTTTCTAATTTATTGTCACAAAAAAAAGTCCCACCGAAACCGGCAGGACTTTATATTGTTTATTGATACATATTTTCTATCATCAACGCTTTACATACAAATTCCTGCCTTCACTCTGCTAAAGTAAAAGTAATAAAAGAAATATGTAAAGCTAAATCGATTCATTTGTCTCGTTTGTTTTTAAATACGCAGCAAAAGTAACGCTTTTTTGGAAACTACAAGCAAAAAGTAATAATTTTTTTTGTTAAGCGATAAAAATAATGTTCAGACGACTTTTAATCCGGCTTGCAGCGTCAACATCTCTTTGGGTACAGACTTCTTGATGCTCTCGATCAACATACCGGCAATGGTATGACGGATAAAGTCTTTCCGTGTGATCCAGACGATTTCGCGTGCCGGTTTAGGAATGGCAAAGGGGCGTACCAGTTTTTTCTGATCTTCGCTAAGTTGCAGGGTTGCCAGTTCCGGAATGAAAGTGACGCCATTGCCGCTTTCTACCATGCGCATAAATGTTTCCAGGCTTCCCAGACGGTAAGCGGCCTGACGCAGTTTTACCTTTTCCATCTGGCAGAAACGCATTAACTGGTCGCGGAAACAGTGACCTTCATCCAGCAACCAGAGATGTTCGTCGCTGATATCTGCCGTACGGATCATATCTTTCTTGAATACCGGATCATTTTTAGCCACATATCCGAAGAACTGCTCATAATATAATGTATCGCCTTGTATCTGGTTTTCTGTGGGTTGGTTGGCGATGATGGCTGCATCTATCTCGCCATTCAGGATTGCGGCCATAGTGGGAGCCGTTTTCATTTCAAGGATGCGAATATCCAGCTCCGGATGTTTTTCAGACAACTGCTGGAAAAAACGGGGTAGCAGGTAAGGAGCGATCGTCGGAAGTACTGCCAACCTGAAAGTACCTTTTAGTGACTGTTCTTCTTCATTGACAATATCTTTGATAAGGGAAGCCTGATAAAGAACGGTACGAGCCTGGTCGATCACCTTACGTCCGGCGGGGGTAGGGCAGACCGGCTGCATATTCCGGTCGAATAATTTAATGCCAAGTTCGTCTTCCAGTTTTTGTATCATCATACTGAGCGTAGGTTGTGTTACTCTGCAATGTTCTGCTGCTTTTGCGAAGTGGCGGTATGTATCTACTGCCAGGATGTACTCGAGTTGTTGTATATTCATAATGCTTTCAGTTTTTATCTATGGGCTTTCGTGAACATTGTTCGGTTTGTTATAGATAAATGCAAAGGTAGAAAATATATGGTAGCTTTTCTAATCTTCTTTTGTATAATAATGAGATAAACGAAAAGGCCGGAAATCATCTTCCGGCCTTCATCGCTTTTAATAGATTAAAGATCACCGATTGACCTTTTAATTCAATTTAAACCTAACCCCAAATTTTACCCCGAAAGACATAACCTTCACTTTATCTGTTACGTTTGAATTCATCATGCCATTATAAGGAATACCCTTTCCTACCGTCATGTTCCCATCCGGATGATAAGATGCAGGAGTGGCTAATAGCCCCTGGTCTTTCTTTTTCTTCATGTTGGTGAAACCGTAGTCGATGTAGCCGCCCAACAACAGGTCGGTGTCTTCGCCCAGGGTGAACAGGAAACCGAGTTCGGCAGTTCCGGCTACGCCCAGTTTCAGTTTGTTCTTTCCGCTCCAGTCCAGCTCGCGGCCGGGATCGTTGATCGTGCCGAAGCCGTGGTGAGGAACAGGCGCCTCCGATGGAGAACCCACGTCGGAAGGGATATGGGGGTAGTAACCCGAAACATTCAGTTCGCTGGCTGTATTGCCTTCGACCTTGTATTTGGCTTTGACCGGAATCTGCAACTTCACTCCCAGGCCGGCGTACATGCCCCATTTTTCCTCTTCGCCGAAATGGGTCTGGTACATTGCCAACAGCGGGATGTCCAGCAGGAAGGCGGTCTGCTTCTCTTCCAGATTCTTCAACCGGGCACGCAGTTCGAACTCACGCAGGTGGCCGGAGAAGTCATCGTCGTCGGTCATATTGCCCAGTTTCATGTATTTATCGTCGGACATATCACCTGTCAATTTGGCTGTGGTTGCATAACGGGAGATACCTACCCCCGTCGAGAAACCCCAATGACGGTTGAAGAAGTAGCTGTAACGGAGATCTATTTCATACCCCAGTTTTGCGTTGCGCTTGCCTTTCTCTTCAAAACCTTCGATCTGGTAGTTCAGCTTGTAACGGAAGGAAGAGGAGCCGACGCCGCCCGATATCGTCAGGTAAGAGGTCTTCGTTGTATCTTTCTTTTCTTCCCGGTAGTCCTCCCGGTATTCCTGACGCTGGCGCTGTTGCTGCTGGCCGTTGTTATACTGGCTACGCTCTCTGCCACCCGTTTCCTGCTGGGCCGAAACGGTGGTGGCAAGGCAGCCTGCTGCGAATAAAAAGATTGTTTTCTTTATGTTTGAAATTATTGTTGACATATCTCTTAGCTTATTTTACGATGATTTTATGGGTTGTTGTTCTTCCAGAATCGGTGGTCACCTTCACGATGTAGCTGCCTGAAGCCATATTCGCGGGGATGGTGGTTTCGACTGTCGTGGTCGACTGCTTTTCGACCAGTTGACCGTTCAGGTTATAGATCTCGATGACTGCCGCCTCCGAGGCTTCGCCAGGCATGCCCAGCTTGACGGTTATCGGACTGTTCTTCTGTACCATCGTCGGGTAAACAGTGGTTACGGGGAACTGTGTCAGCGTATCGAACGTGATCGGGCAACTCACCACATAGCTGTCGTCTGCACGGTAGGCCTGGATGAAGTAACTGCCCAACAGGCCCTCGGGCACGGAGTAGTAGATCGAAGTGCCGTTCTTCTCGATTTTCTGCCCGTCATGATACCACTGGAAACGGACAAACTCGTTGTCCGGATTGGTGATGTACAGGAATTCGTTCCATTTCACCAGGACTCTCAGGCCGTTCTTGCGCACCGTCACCGTCACACTGCTCTCCATTCCACAGTCGCCGTATACATCTACGTAATAAGAGCCTTCCTTGTCGGGCGTCAGGGCAGCCTGGTAGGTGGCCGAGGTCGCTCCTTCGATCGCCTCTTTGTTGAAGAACCACTGATAGGTCAGGTTCAGGCCACGGGCTTCTACGTTCAGGGTGAAGGCGTCGCCGTCACAAACGTATACGGACTGCGGTTGTTTGGTGATCATCGTGGTTTCCAGCATCTCGATTTCGAACGGATGCAGTTCCACCAGGCCCGGGTCGCTTTTCTTGCGCACATACACGTTTCCGGTGTAAACGCCCTTGCCAATTATCCGATAAACGGGCACTGTGAGATAGTCGGGAGTCACATCTTTATAGTCGGAATCCGTAAAGCCGGCTTTGAGCGCTTCGTCGGAGAAGCGGACGGAATATTCCAGGATATTGTCCGGATCGAGCAGGCGGAATGGTATTCTGAATTCGCTTTCCGAACCGCAATGGGAGGCGATGTCGCCCAGTTCGATCATACCACCGTCGCGGATGATGATGGTGTGGACGTAAGGAGGCTCGGTGTAATAGGCTGTCAGGGCCACGCTTTCACCGTTGTAGAGTGTCAGCTTGGTCACCGTATACACGTAGGTACCGACCAGCGTGTGGGCTTCGCCCCGGTTGAAGGTGTAACGCTCGGTTCTCGGAACGGCTTCCTCCAACGGATAGTGGTAACCGGCGGGGGTGGCGGTGTATTCGATCTCCCAGCGGTCATAAGTGATGTTGTTGAAACCGACCGGACGGATCTGGACGTAGACCGGTGTGCCTTTCACCACGCTTGTCGTAGTCAGATTGTCCACATCGCGGAAGTCCTGAAGCTGGTTCGATGCCGTGGAGACCGACCATTGCAGGGCGCCGTGCGGGCCGGGGCCGGGACCTTCACCATCCTTAATAATAATTGTATGTTTGTATGGTGAATCATTATAATCGTATGTCTCGACGATTTTGTTTCCATACAGGTCATACAATGTCAGTTTGGTGACAGTGTAGACATATGTGCCGATTTCCGTATGTGCTTCGCGGTTATTGAAATTATGACGTTCGGTCTTGACGATCGGGGTCATACCATAATAATGTTCTACCGGAGTCACGGAATATTCAACATCCCAGCGTTCGAAAGTGATGTCTTCATGTCCGATCGGGCGGATTTGTACAAAGACAGGAGTTCCATAATTCACGGACGTTGTTGTCTGGTCGTCCACGTCACGGAAGTTAGATTGCTCGTGAGTGGTGGTCGATACCGACCATTGCAAAGCCGGTATTTTAGCTATCGGCTTCGCCTGGATGATCACGGTGTGGGTACAGGTGGCATCGCGGTAGTTATAGGTAGCGACCTCTCTGTTCCCTTTGTAAAGAATCAGTTTACTTACATTATAATAATAAGTACCCGGTAATACGTGGGCTTCTCCCTTGTTGAAGTCATAACGGATGGTTTTTGCAATCGCATCTTCCATCGGGTAGTGGTAATCAACCGGCGTTGCAGTATATTCAATAGCCCATCGGTCGTAGTCAATCCTGTCCAGATAAACCGGCCTGATCTGTACATAGACAGGCGTACCTTCCATCACAGAGGTGGTAGAGTTGTTTTCTACATCTTTGTATTCATATATTTCATTAGTTGTCTTGGATACCGACCATTGAAGTTTATCCAGGTCTCCTTCAACAACCAACGGATCCCCTTCTTGGGGCGCCTTGAACTTACAGTTATAGAAACTACCGTAATTGGAGTTTGTCACGTTGTTCCCATCATCTTTAACAGCGTCATAGATGGAATAATCTTCAGAGAAGTCGATGTTATGTAATCTGATATATTCCGGGTTGGTGGCAGGTAAGTTGATTTTTGATCCATTGAATTTTATCAGGTTTGTACTCGTGAGTTCATCTGATAAAGAACTGACGGCGATAATATTAGTTTGTCTTTTACTGAAATAATCTGTAATAGTAAACCCGCCGACCTGATTATCCTTACTTATTAATTTAATAAGTTTAGGTTCCGGCAGTGTACAACTGTCTTTTGCCGCACTAGAAAATAATGTATTGATATTTTTGAACGGATCGCTTGCAGAATTAAATATGAGATATGCCCCGGTCGAAGCATCCATAAATACTGCATCGGTAGTAGATGCTGTTGGAGGGGTAGCTAATTCTCTTGATACCAGAACATCATAGTATGAATTGACATTTGTATTAGGTTTACCTCTTAATTCTAAATATTTGTATTCATTAGGAAAAGAAATACCGGTACTGGAATATTTCCAGATACGTATTTTTTTTCCCGCAGGTAAATCCAATTTTCCTGTAAAAACAATATTTCTGCTTCCCGGATTTTTGTTTGCATGGGTACTTAAACCTGTTATAGAAATATAATAGGGATATGCACCTATGTTTTTTATTGTAATGTCTTTGAAATAGTGGCCGTCACCCGTATTTATATTTATAGGCGCATATGATCCGTGTAATTTCCCGCTTTCGAAAGTAAGATTGATGTAATATCTTTTATGATTAGGATCTCTGGTGTCACTGGCAATACTGGTAAATCCTTCGACGATATTAATAACTGAATAGGAATTTGTTATATTACCAATGTTTTTAAAAGTAAGATCTCTTAGAAGAATATTATCAGCAGCATTGATCGTTATAAAATATTGGTTATTCGCTTGGTTACTTTTGGAGCCGTAGGGATTTCCATAAAATTGCATACTACCTCCGTCAAATACAATGTTCTCGATAACGACATTATCTAATATTTTGTATTTTACATGACCTTTATTGCTTTTATATGTGTCCCAGTATCCATAATTCGGTCCTATAATTGCAGGAGCTGTTTCCCTGTCTCCAAGTCCGATAATTTTTAATCCGTTTTTATAAAAATGTGATTCTCCGCCATTTTCAAGAGGTGCATACATCCCCGAATCAAAAAACAATGTATTATTGGCTAATAAAATATTTGAAGGTATCCTCGCGGCCGATGTTATAGTACATCCTACATCCGAATGATCGTAACTGGTAGCGGTCAGAAGTTTTGTTGTACAAGCATATTCTTTGCCTTTATATGTAACAGTATGGGTTTCACCATCTTTGTAGGTCCCTGTATTTTGAGTGACAAAGTAGTTAGTACCCCCATGATTTGTTGCATCATAATCAACAACTGGATCAGTAAACGTCTGTCCGACCGTCACCGGGAATGCGGTATTATCCAGTTTTGCACCGGCAGGCAGTGCCGGGTTTTTATCCGTTATCATCGTTCCGTCGAATGTAACGCCGGCGGAGGCCTCGGTTGCATCTGTGAACTCTGTTGCTTTGATAGCTACTTTAATTGTTTTGCCATGATCAGCTTTTGCAAATGTGTAGTTTAAAGTCGCTGTCGTCGCGTTGGTTATTGCCTGGTTTCCGATATACCACTGGTAGGTATGGCCCGTAGAACCATTTGCTTTGAAGGCGACAGTCAACGTTACCTGATCCCCTTCTTTAAGGAGTTCGGTCGGCATCCCGGTGAGACTGGTAACAGTCGGTTTTCCAATGACTTTGATCGGGACCAGGTTACTGGAACCTGATGCATCTTTGCATTGTAATAACTTTCCGTTGTCCTTATAAGACAAGGATACATTAGTAAATGTAATACTTTTTCCATCCAATGTCCATCCTGTGGGAGTTCCTCCGCTTACAGAGAAATAGTCACCAAGATTGATGTTGCTTCCCTCCGGTATTGAAGGTGAGGCGGTGGGTGAAATCGTTAGTTGTGCAAAAAGTACTCCTGCTAAATTCAGTAATAGCAATAAAATAAAGTTTTTCCGTATCATGTTTTAATTATTAGTGGCAAATATTCTATGTGTCAAATGTAAATTAAACTTTTTTTACTTACAATTGTTAATGAGTTGGATTAACGCTGATTATGAATTTTTATTGTTAAACAATTGATTTATGGCGTATATGTAAATGAAAATGACCAAAATGTAAAATGAAGAATGTTTAATTAAATCTTCAAAAAGAGTATTTGTTTGTTCCGATATGTATAAATGTGCTTTTTGAGTATATCATTTATATGAATGTTTTTGATCTGATATTAGTAATCTACTTGCTGAAACTGTGTTGATAGATTTTGTCTATGGTGATATAATAATTATCTGTTTGACAGGTGTTTATATCTGCTGTATCTTTGCAGTACAAGAAAAATAAAAACGTATAACAATTAAAAAACAGAAGAATATGAAAACATTAGATTATTTGCATTTAGACGCATCAGCAGCAAACAAAGTAGTAGAAGCATTACAGCAGTTATTGGCCGACTACCAGGTATTTTATACAAACCTTCGCGGATTCCACTGGAATATTAAAGGACACGGCTTCTTTGTTCTTCACAGCAAATTCGAAGAAATGTATGACAATGCAGCCGAGAAGGTAGACGAACTGGCAGAACGTATCCTGATGTTGGGAGGTGTTCCTGTAAACAAGTTCAGCGAATACTTGAAAGTAGCCAGGGTAAAAGAAGTATCAGGTGTATCCTGCGGTGACGAAGCCCTGGAAAATATCCTGAATACTTACGGTCAGTTTATCGCTGAAGAACGTAAACTGCTTTCTCTTGCCTCAGAAGCCGGAGACGAAGCTACAGTAGCGCTGATGAGCGACTATCTGAAAGAACAGGAAAAATTAGTTTGGATGTTAGTAGCTTATTCAACTTGCGACTGCAAGAAGTAATGAGAAATAAGTATAAATATTAATAATTCATTCGTTGCGTTAGGAGAGAGGATGCCGTGAGGTATCCTCTTTTTGTTTTTGAAAAAAAAACAAGAATTTTATGTAGCCTCTGATACGTAAATTATAAAGCCCGTTTCCCCCTGTAAAATACCTGAAAACCGACTTGAATTCACCTGCCTCCAAATAGCTTTCCTTACGATTTGAAACCTGTATTTGTTGTTGGTTATTTGGTTGTGTAATAATGAAATACAATGAAAAATAAGCTTTTTGGAGTTTGCCTTTGATTTTGTAAAATGACTAGATAAAACGATCGTTTTTTCTAGTCACGGCAAAAGTATACATAATTTTTTGAATAGACAAAATAAAAAAATCATTATCCCTTGTTTGACAAGGTTAGATGAATATTTCAATCTTTAAATTTAACAATTTAGTATTCCTAAAAAATGACTAGAAAAAACGATCCTTTTTTCTCGTCATTTTCGTCGTTACAATCTGTAACTGACGAACTTTTTTGTACCCGAAAAACAATAGTAAATGACTAGTATTATATTGATTATCATAGGAGTGATAATTTCAATCCTATTTTCTTCTTTTATTATACCTCGTATATTGGTAGTAGCTTTCCGAAAGCGTTTATTTGATGTTCCGGATGAACGAAAGGTGCATCAAGGCATCGTACCCCGTTTAGGTGGTCTTTCATTTGCTCCCTCTATCCTTTTTACATTATCGTTTACGACAGGACTTCGTTACCTGATGGGTGATGGAATTCCTGAAGAGATGCTTTGCTTTATCATTCCGGAGTTTTATTTCTTGGTCTGTGGGTTAACACTGTTGTTCTTAACCGGCATAAAAGACGATTTGGTCGGTCTGCGCTATCGATCGAAGTTTGTTATGCAGATTCTTGCTGCTATCATGGTTCCTTTATCCGGTTTATGGATTAATAATTTATATGGTATTTTCGGAATCCATGAGTTGACACCCTGGCTGGGAGTACCATTAACTGTTTTTCTGATTGTATTTATATGTAATGCGATTAACTTGATTGATGGCATTGATGGACTAGCTTCCGGTTTAAGCTGCGTATCTTTGGCTATTTTAGGATGTTTATATGTTCATAACCATTTATGGATGTATGCTATGCTTGCTTTTGCCTCATTCGGTGTGTTAGTTCCTTTTTTCTATTATAATGTATTCGGTAAAGTCGAGCGATGCCGGAAAATTTTTATGGGAGATACAGGTAGTTTGACATTAGGTTATATCCTGTCTTTCCTGATCATCCGTTATACAGTTTGTGCTCCTGATATTATACCTTATTCAGACGGAGCGATCATTGTTGCATTTTCAACAATAATTATCCCTATGCTTGATGTAATGAGGGTCATGTTTGTTCGTTGGCGTAGCCATAAGGGGATATTTGTTGCAGATAAAAATCACATTCACCATAAACTGTTGAGTATGGGATTAACACAGAGGCAGGCAATGTTATTAATATTGACTATAGCTTGCTTATTCAGTGGTGTGAATATCTGTTTGATATCATATATTGATAATAATATTCTGATATCTTTTGATATTCTTGTATGGGTAGGTCTTAACCTATGGTTTGACAGAATACGGAAAAACACTTAACATAAAATCTGCTTAGTGTAGAATTTTAGGAGTAGCGTTGAGTTTTGAAATATTGTTAGGTAAGAATAATTAAGTTTTTTATAAACAGAAAAATTATGAAAGCATGTTTTATGGGGTTGGGATACATTGGACTTCCCACAGCGATCATTGCAGCTAAGCATGGAGTAAACGTTTTAGGTGTCGATATCAATTCAGGTGTGGTAGAAATGACAAACCAGGGTAAACTTCATATTATTGAACCCGGTATGGAAGAGTATTTACAGGAAGTGGTAAATGCCGGATTGTTGAAAGCTTCTACTACCCCTGAAATCAGTGATGCTTATTTTATGGTTGTTCCCACTCCGTTTAAAGGCAATCACGAACCGGATATCTCTTATGTCGAAGCTGCAACCCGTTCCGTTCTTCCTTATTTGAAGGAAGGAGATTTATATGTAATAGAATCGACCTCTCCGGTGGGAACGACGGAAAAGATGCAAAGTCTGATTTTTTCAGAACGGCCGGAGTTGAAAGACAAAATATATATTGCTTATTGTCCGGAGCGGGTGTTGCCGGGGAATGTCATCTACGAACTGGTTCATAACGATCGTGTGATCGGAGGAATCAATCAGGAGTCGACTGATAAGGCAATCGAATTTTACAGCCAGTTTGTACAGGGAACATTGCATAAGACAAATTGTAAAACGGCAGAAATGTGTAAACTGACCGAGAATTCATCCCGCGATGTGCAGATCGCTTTTGCGAACGAACTTTCACTCATCTGCGACAAAGCCGGTATTAATGTATGGGAACTGATCGAATTAGCCAATAAGCATCCGCGGGTAAATATCTTGCAACCGGGAGCAGGTGTAGGAGGGCATTGCATTGCAGTAGATCCTTATTTTATTACAGCCGATTTTCCGTATGAGTCACAATTGATTTCCAAAGCACGTGAGATCAATAATTACAAATCCTTCTGGTGTGCCGAAAAAGTGCATAATGCCATCTTAAGATTTGAATTGGAGCACCACCGCAAGCCGATTGTCGCTATGATGGGACTTGCTTTTAAGCCGAATATCGATGATTTGCGTGAATCTCCGGCCAAGTGTATTACGACAAAAGTGATGCAAGCCTGTAATAATGCGGATATTCTGGTAGTTGAGCCGAATGTGAAAGAGCACAAGGTGTTTAAACTGACCGATTATAAAGAAGCCTATGAGAAGGCGGATATTGTGGTATTTTTGACAGCCCATGATCCATTTAAAGAGTTACCTTATATGGAGGATAAAGTTGTATTAGATTTTTGTGGGATTTATAGAAAATAATTACCTGGATTTTTATCCAGCCCAAATAAATTTCGTTAACGAACTTAGGTGTAAAATAGACTTTTCAATAGGAGAATGGACCAACTTAAAGCCGGAGCTTTACTTTCTTATGTAGTTTTAGGGTTGAATACTTTGATAGGATTGCTCTATACTCCATTTATGTTGCGTATGCTGGGGCAATCGGAGTTTGGGTTGTATTCATTGGCTGCTTCCGTTATTGCTTATTTAACTGTTTTGGATTTGGGTTTTGGTAATGCAATAGTGCGTTATACAGCCAAGTTTCGAGCAGAAGGTAAACAAGAAGAGCAATACGAAATGTTCGGTATGTTTTTTTTGCTGTACTTGTTTATTAGTGCATTGGCCTTCATTTTAGGATTGTTTTTGGTGGGTAATGTAGATTGTTTGTTTGATACCCATATGACGACGGATGAGATAGGCAAAATACGGTTGATGTTGTTGTTGATGGCATTTAATCTGGCATTTACATTTCCGATGAGTATTTGGGGGGCTATTATCACAGCCTATGAAAATTTTGTATTTCAGAAAATAATAAACATAGCTCGCATTCTCCTGAATCCAATTGTGATGATTGTTTTGCTTTTGTTTGGTTACAAGGCTGTGGCAATGGTAGTTGTGACAACCTTTTTTAATGTTGCTACTTTAGTCATTAATTGGATTTATTGTAAAAGAAAATTACATATTCATTTACGCTTTACCCATTTTAGATGGGACTTCCTGAAAGAGGTTTCCATTTATTCGTTCTGGATATTTTTGAATGCTATAATAGACCGGATTTATTGGAGTACAGGACAATTTGTTTTAGGTATTTTTCGGGGGGCAGCAATGGTTGCCGTTTATGCAGTAGCCATACAATTGAGTAATCTATATATTATGTTTTCTACAGCTATCTCCGGCTTGTTTTTGCCTAAAGTAATGGCGATGGTGACACGAAATGAAGATCGTAAAGTAATTTCTGATTTATTCATCAGGACAGGACGTATTCAGTTTATTGTAATAGCTTTTGTATTAGCTGGTTTTATAATATTTGGTCGTCAGTTTATTCTACTTTGGGCAGGAGAAGGATATGAAAATGCTTATTGGATTTCCCTGTTATTTTTTATCCCCTTAACTGTCCCTTTAATTCAGAATCTTGGAATTACGATTTTACAGGCTCGTAATGAAATGAAGTTTAGATCTACTTTATATGTAATCATAGCTATTGCTAGTTTGGGACTATCCATTCCAATGGCAAAAAGTTATGGAGGTATAGGTTGTGCCTTTGCAACGGCTTTAGCTCTTACGGCAGGACAAATTGTGGTGATGAATATTTATTATCAAAGAAAACAAGATATAGATATTATAAAGTTTTGGAAAGAGATTGGAAAAATGTCAATCATTCCTTTTGTTGTAACATTATTTTCTCTCTTGCTTATATGGAAAATGAATATTGACATATCAAATATTACTCGTTTAGCCGGCGGTATTGTTTTATTTTCTTTATTCTATCTTCCTCTTTCCTGGTTTGGGTCTATGAATGCTTCAGAACGTTCGTTGTTTAGTGGTATGATCCTGAAATTGATAAAGAGATAGTCTATGATTAAAATAGATAGTAAGGAAAAGTGCTGTGGTTGCTGGGCTTGTGTACAACGCTGTCCAAAACATTGTATTACAATGGTAGAGGATGATGAAGGTTTCCTTTATCCCAAAGTGGACTCTTCACTTTGTATTGATTGCAGTTTATGTGAAAAGGTTTGCCCTGTAATTAATCAGGGGGAACCAAGAATACCGGATATGGTTTATGCCGCAAAGAATTTGAATGAAGAGATTCGTATGGCTAGTTCTTCCGGGGGAATTTTTACGTTGTTAGCAGAAGAAATAATAGCTAAGGGTGGTGTTGTTTTTGGTGCCAGATTCAATGAAGAGTGGGATGTTGTCCATGATTATACAGAAACGATAGAAGGTTTATCTGCTTTCCGGGGTTCTAAATATGTACAAAGTAGGGTGGGGAAATGTTATTCACAGGTAGAGGAGTTTTTGAAAAAAGGTCGTAAGGTTCTATTCTTTGGAACTCCTTGTCAGATAGCGGGTTTGAAACGTTTCCTCAGGAAAGAATATGATAATCTCTTGACGGTGGATTTCATTTGTCATGGCGTTCCGAGTCCGGGGGTATGGCGAGAATATCTGAAGGAGGAAATTGCACGTCAGTGCGATGGAAAAAATATAGTTTTGTCTCATCCTGTTTTTAATGGCAGAGAAGCTCGTATTGAGAGCATTTCGTTTAGAAACAAATGCCTAGGTTGGAAAAGATTTAGTTTTGTTCTCACTCTCTCTCTATCCGATGGGTACGGAGATAATAAATTAGTTTTGCTTTCGGAACCTTTAAACAAGAATATTTTCCTGCGAGGCTTTCTGGCGAATTTGTATTTACGTCCGAGTTGTCATATTTGTCCAGCGAAGAGTTTGAAGAGTGGAAGTGATATTACAATTGGGGATTTTTGGGGAATACAAAATGTGATGCCTGAGATAGATGACGATAAAGGCGTGAGCGCGGTGATGGTGAGTACGGAAAAAGGAAAAGAAATCTGGGGAGAAATTACAACTATTAACTATGAGGTTGCTTTTGATGATGTGGTAGCTGCAAATTCTGCCTTGATTCATTCCGTGAACCTTAATCGATATCGGAATATGTTTTACGGAAGCCGGATGAATACAATAGAAATGCGAGTGGCAAGTTCGACAAGTATTTCCTTTTGCCAACGTTGCCGTGGGTTGTTGTCTGCGATTTTGCTAAGGTTGGGACTTCTTGATAGATTGAAGGGTAAATTGAAAAAAAGATCATGAAGATTGGTATTATTACACAACCATTAGGTTTCAATTATGGAGGATTACTGCAAAATTATGCGTTACAAACCGTATTACGCCGTATAGGGCATGAGGTTGTTACCTTGGACCAACCGAATTGCCAGATCGGATTGTTTCAGTTGTTAGCCTCTGCTGCTAAGACTTTTTTACTGAAATTAATTGGAAAAGGAAAGGGACGGCGTTATCCGTTTGTGGCAAAACCGAGTCAAATAAAACACATAGCAAGGTATACCGATTATTTTATAGACAAATATCTGGTACATTCTACGAAGATGATTGATGCTGATAAGACTGCCCGTTATGTGCGAGAAAATCATATAAAGGCATTTGTGGTGGGCAGTGATCAAGTGTGGCGGCCTAAGTATAACGTAGATATATACCATTCATTTCTTGATTTTACCCGAGGGATGGATGTGCGGAGAATAGCATATGCGGCTTCTTTTGGTGTGGATACGTGGGAGTATTCATCCCGTGAAACAGATTGTTGCAGGCAATTAGTCCAAGCTTTTCAAGCAGTGTCGGTACGCGAGGAGTCTGGTGTAACGCTATGTTCAAAATACTTAGGTGTGAAGGCTATCCCTGTACTTGATCCGACCATGCTTCTTGACAAAGAAGATTACGAGCTTTTAGTGGAACAGGAGGATGAATCTTCATGTGATGGAAATATGCTTTGTTACATATTGGATAAGAGTGAAACGAAGAATCGGATAGTAAATGAGGTGGCGGAATATTTACATTTATCACCTTTCACAGTAATGCCGATTCAACCTTTGAATGGAGAGACGATGAAAAATATCAACCAATGTGTGTTCCCTCCGGTGACCAAATGGCTGAGGGGATTTATGGATGCCAGTTTTGTTGTGTGTGATAGTTTTCATGGCGCAGTGTTCAGTATAATTTTTAATAAACCATTCTTGGTGATAGCAAATCAGGGGCGTGGAATGGCTCGTTTTTATTCCTTGTTACGTATGTATGGACTAGAAGATCGATTAGTTACTGATGATATGGATATTTCCTTGCTAGAGAAGCCTATCGATTGGATCGTTGTTAATAGAAAGAGAGAGGAGATGAAAGATATCTCTTTGGCTTTTTTACGGGAAAATTTGAAATAGATTAGTTATTATGCTTGAAAAACCGAAAGTGTCAGTCATAGTTCCTGTCTATAAGGCAGAAGCTTATTTATATCGTTGTGTGGATAGTCTGTTGATGCAGACCTTCACTAATTTTGAGATATTACTGATAGATGATGGTAGTCCAGATCGTAGTGGGGAAATCTGCGATGAATACGCAAGAAAGGATACTCGTGTACGGGTATTCCATAAGGAGAATGGTGGCGTATCGAGTGCCCGCAATCTCGGTTTGAAGTATGCACAGGGTGAATGGATAGCCTTTGTGGACAGCGATGATTGGGTGGAATCGGACTTCTTGGAGGTCTTCCGCATACTGTCTGTCGATGTGGATATGATTCACTGTGGGTTACAGTTGGAACAGAAGCCGAAAAAGTTTGTTCGTTACTCCATATTTCGTCATAGACAGCAAATCAAGCCCAGTGAACTGCTTAATCCGGTATATTTCTCTTCGTGTAGTGTCTCTTATTTTTATAAGCGAAGTTTGATAAACAATTTAGGATTAAAATTTTGTGATGTCATTAAATATTCTGAAGACAGGCAATTCATCATTAAGTATCTGTCCTCTTGTAGTAATAATGTATTACTGGTAGATAATCAAGCTTATCGCTATTGTCTGAACTCTAGCTCTGCTGTGCATTCCGAAAGGAGTTATACACGATGTTTAGACGATTTAGTGGTATTACATTCATTGAAGGGGTTACCTTTAGCCACTGCAACTCCCTTTGTGTTTCGTCTATTTGTAAAGGGATTTATCCTAGCCTATTGTATTTATTGCGATAAGAGTAAACCTGATTTCCATGTAGCAATAAACGATTTAATACGCTATTCTGAAGGTTATTCGCATGAATACTTGTTGTTTCAATCTTTTGTAAAGTACCCTATGCTGACAGTTAGCGCCTTTAAATGCTATTGGTGGATTCGAACGATTTATCATAAAATGAAGTAGAAAATATGATTACAAGCTTTTTGGTATATCCTTTTATGATTTTTTCGATGTTTATGCTTTTCAGAGTTCCTGTAAACTGCTATAATGGTAGATTATTGAAAGCACGAACAAATATGATGTATTGGTTTCATGTTGCGATTGGCATTTTCATTTTTATCTTCTTTACCGGGGTAAGATGGGATGTTGGTATTGATCAATTATCCTATTGGCAAATTTATAATACTCTATCTTTGACTGATACCTTTATAAGGGATGATATGGAGATAGGTTTTGTTGGATTTATGAAGTTACTTTCAAAATTCGGATTATCTTCAACGGTGTTTTTTGCAATAGTGGGATTAATACAATTGTGCTGCACTCTGACGATTTTTAGAAGAGAAAAATTTGTGATTCCATTCTTTTGTATAGGGCTTATATGCGGTGGAATTTTCTTTTCTTGGTGCAATGGTCTAAGACAACAGCTTGTATTGTCTGTTTTTTTATGTATTTGTTCTTTCTTCTTATTGGAGAAAAAGGTCGTTCCTACTCTTATTTCTATATTTTTGTTGACTTTTTTTCATCGTAGTGCAGTTTTTTTATTTGTGCTTGTTCCCTTAATGTGGATTGATTTAGAAAAGTTTTTTATTAAAAGGAAATGGCAATATTTAATATTGTTTGTAGCTTTGATTTTATCACAATTTTCAGTATGGGAGAACCTATTTAATTATTTGGATAAATTCTTGACATTTGTAGAGTACGACGATAGATATAACTCTGAAGTATTGATGAGAGTAGGTTCTAGAACAATGAATTTCGGAGCAAGAAGAATCATATTTTTGATCTTTGATATTCTAATCGTTTTCTATTCAAATAAAATGCGCCATTTTTATCCATCTAAGAACTATGGTTTTGTTTATGCTTTGTTTTTGGTTCTGATCTTTATACAACCATTGTTTATAAATAGTTTGGCTTTATCTAGATTTGTAGATTACTTCGTTATTTACCGGGTAATTATGTTGGCTTATCTGATGTATTATTTGTTTTATATCCATTCATACATGATGGGCTGGGTGATAATTCTATTATTGGCTTGTCATCTTTCCATACAAATAATAGTTGATAAAGGCTATCATAGTGATTGTGTAAGGTATGAGTTTGTTTGGAATAGATAAAATTTTAGCACTCTTTGAAATATGATACAACAAAGTGACAGGATTTTAATCATTGGTCCCGACCCGAAAGCAAAGGGTGGTATGGCTTCGGTGATAGCTTTTTTGGCTCCAATGTATACACCGTTCCATTTAGTTGTTACTTATAAGGAAATATCAAAAATTGGTAAAGTACTTTTGTTTGTGACCTCTGTCCTGAAAACATTTTATTATTGTGTGTTTAGACAAATAGACGTTATACATATCCACACTGCTAATTATATTGACTTTTATCGCAATTCTGTGTTGATATATATTGGTAAATTATTTAATAAGAGAGTGTTATTGCATATTCATGGTAGTTTGTTCAATGAGTTCTATAACACTCATCCCTGCTTTGTGGCATCGGTGTGTAGGTCAGCTGATGCTTTGGTAACAGTGTCATCTACTTTTGTAAAGATGTTGCGACGATATGGGTTGAATGAACATATATATTGTTTGCCCAATTGTGTGGAATTCCCTGAGTTATACCGTACAGAGCAACATCACAACAAACTGCGTCTTGTATTTGTGGGACGAATAAACGAGGTGAAAGGTATATACGATGTGTTAGAGTGTCTGCATAAGTATAAGGAACAGCTTCAAGATAAAGTAGAACTACATATTGGTGGTATAGGTGATGAGGAACGATTTTTAAAGATGATGACTGATTATAATCTCTCATCCATGATAGTACAACACGGTTGGGTAGTTGGAAAAGAAAAAGAAGATTTGTTTTGTTCGTCGGATGTTTTTATTCATCCCTCACACTTTGAGTCGTTTGGCATAGCTATATTGGAAGCTATGTCTTATGGACTACCTGTTATCACAACATTAATAGGAGGTATTCCTGATTTTTTTGAGGATAAGAAGAGTGGGGTTGCTGTTGCTCCCGGTAATGTAGACGAAATTTACGAAGCAATTCTTTTATTTCTGAATGATCGTTCCTATATCTCTCGAATGGGAAAGTATGGAAGAGAGGAGGCCAAAAGATTTACTCCTCTAGAAATAGAACAACATCTGCAAGATATTTATATAAAATTATTTATATGAAGTCGAAAATAGTTGTTTTGATTTATTTGTTATCAATTTGTTTTTATGTAAATTCTCAAATTGGAGAAAAAAAAATTCATGATAAATTTATTTATGCAGCTTATTGTGCTGGCTATACAATTTTGAATGAATCTTATGTGGATAAATTTGATTTCTCTCTTTTTAATTATTATTATCTGATGGCTTTACCTGTATTTAATCCTAAAGATTTTGATATGACTGGTGATAGTGTAACTAAAAAGTATGTTCAAAATTTTGATTATTTATCAGAAAGAAAGGGTATTCGATTTGCCGAAAACTTTATTGATTCTGTTCATGGTACTGGAGGAAAGGTTTTGTTATCTATGAATGCAAAGAATTTTGTAGATCTTGTGAAAACAAACACGCGATGTGATAATTTAGTAGTAATGTTAGTTGCTTTCATTAAAAAATATAACTATGATGGTTTTGATCTGGACTGGGAACAAGGATTGAATATAGAAAAGCATTATTTGTTTTTGAAAAAGATGAAGGAGGCCTTGGATCGCTATTCAGATAAAAAATATTTTATAACTACTGCTTTACCTTCATCAATTTCTTATTCTCAGCCGTTGGCTGATTCATTGAGTAGAATCGTTGATTGGATTAATTTAATGACTTATGACTTAGGAGGTGGAAACTGGAAAGTAACACCCTCTTTTAATACACCAATGACTAAAGTTGAGCAAAATCTTGAGAAATGGAATGTGTTCTCTCCTCATAAGTTATGCATAGGACTTGCTTCTTATGGTTATAAATATACAAATTTACAACTGGGGGAACGTATCAAATCAATTTCTGAGATTCGCAAACATAGTTCATATATCACTTATCCTGCTATTATTGATTCTCTAAAAACAGGCTGGAGAGAAGAATGGAATAACAAAGAGCATATACCTTATTATTTATCTTCTGATGGTAAGAGTTTTATCACAGCAGATAATCCTCGCTCCATTGAATATAAACTACAATGGGCTATTGATAGGGGATATAGAGGCTTTTTTTGGTGGGAACTTTATCATGATTTTAAACTTGAAACCCCATCAGATAGATATGGTAAATTATTATTGAAGGATTCTATTTACGATTATTTGAAGAAAATAGCACACTAGGATCAGATTGTTGCTGTTAATGTTTTTATTTTATGACAATCTGATAAAATATATTAAATAAATATTTTATGCAAAGTCATTTAGTTGTTTTGAACGGAGTAAACATCCATCCATTCCCTTCCGTTCAGCATTTATTGGATTATGTCGACCAAACTAAAGGTCTCCTTGTTGCTATCAATGCAGAAAAGATCCTCCATGCGACTGATCAGATGCGTGCTATTATTAATCGAAATATCGGATACTGTGATGGGGCAGGGCCGATGTTGGCATTGAGACGCCATGGATATGATGATGTAATCAAAATACCCGGTTGCGAACTGTGGCTGAAAATTATTGAAGCTACCTATAAACAAAAAACGTTTTATCTGGTAGGCGGTAAACAGGAAGTAATAGAAGAAACTGTCAGTAAATTGAATAATGATTATCCGGGCATTCGTATTATTAATTTTCGGAATGGATACATCAAAACCGATCAAGAACGGCAGTCTTTGATTGCGGATGTGGCAGAGAAGAAACCTGATGTCGTTTTTGTTGCAATGGGTTCACCAAAGCAGGAATTGCTGATGGAGGAAATGTTCAGTAAACATCCGGCTATCTATCAGGGATTGGGAGGTAGTTTCGATGTGTATACAGGAAGAGTGAAACGTGCTCCTAAATGGTGGGTAGAACATAATCTCGAATTTGCTTATAGATTGATAAACCAACCGTCCCGTATCAAGCGGCAGATACACTTAGTCCGCTTTCTGTTTCTTGTCTGGATTGGAAAGATATAATTAGTGAACATGAAAACAATAATGCTCGTCTTCGGGACTCGTCCTGAAGCAATAAAAATGGCTCCTTTGGTGAAGGAGTTTGAGAAGTATCCCGAACAGTTTAAAACAGTGGTTTGTGTGACTGGCCAACATCGCGAAATGTTGGATCAGGTGCTTCATCTTTTTGAAATTCATCCGGATTATGATTTGAATATCATGAAGCAAGGACAGGATTTATATGATGTGACTGCCCGTGTCCTTACCGGCATGCGGAATGTACTCAAAGAAGTACAACCGGATCTCGTGCTGGTACATGGCGATACGACTACTTCGACGGCTTCTGCTTTGGCAGCTTTCTATCAGCAGATACCAGTGGGGCATGTTGAAGCGGGGCTTAGGACACATAACATATATAGTCCCTGGCCGGAGGAGATGAACCGTTTGATAACGGGGAGGATTGCTACGTATCATTTTTCTCCGACACAGTTGAGCTGTCAGAATTTGTTGGATGAAGGTGTGAAGCAGAAGTCTATCCTTGTAACCGGAAACACGGTGATCGATGCTTTATATCTGGTAGTCGATAAAATTAAAGGAAATGAAGCGTTACAAAAGGTATTGACGGAAGAACTAAAAACTGCCGGATATGAAATCAGGGATCGTCGCCTTGTTCTTATTACCGGACACCGCCGCGAGAATTTTGGGGAGGGTTTCATTCAAATGTGTAAGGCTATCAAGACACTGGCGGAGAAGTATCCGGAAACGGATTTTGTCTATCCGATGCATCTGAATCCGAACGTGCGTAAACCGATTCATGAAGTTTTCGGAAATTCGGATTTGCAGAATATGTTTTTCATTGAACCGTTGGAATATCTGCCGTTTGTTTACCTGATGGAGAAATCGGCCCTTGTGCTTACCGATAGCGGTGGAATACAAGAAGAGGCTCCGGGATTAGGTAAACCGGTATTGGTTATGCGTGATACAACCGAGCGTCCTGAAGCTCTGGAAGCGGGAACAGTTAAATTGGTGGGAACGAATTACGATAAGATTGTACAGGAAGTTTCCGCTTTGCTGGATGATAAAGGGTATTATGACAAAATGAGTAAAGCAGTAAACCCTTATGGAGATGGTAAGGCTTGCGAAAGAATTGTTCATTTTGTAATGAGGTAAAGAGGTTGTACGAATAACTTTATACACGAAAAGTCTGTTACCTCCTCCATATCAGAGAAAATAACAGACTTCAAACGATCAAACATCCGTCTCTTCATCTTCCCATTCCTCTTCCGGAAAATACTGGTCGATGATAACGAAAAACAAATGATATTTACATAAAATATGACGTATCCAGCGTTCGCTCACCAATAGCATCTCACTGATTCGGGAGATGTCCTGATCGGTAATACCGGAGACATCCATACTTTCAGCATGTTTTCGGTAAGCCTTCAACAGACAGTCATAGATGGCATATCCGGTCGCTTTGTTGCGGTAGATCATACGTTGGTAATTTTCTTCGTAACTCATGCTGTGAATAATTTGTACAGACCGCCGATTAGTCCCGCCGCCATCAGGCTGTAACCGGCAATGTCTATGGGTTCGACACGTTGTTTGGTTCCCC
>OKXB01001383.1_pt1 | contig 24153 bp, 22 predicted proteins | sample 1601731 | NCBI WGS metagenome assembly OKXB01 (sample SAMN04414077, study PRJEB24778) | human gut metagenome | material: faecal | host: Homo sapiens
TGTAAATACAAAGCTGGCAGAAGCAATTCTTGGAGAAAATGCTCTGGATCAGTCCTATATTGATAAAAAAATCATAGAAACAGACGGCACAGACAATAAAAGTAATGTAGGGGCAAATGCGGCACTGGGAGTATCCCTGGCAGTAGCAAGGGCGGCAGCAGCAGCTCTCCGCGTTCCTTTATATCAGTATCTTGGCGGCTGCCATACCAGACAGATGCCTGTACCGATGATGAATATCTTAAATGGGGGTGCTTGTGTTATTATAATGACACAAGGCAGAACCCCTTATAATACAAGGGCTCTAGCGATTTAGTCCTAAATAAATTTCGTAACCAATCAACGAATTTATGAAGGAAAGGCCTCTCTTTTATAAATAACACAGTACAGAAGTAATAGAATTTCAGAACTCTGCTGAGATGTATTTACTATACCACGAAAGCGGTGATAATTGAATAAAAATATGTTTTGGACTGAATTAGCTCGCATGAGATTTATATCTCAGCTGTCTGATTCAGTCTTTTTATTTAACAAGAAAGAAGGGAAAGATTATGGCAAAAGTAATTTCTATTGTAAACCAAAAAGGGGGAACGGGAAAATCAGCATGTACAGCTAATTTAGCAGTAGGATTAGCACAAAAGAATATGAAAGTGTTAATCGTTGATGCCGATCCACAGTCTGATGTATCCGCAGGATTTGGATATCGTGATTGTGATGACAGTAATGAAACACTTACAGTTCTTATGGATGCAGTAATGAAAGATGAAGATATTCCTTCCGACTGTTATATCAGACATCAGGCAGAGGGGATAGACATTATCTGTTCTAACATTGGACTGGCAGGTACGGAAGTACAGTTGGTAAATGCAATGAGCAGGGAATATGTATTGAAACAGATTTTATATGGTATCAAGGATCAATATGATGCAGTCATCATAGATTGTATGCCATCATTGGGAATGATTACGATTAATGCGCTGGCTGCATCGGATGAAGTTCTCATTCCGGTTGAAGCGTCCTACCTACCAATCAAAGGATTGCAGCAACTGTTAAAAACAATCGGCAAGGTCCGTAAGCAGATCAATCCGAAGCTGCAAGTAGGAGGTATTTTGTTTACGATGGTCGATGCTCATACGAATGATGCCAGAAATAATATGGAGCTTCTCAGAAATGCATATGGAAGTCAAATCCATATCTTTGATAATTATATTCCATTTTCTGTAAGAATGAAGGAAGCAGTCAGAGAAGGACAGAGTATTTTCTCTTATGATCCGAAAAGCAAAGCTACAGAGGCTTATCGGAGAGTGACGGAGGAGGTGCTAGAAGATGCCATCTAAAAAAAGAGCAACTCCCGTTTCCTTACAGCCGCTTGATGCATTGTTTGGAACAAACGAAGAGTCAATCAATGGAATTAGTGAGATAGCAATCGGAAGTCTTCATCCATTTCCGAATCATCCATTTCAAGTAAGAGATGATAAGAAAATGGAAGAATTATCAGAAAGTATTATACAATACGGCGTATTGGTTCCTGGCATTGTGCGGTTGAGAGAGTCTGGGGGTTATGAGTTGGTAGCAGGTCATCGGCGAAAACGAGCATGTGAACTTGCAGGATTAGAGAAAATGCCGGTTATCATCAAAGATCTTACGGATGATGAATCAACGGTGATTATGGTAGATTCCAATATTCAAAGAGAAGAACTCTTAATCAGTGAAAAAGCTTTTGCTTATAAAATGAAATATGAGGCATTGAAACGACAGGGTAAGAGATCCGATTTAACTTCTTGCCAAGTTGGCAAGAAGTTGGCGGCAGAAGAAGTCAGTCAGAATACAGGAGATAGTTCCAGACAGATTCTTCGATATATTCATCTGACAGAGTTAGTAGCAGAGCTATTAGAATTGGCAGACGAGAAGAAGCTTCCCTTTAACACAGCTGTTGAACTTTCTTATTTGAGAACTGAAGAGCAGCAGATATTACTTCAGTATATGCATAATCACAATATAGTACCGTCCATGAAGCAGGCAAAGGAATTGAAACAGATTTCAAAAGAACGGATGTTGACGTATTCAGAGATTGACCAGATTTGCATGAATGAAAGTACTGAAAAAGTTCAAGTGCAGATTCCGGCGAAAAAGTTGAAACAATATTTTCCAGAGACATATACAAAGACTCAGATGGAAGAAATTATATTTATGCTTCTGGCATCGTGGGCAGAAAGAGAGGGTGAAGAATGAGCAATGAAGATATGGCAAGTAGAATACAAGTCTATAGGAAAAAGATAGAAAAGATACGTGTTAAACAGATGAAAAGAGAGAAGTTTAAACATTTGTTGAAAACATTAAGATTATCAGCAGGAAGAAAGTGAAAGTATGGCTTTAAAAAATGTACGAAGATATGATGCGAACGGAAGGGAGCTTACGGAGAAAGATTTGGAAACCTTTCGATTGGATTCTCCTGTGGTTAGAGAAATATTGGCAAACCTCAATCGGGAGGTGACGGAAGGAATCAGACAGAAGGAGAAAAAAGGTGACGATTGAAGATGTAATTAAAAAATCAATTCTGCCGCTGGCATTTATGGTATTCTGGTTTTGGATGACAAAAACAATTATGAAAGTCAGCGGTCAGACAGATTGGTTCTGGTGGATATTTATTGCCGGATTACCATTTGGAATACATAAAATGCGGCTGATTCTAATCCCAAGGGGAATGGATACCACAGCAACACTTGGTATGGCTGCATTAAGTGTCATCATTGGAGCATTGATCGGAAGTATCATGATTCCAGTGTATGTGATCAGAGCGATATACGTTTTTATACGGTATATCATTGGAAAATAGAAGATTAGTTTGATAAGAGGCAGGCTTGCGAAAACAAAAATCGTAAGTCTGCCTCTTTTTTTGTGCCTAAAAACAGGCAATTCAGGGTAAATCCCTTTTGCAAATATTAGTTTGGAGGATTTTATTATGAGAGAACGCATTGAAAGCAAGCATGTAACAAAAGAAATCAAAAGTCAGATGCCGGTAATTTCACCTGAGATTATCAAAGAAAGAGGTTGTACGTTTTGTCCGTATTATCTTGGAAGTTATGAGAAACAGCCACGCTGTATGATGAAAAATTGTGCCTGGGATGATGAGAATGAGCGTTTCCATCCGATTCTTCGTAGATTGATTCCATTTTACAAAGAGAAGATGGAAAAAGCGGAGGAAAAGTTCCTGGCAGTGAAACAGATTTATACAACTCTTTTAAAGATGTTTGCAGATGAAATGAAGCAGGAAGAGTTGGAAAAAGATGAATGTTACGGATGTGCCTATGGAAAATGTGGTCCATGTATCGGTATCTGTTACAAATCAATGAAAGTATAGGAGGGTTAAGCCAATGAATACAACAATTATTTCCGGGAGATTGGTAAGAAATCCTGGATACAATGAAGTGGAGAATGAAAAAGGACTTCATAAGATTGCCAAGTTTGTTCTGGCAGTCAGAAGAAATTATTCTGATGAAGTCAGTTTCATTCCGGTAAAGGCTTTTGCAAAGAAAGCAGAATTTGCCAGAGATTATCTGATGCAGGGAACGAAGGTCATGGTGGAAGGCGAGATTGTCACGGGTAATTATGAAGATAAGGATACCGGGAAAAAGATTTATACCACCGAAGTGTATGCAAACCGGATTGAATTCGCAGGTGCAAAAATGGTTGACAGACCACCATTCCCAGAAGATGCGGAAGGGTTCTTAGAGATACCGGAGGGCATGGAAGAGGAAATGCCGTTTAGATAGAGGAGGATAAAAGATGGTTTCAGTAGATCAGGTGTATATGATAGGGCATATGAAAAATGCCGATGGAAGTATCAATAACAAAAATGTAGTGCTGTCAGCAGCATGTGAAGCAGCGGAACTATTCCAGTGCATGATGGCAGTAAATCAAAAACTGGAGGACTGGCAGAGATTCAATCACACCTTGGAGATGCATCTTAGAAGTGTGGAATGTGAGAAAATCCATGATATCTGTCAGGCAGTATATGGGATGAAACATCCGTCCAATGAACTGGAAGGATTGTATCTGGCAAGGGAGGATGAACAGATATGCCTGCTGTATTATCAGGTTTTCGTGGGGATGTTGGAAATCAATATCAATTCAGCTGAAGTGCTGTACAAACAGAAGGAGAAAACAATCAATGAGTAAGATGGAGTATATGCCGGTAGATTGTCTGCAGGTGCCAAAGGTGCTGTTCCAGATGGAAAAATACAAAAATCTGTCAAATACAGCAAAGATTTTATACAGCTTATTTCTGGATCGTTTGAAATTTGCGGTACAGAATGGCTGGGTAGATCATAATGGAGATCTGTTTGTTGTCTATCCGAAAAGTGAAATGAAGAAAAATCTGAATATGACCCGATATGGAGTAGATCAGGCTGTACAGGAACTGGTTCAGGTTGGAAAGCTGGTGCGTATTATTCCGAATAATGGAAAAGCGAACCACTTTTATATCAACGATATTTATGAAAATGAGATGGAGGAAGAATCAATGATGACATTAGACAGAATTATGGCAAATATGCCACTGGAAGAAAGAGAAATTATCATGGACAAGATGGTGGCAGCATCCAGAGATATTCTGAAAACTATTGTAGATATGGGGTATCTGGATGAGTATGATTCAGAACCAATGGAAGGTGAAGAACAGGAGGATTTTGAGGATCTGGAAGAAGAGGATTTCCCAACGTCTGGTTTTGAGTTTGGAATGAACCTTGCATTTAAATATCTGCATGAAAATGAAGAAGATTTTAAAAGAGTAAGAAGACTTCAGCAATATCTTCACAGACAGTATAAAGACTGTTCAAGAAAGAGATATAGCATTATCCTGGAAGCACTTGCTTACGCTATTGATTATGATAAGAGTTTTATTTATGACTTGAGCATGGCAGATAAGAAGTTAAAAAAAATGTATCTGGAGGATTTTATGGAGGGATTCGATTATGCTTTGTATGATTCACGTTATGAAGAAAACGAAGCCGAAGAATAGGAAATAAGTTATGGCAGATTTTGAATATTTCAGAGCAGAAGAATCTGACCAGTTTTCTTTTTTTCGGATACCCAAAGCTCTGTTCACAGAAAAAGAGTTTGCAAGCCTGTCCACAGACGCAAAGCTCCTTTACGGAATTCTGCTTGATCGAATCAGCCTATCCAAGAAAAATGGCTGGATCGACAGTGATGGTTATGTCTATATCATTTACACAATCGCAGAATTACAGGAGCTGTTGCGAATGTCGCATACGACAGTGACAAAGCTTCTTTATGAGCTTGACAGTGTGCATGGCATTGGATTGATCGAACGGTATCGGCAGGGGAATAATCGTCCTTCTGTCATATACGTGAAAAATTTTGTGAAACGGAGCAGAGGAAAGCCAGTAAGATACTTTGCTTCTGGAACGCCAGAAACTGGAAATCCGGACTGCAAGGAATTGGAAATCCGGATTGCAAGAAACTGGAAGTCCGGAACGCAAAAAAATAGAAGTCCGGACTGCAAGAATCTGGATGGAAGTAATACTAAGATAAATAAGACTGAAAAGAATCATACTGATAAGAGTAAGGGCAATACTCCCACTTTGGAAGAAAAATTCAGTCAGTATGGTAGATTTAAAAATGTTGTTCTGTCGGAAGCTGAACTGCAGGAGCTGATGACGCTATTTCCATGGGATTACCAGAAACGGATTGATCATCTTTCTGTTTATATGAAATCCAGTGGAAAAGAATATCAGAACCATTTTGCAACAATCTGTCTTTGGGCAGAAAGGGATGGAACCAGGGCAGGAATGGACAAATATGAATTTCAGGAAGGAGAAAGCCTTTAATGAAAAATAAAGTGGTTGAAGATTATGTGGACGAAGATGGGTGCCTTCATTGTGGTATCTGTAGAAAAAGAAAACAGATGAAGGTCAGTCTGATGGGATTTGAGCATGTAGTGTCCTGTTTGTGCGAATGCGAGGTAAAAGCCAGGCAGGAACTAGATGAGAAGATGCAGTGGGAAGAAGCACAGCGGCAGCTTTATCAGAGAAAATCCGTCGGACTTCGGGAAAGAAGATTCTGGGAATGGAAATTTGAAAATGACAACGGAAGCAACCAGAAGATACTAATTGCCAGGCAGTATGTAGAAAACTGGACAGATATGAAGAGAAAAAATGTAGGACTGCTTTTGATGGGACCTGTTGGAACCGGGAAAAGTTTCTTTGCAGGCTGTATTGCAAATGCACTTTTGGAACAGGGAGAACGTGTCATGATGACAAATTTTTCCAGGATCCTAAATGAAATGACCAGCTATCAGGCAGATAAGAACCAGATTATACAAAATCTTGTGGATTATCCGCTGCTGATTATTGATGACTTGGGAATAGAACGAAATTCCGAGTTTGCTTTGGAGCAGGTCTATAATGTGATAGACAGCCGTTATTGTAAAATGCTTCCGCTGATCGTAACAACGAATCTGGGACTGAATGAAATGAAATCTACAGATTTAGATACTGCTCATCAGCGTATTTATAGCAGAATACTTGAAATGTGTGTTCCCATCTATTGTGGTGGAGAAGATAAGAGAAAAGAAGAAGGGACAGAAAAACTCGTACAGGTGCAGAACCTGATTACCGGTTAATCTGTCTTTTTTCATTAAAGGGGGTGATTGCCATGATTACAGATCTGGACAGCAGTTGAATCGCTGAAAGGAGGGAAAAGTCATGCAGGAAGAGGTAACTCAGAAAACGGTCACGTTCTGTATTCGGACTACTAAGATTACGGCAGACCTGTTGAAAAAGGTTCTTGTTGCGTATCTGCGTCATCAGAAGCAGAAATCAGTAGAGAAGAAAGCACAGAAAAATCAGCCAAAACAGGGAAAGGTCACGGTAAAAGAGCTGGCAAAACAGAATGCCGGGATGGTCAATATCGAGATCACGGACAAAAATATCAAGTCCTTTGAACGGTATGCCAGAAAATACGGGATCAATTATGCTCTGAAAAAAGACAAGAGCAAAGAGCCTCCGGTTTATCTGGTATTTTTCAAGGGACGTGATCAGGATGCCCTCAATGCTGCTTTCCGTGAGTTTTCCCAGAAACAGATTCAAAAAGCGAATAAGCCTTCCATTCATAAGCGTCTTGCAGCTTACCGGGCAATGATGCCAAAGAAATCGAAGGACAAAGTAAAGAACCGGCATCAGGAGCAGAGCCGATGATGAAACAACACGGCAATAAGCTGATGCAGAAGTGGAAGAATAAGGCTGGGGTCAGGCTGTCCGCCCTGGATAAAAAGAAACTGGTTCTTACGAATCTTCCCTATGTTCTGACCGCTTTTTATGCGGACCGGGCCTCCTGCTTATACAGGAGAAGTCCCGGAGAAGATATAGGGAACAAACTGTTATATGCGATGGAACATGCAGATCGGATCTTTACAGGAATTCTGCTAAGTTTTGACCTGAGAGACCTATTGGTTGGAGTTACTGTCGCAGTTATTTTGAAACTATTGGTTTGGCAGAAACAGTCAGATGCAAAGAAACTCCGGAAAGGAATCGAGTATGGTTCAGCCAGATGGGGAACTGCAGAGGATATCAAGCCTTATATGTCAGATGATCCATGGATGAACATTCCACTGACAGCAACAGAAGCACTGACGATGGAGAGCAGACCGAAGCAACCGAAATATGCAAGAAATAAAAATATTGTAGTTATCGGCGGCAGTGGTTCCGGTAAGACACGTTTTTTCGTAAAACCATCGGTCATGCAGATGAACTGTTCCATGGTCATTACAGATCCCAAAGGCACTCTGATCGAGGAGTGCGGGAAGATGTTAGCAAAGGGACCGCCGAAGAGGGATAAAGATGGAAATGTCATCAAAGATAAATCCAGGAAAGTGGTATATGAGCCTTATGTGATTAAGGTTTTGAATACGATCAATTTTTCTAAATCCCTTCATTACAATCCATTTGCTTATATACGGTCTGAAAAAGATATCCTGAAGCTGGTGACAACAATCATTGTAAATACCAAAGGCGAAGGGGAAAAAGCTTCCGAAGATTTTTGGGTGAAAGCAGAGAAATTGCTGTATACAGCACTGATTGCTTTTATCTGGTATGAAGGTGATGAAGAGGAAAAGAATCTGAATACTCTTCTGGATCTTTTGAATGAAAGCGAAACCCGTGAAGAGGATGAAACTTACCAGAATCCAGTGGATATGATGTTCCAGGAACTGGAAGAAAGAGATCCGCAGCACTTTGCGGTCAGACAGTATAAAAAATACAAAATGGCCGCCGGCAAAACGGCGAAGTCGATTTTGATTTCCTGTGGTGCCAGACTTGCCCCATTTGATATCGCAGAGCTTCGTGAGATCATGTCTTACGATGAAATGGAGCTGGATAAGATCGGAGACAGGAAAACAGCCTTGTTTCTGATTATGTCCGATACGGATACCACATTCAACTTTGTGATTGCGATGTTGCAGTCACAGCTTTTCAATCTGCTTTGCGATAAGGCAGATGATGAATATGGTGGAAGACTTCCGGTGCATGTGCGTGTCATCGCTGATGAGTTTGCCAACATCGGACAAATTCCTCAGTTTGACAAGCTGATCGCAACTATCCGAAGCAGGGAAATCTCTGCTTCTATTATTTTGCAGTCACAGAGTCAGTTAAAGGCAATGTATAAGGATAGTGCAGATACCATTCTGGGCAACTGTGTGCGCCCAGAAGTCGCCAGCGCAATATAAATTGGCGACGTGGTACTTACAGGATACCGCCTTTAGCAAGCGGTAGGTAAAAGTATCAGGTGATGAAAAATCACAACCTATTATTCTACAACTTATCCGAGAGGGGAAACCCGAAGGGGAGTGTAGCATGTTGTTGTTCCAGTTGGAACGTAAATAGGAAAGGCGCTAATCCTATGCGTCAGAATATTTAAGAATAAAAATCAGTGTATGAGGTACAAAGCTAAACTGCCTAAACGATAGCCAGAGTGGGGGAACCCGTGCCCCGCATACGAAAAGGATTGAAACGTATGCTTTTCATGTTGGTTTCATTTCGCAGTTATGAAAGCAAGCGATACTCATGAAAGAGCAACCGCAAGACAGCGGATAAATGGCGAAAGTCGGTGCCGACAACACTGAATGCTAATCCTGTATTTACTAACTGGGGATGACCTAAACCTGGTAACAGGCATGGTCACACAGCTCCCATAGTAGTCCGAGACGTTAATGACGTTCACATGGCGAAGGGGAGCAGCTTATCAGAAAATACTAAAATGAAGGAAGGTGCGAGAGGCATTGAGAAATCCAACTGAGGTATTGAAAAATTTGATGGAAAAGTCAAAGAATGAAACTTACAGATTTCAGAGATTATACAGAAATCTGTACAATCCGGAGTTTTATTGGCTTGCGTATAAAAATATCTACGCAAATGATGGCAGTATGACTGCCGGAGCTGATGGAACAACGATTGATGGCATGGGTAACGAGAGAATTGAGAGGATTATTTTATCCTTAAAAGACCGAAGTTACCAACCTAAGCCTGCAAGAAGAGAATATATTGCAAAGAAAAACAGCAGTAAAAAACGTCCTCTGGGTATTCAGTCGGGGGATGATAAACTCGTGCAGGAAGTCGTTAAGATGATTTTGGAGAGTATTTATGAGCCTGTGTTCAGTAATAAATCACATGGGTTCAGACCAAACAGAAGCTGTCAGACAGCACTGAAACAGATACAGAACACCTTTACTGGTGCGAACTGGTTTGTGGAAGGAGATATACACGCTTGTTTTGACAGTTTCGACCACCATGTAGTTATCGACCTCTTGAAAAAGAGGATTGATGACGAAGCGTTTATCCAGCTTATATGGAAATTCCTAAAAGCAGGATATATGGAACAATGGACATTCAACAGAACCTATAGCGGAGTGCCGCAGGGGTCGGGAGTCAGTCCAGTGCTGGCAAATATTTACCTTCATGAATTGGACAAATTTATGGGAAATTATGCAGAAAACTTCAATACAGAAGCCAAGAAGAAACATTTTTCTACTGCATATAAGTCCAGTGTCGGTAAGGCATACAGATATAGGAAAAAGGGCAGAGAGATATGGGATAGTCTGTCTGATGAAGAAAAGAAAATCAGATGCAAAAATCTTAAGGAACTGGAAATGATTGAAAAATCTACAACACCTTACGTCTATAACGACAGTAATTATAAAAGGGTGCAGTATACGAGATATGCGGATGATTTTATCATCGGGGTTATTGGTAGCAAAGCAGATGCAGAAGCTATCAAGAAAGACGTGAAAATATTCCTGCAAAAAGCATTGAAATTAGAAATGTCAGACACTAAGACAAAGGTTACGCACACTGGAAACAGAGCAAGATTTCTAGGTTACGACATTACGGTATCAAGAGCGCAGACGCTACAGAAGGCTTCTAACGGAAGGGTTCAGAGATGTCAGACAGGAGTTGTTAAACTGTATGTTCCACGCGAAAAATGGGTAGGTAAGTTAATTGAATACAAAGCAATGAAAATCAAAATCAACGAAAACGGAAAAGAGAGATTTGTAGCCCTTCATAGGGGAAAACTGGTAAACCAGAGCGATATTGAAATTCTCGCAAGATACAATGCAGAAGTCCGTGGACTATATAATTATTACTCCATAGCGAATGACTCCTTTAAAATAGGGAGATTTGCCAATGTAATGAAATACAGCATGTATAAAACATTTGCGTGCAAGTATAAGACGAATGTTCATGAGATTAAGCGGAGATATTGCAGAAACGAATTATTTACAGTTGCGTATGAAACAAGGCAGGGAATGAAAACAACAACATTCTACAGGGATGGTTATAAACGGAAGGAATGTGCTACAAAGTTTGATAATGTAAGCGAGCTTCCGCAGTTTTCAAAATATGCCAAAACTAACACTCTCAAACAGAGAGTGGAACGTCATACTTGTGAATTATGCCAAAAAGACTGTAGAAATCTGGTAATACACCAAGTTAAGAAACTCAAAGATTTAAAGGGAAATACAGAGTGGGTATTACTCATGCGAAAAAGGAGACGGAAAACACTCGTGGTATGCCCCGAATGCCATAATTTAATTCATTCGTAACACCGCAAATGATAAGCGGAAAGCCGTATACATCGAGAGGTGTACGTGCGGTTTGGGAGGGAGTGGATGCAAGTCCTTTTCGAAGGATGAGCTGAAGCTTACCTCATGATACGACTTTATTCCTTGGTGGGAAAGAGAAGACCACATTAAAGGAAATGAGTGAGCTTCTGGGTAAGGAAACCATTGACCTGTATAACACTTCGGAGACGAGGAGTAATCAGAAGTCTTTTGGATTGAATTACCAGAAAACAGGCAAACAGCTGATGACAGAAGATGAGATTGCAGTCATGGATGGAGGAAAATGTATCCTGCAGATCCGTGGTGCCAGACCATTTTTCTCGGACAAATATGATATCACGAAACACAAAAACTATCGGCTTCTTGCAGATGAAAACGAGAAGAACCGATACAAAGTTGAGAAAGAGTTAAATCCGCAGTACACACCGAAATCTGAAGAAGAGGTGGAAGTAATTCATGTAGAACTGTCGGAGTAACCTTGGGAATGAACGAAAAATAATGAGGAAAGGAATAACTGACATTAGGTGCGCCGGCTTTTTAGTCGGTGTTTTTTCATTCCCGTAAACACCTGAAAGAAGTCAGTTTTGGTGAATGTATATGGCATTTTTTAGCAGTGCAATTACAACTTTAAAAACTCTTGTAGTCGCAATCGGTGCAGGTCTTGGCGTGTGGGGTGTCGTAAACCTTCTGGAAGGATATGGGAATGACAATCCCGGCGCTAAGAGCCAGGGCATCAAACAGCTGATGGCTGGTGCCGGAATCATGCTGCTGGGAACTACCCTGATTCCACAGCTGGCAACATTGTTCTCTTAAGAGGAGTGGTAGATGAACACCATCATTGAGAGAATTACGGAAGCGATAAAGGATATCCTGATCGGGCTTATCAAGTCAAGTTTGGATAACATGTTCACGTCTGTCAATGAGCAGGTGGGAACCATAGCCGGGCAGGTGGGACAGACACCGCAGGGATGGAATGCAGGGATTTTTAATCTGATTCAGAATATATCCCAAACGGTGATTGTCCCCATTGCGGGACTGATCATCACCTTTGTCCTGTGCTATGAATTGATCACGATGGTAACACAGAAAAACAATTTCCATGAATTTGAGACTTACAATATTTTCCTCTGGATCTTCAAAGCGTATGTAGCTATTTATCTGGTGACAAATACGTTCAATATCACGATGGCGGTCTTTGACGTTGGCCAGCATGTGGTCAACAATGCCGCCGGAGTAATTTCCGGAAACACAGCAGTGGACGCATCGGAAGCAATCACAAGGATTGTGGATGCACTGGAAGATATGGAACTGGGGGATTTGTTCCTGCTATCCATGGAAACGATGTTGATCAGTGTTACCATGCACATTCTGTCAATTATCATTACGGTAATCTTGTACGGCAGGATGATAGAAATTTACCGCGCGTCCAGAAGCGCCGCTTTTCATCCAAAGGCGGTGCGCGGACATTTTGGGAATCCGGCTTTAGCAAGCCGGTAAAGAAAAGTATCAAAGACGTGAAACGCGTCACTTTAGCGTCATCCGATTTACCCCGGAGGGAAACCACAAGGGGGACAATAGCGTATCGGAAAAATCGCAAGTTGGGAAAACCATCTACCCACGACTGAGCGGCAAGACGCAACATTGTGAATGAGGAGCAAGGCTAAACTGCTTTAAGGGTAGTCCGAGGCGGGATACTCGACCCGGCGGCGCAGGATGGTTGTATTCGCCGTATGTCATAGCGGAATGTGACAGGTAAACACAGACCGCACGATACTTATGACAGCCAGCCGCAGTAAGCGGAAAAGGACGAAAACCCACTACCGACATCACAATACGCTTTTCCCAAAGTGTCTAACTGGAGATTGCCTAAACCGGAACGCCGGAACTATCCGGCTATGCGTAATGCCGCAAGGCGATAAATTTCAAGGGGTAAAAACCCAAGAAAGATGACGCTGAATATCCGGCATGGCAACGGAGCCTCCGTAGTAGTCCGAGGGCGGGAAAGCCGTCTACATGGCGAAGGGAGGCAGGATGTCAACCAATTCATAAAAAGGAAAGGTGCGTGAGGCATTATGAGAAGTCCTGAAAATGTGTTGGAAAGCCTAAAATCCAAGGCGTGTAACAAGAGTTACAAGTACGAGCGGTTATACCGCAACCTGTACAATCCACAATTCTATCTGCTGGCATATCAGCGGATACAGGCGAAACCAGGCAACATGACAGCCGGAACAGACGGCAAAACCATTGACGGAATGGGAATGGCAAGGATAAACGCCCTCATTGAAAAGATGCGGGATTTCAGTTATCAGCCTAACCCGGCAAGGAGAACGTATATCCCGAAATCCAATGGGAAAATGCGTCCTCTGGGGATACCGTCATTCGACGATAAACTGATACAGGAGGTGGTGCGGCTCATCTTAGAGAGTATTTATGAGCCAACCTTTAGCGACTATTCCCACGGTTTCCGTATAAACAGAAGCTGTCATACGGCACTCAAATATGTGCAGAAATATTTTACGGGGACAAAGTGGTTCGTTGAGGGAGATATAAAGGGCTGTTTTGACAACGTAGACCATCATGTGTTGATTGCTATTTTGCGAAAGCGGATTGCAGACGAACATTTCATCGGTCTGCTCTGGAAGTTCTTGAAAGCCGGATATATGGAGGATTGGAATTATCACAATACTTATTCCGGTACTCCGCAAGGCTCCATCATCAGCCCAATCCTTGCAAACATCTACATGAACGAACTGGACAGTTATATGGCAGAGTATGCAGAGAAATTCAACTGCGGAAACCGCCGTAAAATCAATCCTGCGTTCAAGAAGAAATTGGATGTCTGCCGAGGAAAAGAACAAAGGCTTAAAAGAAATATCTCTAAAATGAGCGTGGAAGAAAAAGAGGGCTTAATTGCAGAAATCCGGGAACTGCGGCGTAGTCTGAAATCTATACCGTATAGCGACCAGATGGACGATAGCTATAAACGGCTTTGCTATATCCGATACGCCGATGATTTCTTAATCGGAGTTATCGGCAGCAAAGAGGACGCAGAACAGATTAAACAAGATGTAGGCTACTTTATCCGGGACAAACTCCATCTGGAAATGTCCGAGGAAAAGACATTGATTACTCATGGACACGACGCTGCGAAGTTCTTGGGATATGAGGTCACAATCGCCAAAGGCGAACACAACAAAAAGACCAAAACCGGGGCTACCAGACGGGTAAACAATGGAAAAGTCTTACTTTATGTTCCCCATGATAAGTGGGTAAAACGATTGTTCTCCTACAATGCCCTCAAGATTAAATACGACAAACAAAATGGAAACAAAGAGGTTTGGGAACCTGTCCGGCGCACTCGCCTGTTGCACTTGGACGATTTGGAAATCCTAAACCAATACAACGCAGAAATCCGTGGATTGTATAACTACTACCGACTTGCAAACAACGTGTCTGTACTCAATAACTTCTACTATGTAATGAGATACAGTATGCTCAAAACCTTTGCTGGAAAATATCGGACACGAATCAGCAGAATTATCCGCAAGTACCGTCAAGGGAAAGATTTTGTTGTGGAATATCCGAAGAAAAACGGCAAGGTCGGAAAGGTATTGTTTTACAATAATGGGTTCCGCCGGGACACTAAAGTAGAAAGCGGAAATCCTGATATAGTAGCAAGAATTTTTGAGAATTATGGGCGTAATAGCCTTATAAAAAGACTGCAAGCAAACAGGTGTGAGTGGTGTGGCGCAGAGAATGTGCCGCTTGAAATACACCATATACGAAAACTCAAAGATTTAAGTGGCAGAAAACAATGGGAAATCGCCATGATTGGGCGTAAGCGCAAGACAATGGCACTCTGCATCGACTGTCACGATAAGTTACACGCAGGAAAGTTAGACTGACATCTGGAGAGCCGGATACATCGAGAGGTGTAAGTCCGGTTCGGAGGGGAGTTCTCGGAAACCTGCCATAGTGATATGGTAAGGCGCCGGGTTCTTACCCTACTTTATACTTCCATAGCACCAATTCCGTTTGCCACTATGACGAATAAGGAATGGGGCAATATCGGAAACAACTATTTAAAAGGCTTGTTCGCACTGGCATTTCAGGGATTCTTCATGATGGTCTGTGTGGGAATTTATGCAGTTTTAGTAAATGCAATGACCATATCCAGTGACCTTCATGCAGCAATGTTTTCAGTAGCGGCTTATACCGTGATTCTTGCATTTTCATTATTCAAGACCGGAAGCCTTAGCAAATCAATATTCAATGCCCACTAACGGGCAGGAAAGGAGCGCATACCATGGCGTATGTACCAGTACCAAAAGACCTTACCAAGGTCAAAACAAAAGTAGCGTTAAATCTGACAAAGCGGCAGTTGATTTTCTTTTCACTTGCCGCAGTTGTGGGAATTCCGTTTTATCTGTTCATGAGAAAACCAATCGGTTCCAGTATCGCTGCCATTCTGATGGTAACGATCATGCTTCCGTTTTTCTTCATGGCGATGTATGAAAAAGACGGGCTTCCCTTTGAAAAAGTGGTGGCAAATATCATTCGACAGAAGTTTATATGTCCAGCGGTAAGACCATATAAGACAGAAAATTTTTATCAGGAGATTTCCACCCTTGTAAAAAAGGAGGGTGTGCCGGATGGCAAAAAAGACAAAGCAGGAGGCTCAGCAGGAGCGTCTGTCCCTGGCGGAAAAAAGAAACCGTCAGGAAAGAAGAAACAAAAAAAGCAGAAAAGAAAGAGAACAGGAAAAGCGTAGGAAGAAGCAGGAACGGGATCGTAGGAAACAGAAAAACATTCCTACAACTGCACAGCAGAGTATTCCGTATATTCGGATGCTGCAGGATGGTATCTGCCAGGTGACAAAGACCTTTTTCTCTAAGACAATTCAGTTTTATGACATCAATTATCAGCTGGCTTTAAATGAGGATAAGACCACGATATTTGAGAATTACTGTGATTTTTTAAATTACTTTGATTCTTCCATCAGTGTGCAGCTGTCCTTTATCAATCAGCAGGTGGATGTGGCTGAATTTGAGAAAAGTATTGATATTCCGGATCAGAACGATGACTTCAATGCCATTCGTGAGGAGTACCGGACCATGTTAAAAAATCAGCTTTCCAAGGGAAACAATGGTCTGGTGAAAACCAAGTATATCACTTTTGGAATCAAAGCAGAAAGCCTGAAGGTGGCAAGACCAAGGCTTGAAAGGATTGAAGCCGATATCCTGAACAACTTTAAAGTTCTGGGAGCACAGGCACATTCCTTAAATGGTCTGGAGCGACTGGAGATTCTGTATCATGTGTTCAACCAGGATCGGATTGAACCATTTAAGTTCCAGTACAAGATGCTGCCGGAAACAGGATTAAAGACCAAAGACTTTATTGCACCAACTTCCTTTAACTTTTCCAAGAATCAGACATTTCTGATGGGAAAGACCATGGGAAGCGTGAGTTATCTGCAGATCCTGGCACCGGAGCTTACAGACCGGATGCTTGCAGATTTCCTGGATGTGGATGACAGCATCAATGTCAATATTCATATCCAGTCCATTGACCAGAGTTCTGCGATCAAGATGATCAAGAGCAAGATTTCAGATTTGGATAAGATGAAGATTGAAGAGCAGAAGCGGGCGGTACGTTCCGGGTATGACATGGATGTGCTTCCATCGGATCTTGTGACCTACGGGGAAGAAGCAAAGAATCTGCTGGAAGATTTACAGTCCAGAAATGAGCGTATGTTTCTTGTGACAGTGTTGGTGATGAATACCGCAAAGAAGCGTCAGAAGCTGGATAACAATATCTTCCAGGTACAGGGTATCGCACAAAAATACAACTGTTCCTTAAAACAGCTGGACTATCAGCAGGAAGCAGCATTGATGTCCTGTATTCCACTGGGAGTCAATCGAATTGAGATTCAGAGAGGGCTTACCACATCGGCAACAGCGATCTTTGTGCCATTTACGACACAGGAACTGTTCCAGGAAGGGGAAGCTCTTTATTATGGATTGAATGCATTATCCAACAACATGATTATGGTTGACCGGAAGCGTCTGAAGAACCCGAATGGACTGATTCTTGGTACACCTGGTTCCGGTAAATCCTTCTCAGCAAAAAGAGAAATTACGAACTGTTTCCTGATTACGGAGGACGATATTATTATTTGTGATCCAGAAGCCGAGTATTATCCACTGGTGCAGGCACTGCACGGACAGGTCATCCGGATTTCACCGGTATCAGACCAGTATATCAATCCGATGGATCTGAACCTGAATTATTCAGAGGAAGATAATCCGCTGTCCTTAAAGGCAGATTTTATTCTGTCCCTGTGTGAACTGATTGTCGGTGGAAAGAATGGACTGGAACCGGTAGAAAAGACGATCATTGACCGTTGTGTGCGGCTGGTCTATCAGGAATATCTCGCTGATCCGGTGCCAGAGAAGATGCCGATACTGGAGGATTTATATAATCTGTTGCGGAAACAGGAAGAGCCGGAAGCACAGCGTCTGGCAACTTCATTGGAGATTTACGTTACAGGTTCCCTAAATGTATTTAATCATCGCACAAATGTGGACATCAACAACCGTATCGTATGTTTTGATATCAAGGAGCTTGGAAAACAGCTGAAGAAGATCGGGATGCTGATTGTGCAGGACCAGGTATGGAACCGAGTGACGATCAACCGTTCCGCTCATAAATCCACCCGTTACTATGTGGATGAATTCCATCTTCTCTTAAAAGAAGAACAGACAGCAGCCTACAGCGTGGAAATCTGGAAGCGATTCCGTAAATGGGGCGGTATTCCGACAGGAATTACCCAGAACATTAAGGATCTTTTAGCTTCCAGGGAAATCGAGAATATTTTTGAAAACTCTGATTTTATCTATATGCTCAACCAGGCATCCGGTGACAGGCAGATTCTGGCTAAACAGTTGAATATTTCACCAACCCAGCTGTCTTATGTAACCAACAGTAATGAGGGTGAAGGACTTCTGTTCTATGGAAATGTGATTATTCCGTTTGTAGACAGATTCCCGAAGAATTCCCTTTATAAGATTATGACAACCCGCCCGGAGGAAACAGCCGAAGCAGGGTAATACAGGAGGAGTAAAACAATGTTACAGGTAATTTCATATGGATTGACATTTTGTGGCGGTGCTGTATTTGGCATCGCTATTCTCTGTTTATTACAGGCAGGGAAAGGGTATCCGAAGAAGGAGGAGTAATCAGTGGCAGAACAGAGAATGAAAGTCAGGGATAAGAAAGTCCAGAAAATGACCAAGGATGGTCTGGTGGAAGAAAACCTGACAGATAAATCTTCTGTTCGTGTCAGTAACCGTGCCAGTGATGTGCAGATGGGAGGAAAACAGGGGGAAAAAGAAGTAAGCCTTGTGGATAAGTCTTCCCGCCAGTCTGAACGGAGTGGGAAAAATATTCGTCCCTCTGTGCAAAAATCCAGAGATGCACCGGAACTGATACGGGCAGAGAAGCAAAGTGAGGATCTTGGACAGAGTAGAAAACAGCAAAATAGAAAAAGAATCCGTGCTGAAGTCGGAAAAGAATCCAGACTTGCAGAAAAATCCGAAGCCGGACAGTCAGGGAGACTGAAAGAAAAACGTGCGGATCTATCAGAAAACAGAGGAGACAGCCGGAGAAATCAGACCGGTGGCAGCAAAAAGCCTAAACAAAAACAACGTTTGAAGTTTGCTTATGAGGAAACTGGTGCTTCTGTGAAAAATGATAAAGATATGGAGAAATTGAACCAGATGGATACGGATGGAGTCAATTTCCGCCATCAGAAACAGAAAGAAAAAGCCAAAAAGTTTTCTTATGAAGAAGCAAGAAAGAGAAAGGAAGCAAAGCAGCATTCCAAGAAAGCACAGGTCTATCAGGCAAATGAAGGAGAATCTCCTGGAAAGAAAAAATCCCGTTTGAAGTTTGGTGAAGGGGAATCTGTGAAAACAGAAAAAACTTCTGTTGTCAAGAAAGCAGGAAGTGCAGCTTCCGCAGCATTGCACCGTGAGATCAGCAAAAATGAAGACGATAATGCGGCGGTAGAAGGTGCCCATAAGTTAGAAGAAAGCGGCGAAGGTGTTTACCGGCTGGAACAGAGAAGTGCCAGACGCAGGAAACAGAGGGCATTCAGAAAAAGAAGCAGACTTGAAAGACAGGAAGAGAAACAGACACAGGCGGCAGCCCGTCAGGAACAGAAGAAACTGAAAAAACAGATTCAGAAGCAACAGATCAAACGGGATTATGCCAAAGCGAAGCGAAGTGAACAGACAGTAGGAACAGCTACAAAAGGTACGATTGATTATATCAAGAAGATTGGCGGCAAAGTCACCAACTTTTTTAAAGAAAACCGGAAGGTGTATATCAGTGTAGCAGTTCTGATCGGATTGATGTTTCTGATCATAACGAATGTCACGTCATGCTCTGCAGTGTTTTTACAAAATGTGATCACTTACACCGGAACCAGTTATCTGTCATCGGATCAGGCAATCCGGGAAGCGGAACTGTATTACACACAGCTGGAAGCTAATCTGCAGGAGCGGATCAACAATATGGAATCTGAAGAACCAGGACATGAGGAATACCGATATAACATCGGACCTATTGAGCATGATCCGTTTATCCTGATTAGTTATCTGTCTGCAAAGTATGAAGAATTTACTTTTGAACAGGTCAAGCCGGAGCTGGACGCCTTGTTTGCAGAGCAATATCATTTAACTACTGAAGCAGTCAATGAGACTGTAACGGAGACAGCAACAGTAAGAGTTGGAGAATCTTTGGGACAGGTTGTGACCAGTGGATATTGTAACTGTCCAATCTGTTGTGGTATTTGGAGCGGAGGACCGACTGCCAGTGGAGCATATCCAACTGCCAATCATACCTTAGCGGTAGATGCTTCCAATCCGTTTGTTCCAATGGGAACAAAGGTAGTTATGAATGGTGTCGAATATACCGTAGAAGATACCGGAGCTTTCGCAAGATACGGTGTACAATTTGATGTCTATTATGACAGTCATGCGGCAGCATCTGCACATGGACATCAGACCTGGGAATGTTATCTTGCAGATGATAACGGAAGCAATGAAGTCGAAGTGACCAGAATCAGAGATGTGGACACGCTGAATGTAACATTGACCAGTGGAAACCTGATGTCAATCTGTCAGGACAGGTTGGGATTTTTCCAGAAAGAACTGTTCAGTGCCTACAACGATACCAAAGGCAACCTGCAGATGTTTGCAACACCGGTTGATTTTAACTGGTATTCCAGTGTGACCAGCTATTATGGATATCGGATTCATCCAATATCAGGAGCAAATCAGTTACACAATGGTATGGATATCGGAGCACCGGAAGGGACAAAAGTAATGGCAGGGCTGACCGGAACGGTTACAACTTCTGCTTATAACGACAGCTATGGCAATTATGTTGTAATCAAGGACAGTAAAGGCTATGAACTGCGGTATGCACATTTAAGCAGCCGGAGTGTATCTGCAGGTGCATCCGTCACGAAAGGTGATGAGATCGGTCTTGTAGGAAATACCGGAAATTCTACAGGAAGCCATCTTCACATTGAACTTTTGAAAAATGGAGAGCGGTTAAACCCGATCTTTTATCTGGAAACAGGAGAAGGGACAGGCTTTGGTGGTAATGAATATACCAGTGAAGCAGCGCAACGTTTACTGGAAGAGGCTGCAAAATATCTTGGAACACCGTATGTGTGGGGCGGATATTCCCCAAGTGGATTCGATTGTTCCGGATTTGTCAGCTACTGTCTGGTTCATTCCGGGGTAAGAAATACGGGAAGGCTGACTGCACAGGGACTGTACAACATTTGTACGCCAGTATCCCAGTCAGAAGCACAGCCAGGAGATCTGATCTTCTTTACCGGAACCTACGATGCAGGAGAACCAGTAACGCATATTGGAATCTATGTGGGCAATGGTCAGATGATCCATTGTGGGCATCCGGTTCAGTACACGTCCATCAACTCTCCATACTGGCAGAGCCATTTCTATGGATTCGGGCGATGGTAAGGAAAAGGGCGGTATAACAGCCGCCCGGAAAGGAGAAGAGATGAAAAGTCTTGAAAAAGCAACGGCAGATTATGAGAAAGCCAAGGAAAAAATGGAAGCATCTAAAGCCAGATATGAAGCAGATTTAAAGCGGTTCAAGGCTGCGGAGATTGCAAAAACAGAAGCAGAAAATCTGGAAATTGTAAGAATTATCCGTGCAATGGATATGAGTATTCCGGAATTGGAAGCTTTTAAAAAGAAAATGAAAAATGAGTTGCCCGGCAGGGTAGAAATACAGAAGGAGGAAATAAAAGCCGATGATGAATCTGGAAAAAATGAAACAGAAGAAGAGAACAAATACTAAAAGCAGGGTAAAAAAGAGTCTGCTTGCAGCAACGACATTTCTTTGCCTGACAACACCTTTGCTCCAGACACAGACTGCTTATGCAGCTGAGAATACCACGCCTGCAATCACGATTGAGAAACCGGATGGATGGAAACAGGGAGAAACAACCATTGCTGTTACGGTAGATGCCAGCCATATGCCGGAAGGTTTCTCAATAGCAAAGATTGAAGCAAAAGCAGGAAAAGATGGAAGCTGGCAGGATGTAACTGGAAGCGGAAGTATCACGATCACAGGAAATCAGACAGTGTATGTGCGTGTGACAGATGGTGATGGAAAGGTGTATGAGCAGAATCGTTCTATTAAGTGTTATGACACGGAAAAGCCGACACTCTCTGCTTCCCTGACAGATGGTGTGCTGACGATTCAGGGGAATGATACAGTATCCGGGATTACTGCAGTAACAGTTAATGGCACCACTTATACAGATCTGAAGGATGGAATGCTGAGAGTGCAACTGACACAGAAAGATTTTACTACAAAACAGATTGAGATTACGGTAACAGACGGTGCCGGAAATACTTCTGAAAAGTATGTGTTGCAGAATCCTTATTATGAATGGGCAAAGAAGCAGGCAGAGAAACAGAAAACCTCCAGTGACAGCAATGGTGCAATGGCAACTACGACCAGTGCAGATGCAACGGGAACTGAAAAAACAACGACTTCTCCGCTTCCGCAGGATGCACAAGCTTCTGAGCCAACAGATGCAAAAGGAACTGTGGATGATCGGACAGTGACAGGTATTGAGGAACAGCTTAATAAAGAAGGCGAGACAGCAGATTCTGTTACTAAAACAGCTACGGAAGGCACAAAAGAGTTTTATACCATTTCAACTAAGAGTGGTAAGATTTTTTATCTGATCATCGACAATTCAAAATCTCAGGATAATGTGTATTTCCTTACAGAAGTCAGCGAGAAAGATCTGATGAACTTCACACTTTCTGATTCCGTGACACTTCCGGAAGTAGATACTGTTTATGCAGAACCAGAGAAACAGGCTGAAGAAGAAAAGCCGGAAACAACTGAGACAGCTGAGAAAGATAAGGTAGAGGATGAAATCCAGATGCCAGAAGATAAAAGTCCATTTGGAACGTATCTTCTGATTGCACTGGTTGCAGTCGGAGCTGCGGCAGGAGGATATTACTTCAAAGTCTATAAACCAAAGCATGAATATGATGACGAGGATGAGATGGAAGAGGATGAAGATGAATCCGAAGATTCAGAATCTGAAAAGCGGGAAGTAGACGATGCAGATGAGCAGGAAGAAAGTATAGAACCAGAAATCCTGAGAGACGAGGATTTTGATGATGCTGTGCTGGAAGATGAAGAAGAGGAGCAGGAGTAAATGAAATTAGTGATTGCAGAAAAGCCATCGGTTGCGATGGCACTGGCTTCCGTGCTTGGAGCCAGAACAAGAAAAGATGGCTACGTGGAGGGAAACGGTTATATCGTTTCCTGGTGCGTAGGACATCTGGTTGGATTATGTGATGCATCAGAATACGATGAAAAATATAAAAAATGGAGATATGAAGATCTGCCGATTGTGCCGGAATGTTGGAAACACAGGGTATTGGAAGGCACGAAAAAGCAGTTTGGAATCTTGAAAAAACTGATGAGAGATTCCAAAGTAGATGAAGTAATCTGTGCTACAGATGCCGGGCGGGAAGGAGAACTAATCTTCCGTCTGGTGTATGAGCAGGCAGGATGCAAAAAGCCGATGAAGCGGCTCTGGATCTCTTCCATGGAGGAACAGGCAATTAAAGATGGATTTGCGTCATTAAAAGACGGTTCGTGTTATGACAGTCTCTATCAGTCAGCACTTTGCAGGGCAAAGGCAGACTGGCTGGTGGGAATCAATGCGAGCCGTCTTTTTTCCGTTCTGTATAACCAGAATCTGAAAGTTGGAAGAGTACAGACACCAACACTTGCCATGATCGTGGATCGAAATCAGAAGATCAAGGAATTTACCAAAGAAAAATATTATATGGCTCATATCAAGTTTGACGAGATGGATGCGGTCACAGAGCATTTTCAGAAAAAAGAAGATGCAGATAGAGTGGCTGCGGACTGTATGGAGCGTATGTGCGAAGTGGAAAAGGATGATGTGAAAGAAAAAACGGTCCGTCCTCCGAAGCTCTATGATTTGACCACTCTGCAGAGGGAAGCAAACAGAATGTTTGGTTATACCGCACAGCAGACATTGGATGCCGTGCAGGAGATGTATGAGCAGAAGCTGGTCACTTATCCGAGAACAGACAGCCAGTATCTGACAGATGAGATGGGAGAAAGCACTGAAACACTGATTCAGATGTTACTTGGGAAAATGCCTTATGCTGAAGGTCTGGAATATCACCCAGACGTGAGTAAGGTATTAAATTCAAAGAAAGTATCCGATCACCATGCGATTATCCCAACCATGGAAGTAGCCAAAGCAGATATTGGTGAACTGAAAGAACGAAACCGCAAGATTTTGTATCTGATCAGTGCCAGGGTTCTGACAGCAACTGCAGATCCTTATATTTATGAAAGCCATAAATGCCAGATCACCTGCAATTATCATACGTTTTATCTCACAGCAAAGA
>OKXB01001389.1_pt1 | contig 23985 bp, 17 predicted proteins | sample 1601731 | NCBI WGS metagenome assembly OKXB01 (sample SAMN04414077, study PRJEB24778) | human gut metagenome | material: faecal | host: Homo sapiens
ACCCGCGACCCCCGGCGTGACAGGCCGGTATTCTAACCAACTGAACTACCACTCCATTCGTCTCTCCGTTCGCTCGCGCTGTCGGAGAAGTCGAAATTCTACATAAATTTCGAAAAGGTGCAACTCAGAATCAATTTCACTTGTAAAAGTTTATTGCCAGTTATGCATTCCTATCGATTTAGTCCTTTGAAACAAGAGAGCAAAGACGAAAGAATGCTCAAAGAAAATTGTTGTAAAAGAGGTTCAGCGGTAAGTAAATAACCTTCCTTTTCGTTAGTGGTTTCACTTAGAGAAAAGGTCCTAAGGGAGAATTCTTAAAGGATAAAGCCTAGAATCAAGAGTGTTTCTAATTGTTAACTTAGGGTTAGAAACGCAATAAAAAGAAACTTCCAAAAGAAGTCACTAAAACAACCTCAGGGGAATTCTTATGAGTAAAAGTCTAAGGAACTGGATCATAGTTCTGGCGATAGGCTTTGTGATTTGGGTTTGCCCAACGCCGCAAGGTTTGACGCCTAATGCCTGGCACTTGTTTGCTGTCTTTGCTGCAACCATCGCCGGCTTCATTCTTCAGCCGATTTCAATGGGTGCGGTTGCATTTATCGCACTCACATTCTGCGCGATCACCGGTGTTTTAAAGACCGGTCAGGCTCTGATGGGTTTCGGCAACGGCACGATCTGGCTGATCGTCTGCGCATTCTTTCTTTCCCGCGCATTTATCAAAACTGGTTTCGGCCGTCGTATTGCCTTCCTTATTATTAAATACATCGGTCGTTCTTCGCTGACCCTTGGTTATTCCATCGCGTTGTCCGAACTGATCGTTTCTCCGGCTATGCCTTCTGCCACTGCTCGAGGAGGCGGCGTTTTCTACCCGATCGTTCAGTCTTTGGCGAATGCCTTCGGTTCTCAGCCCGGGCCCACAGCCGGCAAAATCGGTAAGTACCTCATGCAGGTCGGTTATCACACTGACGCAGTGACCTGCACAATGTTCCTGACATCTATGGCCGGCAACCCGCTGTGCGTCGGCTTGGCTGCTACCGCTGTCGGTGTCGAAATTACATGGATGAACTGGGCAGTTGCCGCTATCGTTCCGGGTTTGATCAGCTTGTTCCTGGTTCCGGTTCTGATGCTCAAACTTTCTCCTCCTGAAATCAGAGACATTCCCGATGCTCGCGACTTAGCTATCAACGAGCTCGAAAAGATGGGTCCGATGAGCCTTCAGGAAAAAGTCCTCGCATTCGTATTCGTCATGTGCTTGGCTCTGTGGGCTACAGGCTCTTGGACAAAACTCGGCGCAACACCGGTTGCCATGCTCGCTGTGGCAATCATGCTGATTGCAAAAGTTTTGGACTGGAAAGACATCCTCTCCGAAAAAGGTGCTTGGGACGCAATGTTCTGGATGGGCGGCTTGGTTGCTTTGGCTACTGCACTTGCTAAGTCCGGCTTCATTGCATGGATCGCCAAACTTATCGGTACAGCAGTTGCTGCCGCTGATATGGGTTGGGTTGCATCCTTCGTGCTTATTTCGCTTATTTATATCTATTCGCACTACTGCTTCGCTTCCGTAACAGCACGTATTTCAGCGATGTACGCAGCATTCGTAGCAGTTGCCGCCGCCTGCGGTGTCCCGGCCATGCTGGTTGCCATCACATTCGGCTGCTTCGCTAACCTGCCGATTTCACTGACTCACTACGGCAACGGCTGCGGCCCGGTTTATTTCGGTGCCGGCTATGTTTCTCAAGGTGAATGGTGGCGCAACGGCTTCATCATCACAACAATTAATGTAGTGATTTGGCTCACCATCGGTATGACCTGGTGGAAGTTCATCGGCTTGTACTAATCAAAAGCAAGTATTTGAGTGCTAAAGGCTGAAACCGCGTAAATGGTTTTAGCCAAAAACCAAAAGTCCCGTGATTTCGCTCCGAGACTTTTCTTTACCCGGACGGTTGGATGACTGAGTTTTTGTACTATTACTTCAGTAGTCCTGTCGTTCTTGAGTTCGGGAAAATCCTCAGACCATAAAACGAAAAAACTTTTCTAAAGAACCGAATTTCACTTTTTTCTTGATAATATTTTTCTTACGGATATAACTTAGTTCATTTTGCAGCCATGTACTTCAGCGTTGCTTCTCACAGTTGGTGGTGGCCCATCGATTTCACTCGATGGTGCTGGAGTAATGCTTACTAAAATCTTCGGCCTAGAAGCTAAAGAACCAATCTAACCATCGAGCAAAAAACTCGGTGGTTTTTTATTTTCCAGTTTTTTATTAAATAGGTACCTCAAATGAATCTCTATAAATCTATTCTTCCGGTTGATGAAAAGGGCTTTTACGGTGAATTCGGCGGCAGCTTTGTTCCTCCCGAGCTTCAGAAAAACATCGATGAGCTGCAGGAAGCTTATCTTCGTTATGTTGATGACCCCGAATTCCAGAAAGAATTCAATGACCTTCTAAGAGATTACGTCGGTCGTCCGTCCCCTCTTTACTTTGCTCCGCGCCTTTCCGAAAAATACGGCACCAATGTTTATCTCAAGAGAGAGGATCTGAATCACACCGGTGCACATAAAATCAACAACGCAATCGGTCAGGCACTCTTAGCCAAACGCATGGGCAAAAAGCGAATCATTGCCGAGACCGGCGCCGGCCAACACGGCGTTGCTACCGCTACCGTGTGTACTCTTATGGGGCTTGAATGCTCTGTCTATATGGGAGAGCTTGACATTCAGCGTCAAAGACCGAACGTGGAAAGAATGAAGATGCTCGGCGCAAAGGTGATTCCGGCGACCAGCGGATCGAAAACACTCAACGACGCCGTCAACGAAGCCCTCGAAGCCTGGATGAAAGACCCCGAAAACTTCTATTTGATCGGTTCAGCTGTCGGTCCCCAGCCGTATCCGGAAATGGTGGCTCGGTTCCAGTCCGTAATCAGCGAAGAAATTAAAAAGCAGCTCAAAGAGAAGACCGGTAAAGAAAATCCTGATTACGTCGTCGCTTGTTTGGGCGGCGGAAGCAATGCGGCAGGCGCTTTCTACCACTTTATCAACGTGACGTCAGTTCATCTCATTGCAGCCGAAGCAGCAGGCAAGGGCGTTGACAGCGGAGAAACTGCCGCCACTCTGACTATCGGCGAAAAAGGAATCCTCCATGGTTCTCAGACTATGTTGATGAAAGACGAACAGGGCAACGTTAAGGAGGCTTATTCTCTGTCTGCCGGCTTGGACTATCCCGGTATCGGACCGTTGCATGCTCATTTGGCAAAGACCGGAAGAATGGAAGTTGAAGCAGTGACAGATGATGAGGCGTTAAAGGCCGCATTCATGCTGACACGAGAAGAGGGCATTATTCCCGCTCTTGAATCGTCCCACGCGCTTGCTGTCTTGGAAAAGAGAAAGTTCGGAAAAGACGACGTCGTTGTGATCAATATTTCCGGAAGAGGCGACAAGGACCTGGATAACTATCTGAGCAGTTCTTTTGCTCAGGGAGCCCTGGAATAATTTTTTGGAGGTGGTCGAAAGGCCGCTGAAAATGAGAAAGCCTCGGAAATCAAACCGAGGCTTTTAGAATTTTGGCGGAGTGGACGGGACTCGAACCCGCGACCCCCGGCGTGACAGGCCGGTATTCTAACCAACTGAACTACCACTCCTTCTCGTCAAACGCTTACGCGTCATCGAAGTGAAACGAATTCTACATAGATTAAAAATTCGTGCAACTCGAAATCGGAAATTTTTGCGTTCTGTTACATCGAAAATTAGCAGTAGCCTGATTTTGCGGGAAAAAATATTTTCCGGCTCGATCGCAATTCGGTTTTTCTTAATTTTCTGCCCGGTGCAATGTACAGAGTTATTTTTTTCGAGCGGCATTTTTCCAAAAGTTAACCAAGATTCAAGGTTTTTGACGTGAACTTTTACTCAAAATTTCCCGCGGAAGGTAAAATTAGACCTTTGTTTTGTATTCCAATAAGAATCGCTCGCTAAGAGCTTGAGGATCATAATGTTCCAGTCTTTTAGAAACCAGAAACGTTGGCTGATGCTTATCGCCATGATTCTGATTATTCCTGCATTTGTCTTTATTGGTATTAATGGCTACAGCCGTTTGAATCCGGATGCAAATGCAATCGCCAAGGTTGACGGTAAAGGTATTCAGCCTGAAGAATTCGATTACCAGAAACGCGAATATATTGAGCGTATGCGCCAGCAGGAAGGAGGTGCCGTTGATCCGAGCATCTTCGAAACACAGGAAGCCAATGCCGCTATCCTTCAGAACCTTGCTACCAGACGCGCTCTCCAGGCACAGATGGCTCACCACTATATGAATGTGAGCGAAGCTGATGCTATCAACGTGATTAAGAACGCAGACGCTTTCAAGAAAGACGGACAGTTCTCTCCTGAGCTGTATGAAAACTATCTTGCCGCTCGCGGTAAGAGTGACCAGCAGTTCGTTTATGAACTGAGAAGAGACCTCGTTCAGGATATGCTGGTTAATTCTGTTGCTCAGACAACCTTTGTTCCTAAGAAGACGGTTGCTCTGTTAAACGACATTCTTCGCGAAACCCGCGTTGTTCGTACGATGAGCTTTGATCCGTCCGCCTACATGCAAGACGTCAAGGTTTCTGAAGAACAAATCAAGAAATACTACGACGAACACAAGGACGACTACCGCGCTCCTGAATCCCTGAACATTCAGTTCGTTGTGATGTCCCCTGAAACCGTCAAGATGACAGCTGAACCTTCTGAGCAGGAACTGAAAGATTTCTACGAACAGAACCGTAAGAAATATGAAGTCGAAGAATCCAGACGCGCAGCCCATATCCTGATCGCTCCGGATGCCAATGAGGCCGATAAAGCCAAGGCTGACCAGGATGCCAAAGCTAAGGCAGAAAAGATCCTTGCCGAAGTCAAAGCCGATCCTTCTAAGTTTGCTCAGTTAGCTAAAGAAAATTCTGCCGACCCCGGAACAGCTGAAAGCGGCGGCGATCTTGACTTCTTCACTCAGGGTCAGATGGTTCCTGAATTCGACAAAGCCGTTTTCGGAGCTAAGAAAGACGAAATCGTCGGACCGGTCAAAACCGAGTTCGGCTATCACATCATTCATGTGACCGACATCAATCCGGCTCACGTTCGTCCGTTCGAAGAAGTTCGCGGTGAAATCCTCAAGTTCTGGCAAGACCAGCACCGTCAGTCTATGTTTGCTGAAAATGCCGACGGCTTTACCAACATGGTCTACGAGCAGAGCGACAGCTTAGACCCGGCAGTTGAAAAATACGGTCTGACACTTCATACGCTTGACGGTCTGACTCAGTCCGGTCTTCCGAAGACATCTCCGGATGCTCAGTACATCACGAAGCGTGTCATTGAAGACCTGTTCTCTCCGGACTGCCTCCAGGAAAAGAGAAATACACAGGCCGTGGAAGTTGCTGCCAACACACTGGTTTCTGCCCGTATTGTTAAACACACTCCGGCTCACATTAAGTCCTTTGACGAAGTGAAGGGTGATATCAAGGACCAGCTTGAACTGGAACAGGCTTCTGCCTTGGCTAAGAAAGCCGGTGAAGCTAAGCTGGCAGAACTCAAGGCTAAGAAGGATCTGGAAGGTTTCGGTCACGAACTGACTGTTTCCCGTATCAATCCTCAGTCTCAGTCAATGCCTTTGATCCAGGCTGAGATGGCGGTTCCTGCTAAGAGTCTTCCTGCTTTCACAGGTACCACCGTTCCTGACGGTGCTTATGTGATCAGCTATGTTGAATCCAGCAAGATGCCTGCAGCTGACGACAGCCAAGTCGATGAAATTCGCGGAGAAGCCCTGACAGCTCAGTCCAGAGCCGATGAAGCTTCCTTCTATGAAGGCTTGAAAAAGCTCTACAAGATGGAAATCCTGAAGAAGGAATATGAATATCAGGCTCCGACCGTAATGAAATAGGGCAATGAGCCGTGTAAAAACACCGCTTTTATCCCCCAGCCGCAGTTACAATAAAATGTACTGCGGTTTTTTCTTTTTCAAAAACATGGAAATTTTTGACGTTCCCGGACTTACATTGAGGCATGAGCTAAAAGCCGGTGCCCTCGGCAGACTGATTGAGTTTTCCGGAATCTACGGGCATTCGGATTTCGATTATCCGATCGCGTTTGAAGGCTATGTGGCAACAACTTTCGCTGAGTACGTTATTGATCCGAAACCGAGAAATCGTCTTTGGATGGTGGAAGACGAGCAGGGACTTGTCGGCACCATCGGAGTAATGGATCGAGGAGACTCTGCGCAGCTCAGATGGTTTTCCGTCAGACCGGATTGGAGAGAAAACAATCTAGGAAACTTTTTGTTTGGAGCCGCAATGGAATACATCCAAGAAAACGATTTTCAAAAAGCGTGGTTATCGACGTTTTCTGAAAGCGAGATTGCCGTTGCGCTCTACAAACGGAGAGGCTTCCGGATAATGGTAGAGACCGATGTTGAGATTGGCGGGAAGAACTACCGTGAAATAGTCATGGAAAAGTCATTCCTGACCTAGATCGATAAAACCAAATCGTATCGCTAAATCTTTAGTTTGTTTTTGAGTACTTATTTCGGAGAGATTTTGCGCATTCCGCAACAGTGCGTGGATATATTAACTGACCGGAGGATCCGGTCATGGTTGATTTCATCACCTATTTGTGGGCGGCTTTTAGCCTAGTCATTCTTTGCTGGCTGATATACCTATTTGCGAGGAAAAGAATAGGAAAGATCACTTTTGTTTGCTTTTTAATCTTTGTGGTTGCCGGAGCCGCCGGTCTCACTGGCTGGCTGCAAGTTGTGTTTCAGGCGGCTGCTTAGATCCTAAAAATCCTGTAAGCCAAGCGGATTAAGCCTTTCGGACGGGGCTTTTTCGTAAACTTTTTGCCAACTTTCAGGCGGTATCGTTACAATGTATTTGTAGTTTTTGATACCGACAATTATTCTATGCAAAAGAAAATTTGGCACAAGGTTGCAGAAGAGATCTCGCTCCAAGTTTCTTTAGGTAAATGGCCAGTTGGCTCGATCATCCCCGGAGAAATTGAACTTGCCAAACAATTTAATGTGAGCAGGGATACCATGCGCAAAGCGCTGGCGTACCTTTCTCAGCAAGGATTGTTTGAGCGCAAAGCACACGTTGGAACCCGCGTAAAAGCTAGAACACGCACAGGTCGGTTCTTAAATGAATACAACGATATTCGAGGAATCGATCATTACGGCAATCTCTATCCTCGGCACATCCAAAACGTCGAACGTTTGGTTCTCAATGAAGAAACCGCGGATCGTTTGGGTTTAATCCCCAGTGAAGAAGTCATTCGATTCAAGAATATCCGCGTAGCATCAGAACGCCATCCGGAAGCGGTGGTCGTCACCTACGTTTATATCTATCCGAATGCCTTGGAAGTGCTGGATCTGATTAAAAAACGATCCGATGACCTCATTATTACTTTGGCAGAAGAAGTGACAGGGCAGGAATGCGTGGAAGTGAAGCAGGCGTTTTCAGCGACAACGATGCCCAAAGAAGTCTCGGATATTTTCCATGTTCCAGAGAACAGCCCGTCGCTTAGAATCATTCGAAACTATTACGACTCGAGAGGCCTCTCAATCGTCGCTTCGGAGTCTTTCCACATGGCTGAAAGATTTTCTTTCTCGGTTCGAAGCGTCAAACGTTCCTAAAAGAAAAGGAGGCCGGAGCCTCCTTCCGAATCCTATCTGTTATTCGAATTAGCCGACAACATTAAGAATCAATCTTTCCAAAACCTTGACACCGTTTCTCAGAGATTCGGGGTTCATGGTCATGCGCGGATCATGAAGGCCCGGTGTAACGCCAGTGCCGACGCCGATGTATGCAGCATGAAGTTCAGGCTTCTTCTGTTTGAAGTAGTGGAAGTCTTCTCCGCCGCCACCGCAGTCTTTAGCAACTTTGTCTTCACCGAGTACTTCGCCGATGGTCTTGCGAACCTGGTCGACTAAGTCTTCGTCGTAAACGGCTGCAGGAATCACGCCGCCCGGGAATGTGATTTCGCAGGTGACGTTGACGCAGGCGCAGGCATTGGTGATGGCTGTCTTGAGCTTTTCAAGCAGCTCGTTCATGGTTTCATTGTCCTGGGCGCGGATATCAAGAATCATCTTGCCTTTGTCCGGGATAATGTTGGTGGCTGTAGAAGCGCAGTCAATGGAAGTGACTTTAGCAGACCAGGCCTTGTTCGGGTTGACCCAAATGGAGTTCACAGCATTAGTTGCGAGAACGGCTGCTTCAACAACGCTGGCGCCGAGGTGCGGACGGGAGCCGTGAGCGACTTTGCCCTTAAGTTCGACGATGCAGAATGTGCTGGAAGTATGACGAACAGCTGCGCAGACGGTGCCGTCAGGAATGTCCTGGATCGGACGAACGTGAGCACCGAAGGCGTAGTCAACGTCATCTAAGACGCCGTCATCATAAGACTTCAGAGCGCCGAAGAGGGTTTCTTCAGCTGGCTGGAAGAAGAGTTTTACGCGGCCTTTCTTGACGTGACCGATCAGCTTGGCAGCTGTCGCAAGAACCATAGCGGTATGAGAGTCATGGCCGCAGGCGTGAATGCAGGCGTCCTTTCCGTCGATGACAAAAGGAAGGGCGTCCATGTCGGCACGCAGCATGACTGTGGGTCCGGGTTCTGTACCGTCAATGTAGGCAACGACACCGGTTCCGCCGATGCCGCGGATCGGCTCAAGCCCCATTTCCTTCAATTTGGCAGCGACGTAGTCACTGGTCTTGTGTTCGTTGAAGCCGAGTTCCGGGATCTGGTGAAGATCGGTTCTCATGGCTACTACATCAAAATCTTTAGTGTCCATCTTATTTTCCTTGTTGAGGTTATCCTCGAAGATTTATAAATCAGAAGAAGCTTCCTTTTGAGAGACATCTTCCTTTCGGTTGGATCCCGCTGTCATGGCGAAGCGGAAGAAACGGCACTCGAGGGGGCCGTTGAAAAAAACGATTTTTTTAGACTCTTTGAGCCGCATCTGGCGAGGCAGTTCTCGGTCGCTTGTGAGCATCCAAACCGTCCAGCCCGCGAAATTGCGTTTAAGGTTATCGGCCACGTTCTTCATCATGGAAGCAACACTGGCAGATTTCGGATTGGATTGTTCACCGTACGGCGGGTTCGTCACGATTAAACCCGGCGTCTCGGTGGAGGGCTGAACTTCACGGGCGTCGCAAGCCGTGAAGCGAACTTTTCCTTCGTTGACCCACTGAGAAATACCGGCTAAGACGGCATTCTTCTGAGCGCGATCGACGATTAATGTCGAAATATCACTTCCGGCCAAATTAACCGGAACATCAAAATTCACTGCCATTCGGGCTTCTTTCTTGATGCGCTGCCAAGCTGTGGAATCAAATCCGCGGAAGCGCTAAAAACCGAAGCGGCGGTTAATTCCGGGAGCCATATTGCAGGCAATTGTAGCTGCTTCAATGATGATGGTGCCAGAGCCGCAGAAAGGATCCTGCAGCGGTGTATCCGGTGTCCAGCCGGCAAGTCCGAGAAGGCCTGCGGCGAGGTTTTCTTTCAGAGGGGCTTCTCCTTTGGCTTCGCGCCAGCCCCGCTTAAAGAGAGATTCACCGGAAGTGTCTAAATAAATAATGCAGTTCTTGTCCGTTAAATGGACATAGATGCGGATGTCCGGATCGTGTTTTTCTACGTCCGGGCGCTGACCGTCGGTCTCGCGAAAATAGTCGCAGACGGCATCTTTGACGCGAAGCGCGGCAAAAGCGACGCTTTTAAGAGGAGAGCGGCGGGAAGAAAGTTCGATTTTGAAGGTATTTTCAGGTGTGAAATACTGTTCCCAGCGGAAGGATTTCGCTAATTTATAGATATCTTCTTCCGTACGATAAGGTCCTTCGGTCACCTTCAAGAGAATTCTCGAGGCGTAGCGAGTCCAAAGGTTGACCTGCATCATTTGGCTCATTTCTGCGCCGAACCAGCAGCCGCCTTTCTCTAAACGGAATTTTTCAATACCGAGCTTTGTGAGTTCCTCAGCGAAGAGCTCTTCTAATGAGAGAGGAACGACTGCATAAAAAGGTTTAAGCAAAGTATTCACAAGAATTCCTTCTTTATTTGAATTGAATTGTAGGCCTTTCGGCCTGCGGCCGTAAGATGGTTTACCACAAGGAAACTCTTACTTGCGAAGTTCGCCGTGGCCGAAAACAACATATTTTTGACTGGTTAAGCCTTCTAATCCCACGGGTCCGCGGGCATGAATTTTGTCCGTAGAAATTCCGATCTCGGCGCCTAAGCCGTATTCAAAACCGTCTGCGAAACGTGTCGAGGTGTTGAGCATGACGGATGAAGAATCCACTTCACGCAGGAATCTTTCGGAATGCTCAAGATTATTCGTAATGATGGCATCCGTGTGGTGAGAACCGTACGTGTTGATATGATCGATAGCTTCTTCCAGCGTATCGACGACTTTAATCGAAAGAACAGGAGCGTTGTATTCCTCAGACCAATCATCTTCGGTCGCGTCTTTCACCCGACCGAAATTTTCCAAAATGGCCTTAGAAGCAGGATCGCAGCGAAGTTCCACGCCTTTCTTGAAATAGACGGCGCCGATCTTGGGTAAGAACGTTCCGGCAATTTTACTGTTGACCAGCAAAGTTTCCATCGCATTGCAGGGAGAATAACGCTGAGTCTTGGCGTTGTCGCAGACGGAAACCGCCATATCGATATCAGCGCTCTCATCCACATAGGTGTGGCAGATGCCTTCGAGATGTTTGATCATCGGAACGGTTGCTTCCTGCATTAAGCGGGAAATCAGACCTTTGCCGCCGCGGGGAATTAAAACGTCGATGTATTCACGGGCAGTAATCAGCTCGCCCACCAGATCGCGGTCCGGATCTGTGATGATCTGAATTGCGTCGGAGTTAATACCGTTTTTCGAGAGAGCCTGCTGAACAAGGCCTGCTAAGAAAGCGTTGGTGTTTTTAGCGTCCGAGCCTCCGCGGAGCACAGCAGCGTTTCCGCTCTTGAGGCAAAGTGCAGCCGCATCGATGGTTACGTTCGGTCGAGACTCATAAATAATGGCGACTACACCCAGAGGCACGCGCATTTTGCCGACTTCAATACCGCTCGGCTGCGGACGAACATCAGTTATTTCACCGATCGGGTCTCTTAGAGAGGCTATCTGGCGAAGTCCGGCGGCCATTTGTGCCACCGTATCGACTGTGATTGTCAAACGATCGATAAACGCTTTAGAAAGACCGTTCTTTTCTGCTTCAACAATATCCAGGCTATTCGCTTTGAGCAGATCTTCCAGATTCTTGCCAAGCAAATCCGCCAAGGTCAGAAGAACATCGTTTTTCTGTTTGGAGGAGGCCTTAGCCATGATCAAAGAGGCTGCGCGTGCTTTTTTGCCGATGGCGGCGATTTTGTCATGGGCCGTTTGGCTGACGTTCGTAGAAACCATAGATTATTACTTCCTTTTTAGGGAGAGCATGAGGCAGACAGCCTTTAATTCCTGCCAGGCGTCTCCGTCACTGCTTTCGACAAAGAGTCCTTTACTCATTCGATCCACATCGCTCAAGCGATGAAGCATCAGTTCAAGGAGTTTGGGATTGGCTCGGCGCGCTGCTCGGTTGAGCGCACTGCGGTGAGCTTCAGAGAGTCCGAATGTTCTGGCGGCAAGTCCGCGATTAAGCAGGAGCAGATTGCGGACAACATCCGTCAGCATCCAGAGGAAAGAAGGAATTTGGACATTTTCCCCTTGCAGGGAATCTATAATTTTGGATACCTGTCCGGCGTCGCCTTCAAGCATCGCAAGAAACAGCGATTCCTGATCAAAACGGGAAACGTCGGAAACAGCGTCGAGCACATCGCTGACATCAATTTCCGGTTTATTGACGAGCAAGGCGAGCTTTTGAATTTCCTGCGATGTCGCTAAAAGATTTCCTTCGGTTCTTTCAGCGATGAGGTTGGCTGCATCAGGTGTGAGCGTTTGACCGTTTTTCTCTTTGGCGCGTTCCATAATCCAGCGCGGCAGAGCGTTACGGTCGATCGGATCCGTACGGATACAAACGGCCGCTTTCATGAGATGGTTAAACCAGTCTTTTTTTGTCGCGGTCCAGTCGTAATCAAAGAGCGAGACAACGACCATCTTGTCTTCGTCGGCATGCTCAATGATGGCTTCCACTGCCGCAGGACCGTTTTTACCGATCGTTGCCCTGGGGAAAACAACCTCAATCAGATTTTTTTCGCCGAAAAGGCTCTGATCGCCGAGTGCCTCGTAAAGAGGCGAGTAATCGGCGTTGCCTTCAAAAACAAAAGATTTACGTTCGGAATAACCTGCTTTAAAAGCAGCGGCTCGGATGGCGTCCTGAGCCTCGATGGCCAGCAGGGGTTCCGAGCCCAATAAAAACCAAAGCCGAGGAAGATTACCGTTTTCGTCGGGCCTTAATTTTTGCGCAAGAAGACTACTCCAGCTCATGCATACCTTTTCGGACAGCTTCTTCGGAAATGTGGGTCATACGGCTGACCATTTGATGGATACAAGACTGTTCCATTTCTTCGTAAAGAAGTCTTTCCTGATTGGCTCTGCCGTTTTCGTCACTTTCGTCGCGAATCAGTTCGCGAGTGGCGCTGACCGTTGTTGTGGGCAGAAGTTCGACGCCGTTCTGCAAAACGACTCGGAATGTATTCGTTAAGCGAAGACTGTAGATACGGGCTCTGCCGTCAGTGTTGTAAGCCAGGACATTGGAGCCGCGGGACTGTCCCAGCAGCTCAAAAATCGCTTCGGCTTCTTTGCGGTCATTGACAACCTTGACTTCTGTTTGGGCTTCAAGGTTGCGGCGGATGGTTGCCCGAACCGCAGAGTTCTCGCCAAGAGCAATATAGATTGTCTTGAAAGGAACGTTTTGCTTGCCGCGCAGATGCCATCCGCAGCCTGTCAGGCCGAGGGCCGAAAGACCGAGAATGAAACTGCGGCGAGTCAGTCCTTTGTAATTCATAAGCACAGAATAAAACTAAAAGAATGAAACCGCAGGCCCCTTGAGGACCTGCGGCATTAAGCCTTATCAGACCACAATGTTGACCAATTTCTTCGGCACAACAATGATCTTGCGGACAGGTTTTCCGTCAATGAATCGCTGTGCGTCGGGGTTGGCCAAAGCTGCGGCTTCGATTTCAGATTTCGGTGTTTCGGCCGGAACGTTGATTTCTCCGCGCAGTTTGCCGTTAATCTGAATCACGTACTTCACTTCATCGGCAACCATAGCCTGAGCATCAATCTTCGGCCACGGTGCATCAACGATGGAAGTGCCGAAACGCTGATCGTAGCCCAGATCTTCGAAAAGCTGAGCCGTGATGTGCGGAGCGATCGGGTAGAGCGTGCGAAGCAGGATGGACATGCCTTCGTTGATCACGGCGCGTGTGCCTTCGGATGTGTTGTCCTTGAGGGTATCAAGGGAATTGAGCATCTTCATGGCAGCCGAGACAACGGTGTTGTACTGCATGCGGTCTAAGTCGAATTCGGCCTGTTTGAGCGCCGTGTAAATATCGCGGCGAACAGCCTTTTCTTCGTGATTCAGCTTGGAGGCATCCAGTTCTTTAATTTCATCCTGATGCGTGAATCCGAAGTTCCAGAGTCTTCTCATGAAGCGGAACGTACCTTCGGCTCCGGAATTGCTCCAGGCGGCGCTCTGGTCGGGAGGTCCTGCAAACATCACGAATGCGCGGGCGGTGTCGGCACCGAACTTGCCGATGATGGCAGACGGTTCCACAACGTTGTTCTTAGACTTGGACATCTTTTCGATACCGCCGGACTTGACGGGTAGACCGTCTTCCTTGGCAGTGATCTTTTCGATTCTGCCTTTGGCGTCGTAAACAATATCGAGTTCGCTCGGGTAGAACCAGCGTTTTCTTCCGTCCGGAAGTTCACGATAGAAGCATTCTGCGGTAAGCATGCCCTGAGTGAAGAGGCGCTTGAAGGGTTCGTCAAATTTGACGAGGCCCAGGTCACGCATGACTTTGGTCCAGAAGCGGGCATAGAGCAGGTGAAGCACAGCGTGTTCGATACCGCCAATGTACTGGTCCATTGCCATCCAGTAGTCATTGCGTTCGTCGACCATGGAAGTTTCGCAGTCTGGCGAGCAATAACGCATGTAATACCAGCTGGAATCGACGAAGGTGTCCATTGTGTCGGTTTCGCGCTTGGCGTCTCTGCCGCACTTCGGGCACTTGCAGTTAAGGAAGGCTTCGTCCTGATTCAAGGGGTTGCCGGAGCCGTCCGGGATTAAGTCTTCCGGCAGGATGACGGGAAGATCTTTTTCAGGGACAGGAACCGGACCGCAGTGCGGGCAGTTGATCATCGGGATCGGAGTGCCCCAGTAACGCTGGCGGGAAATACTCCAGTCGCGCAGACGATACTGAACCTGAAGTTTGCCTAAACCGAGGGCTTCAAGATCTTTCGCAACGGCGTCGCGAGCCTGTTCGAAATCCATTCCGTCATATTTGCCGGAATTGACGCAGAAGGTGCCTTCTTTTTCGCCGTACCATTCATGCCAAACTTTGTCATCGAAGACTTCGCCTTTCTTGCCGATGACTTGTTTGATGGGCAGACCGTATTTAAGCGCGAAAGCAAAATCGCGTTCGTCATGAGCCGGAACGCCCATCACAGCGCCTTCGCCGTAGGTCATTAAGACATAGTTGCCGATCCAAACCGGAACGCCGGCGCCGGTAAGCGGATGCTTGACGCAGAAACCTGTCGGAACGCCTTTCTTCTCCATCGTGGCCATATCAGCTTCGGAAACTGAGCCCTTGCGGCATTCGTCAATGAAGGCCTGAAGTTCGGGTTTGTCCTTTGCCAAGCGAAGAGCAAGCGGGTGCTCGGCAGCGATGGCAGCGAACGTGACGCCCATGATCGTGTCGGGGCGAGTCGTGTAAACACGAAGTTCTTTCTTTTTACCGTCGAGTTCGTACGGGAAGGCGAGGTTGACACCGTAGGACTTGCCGATCCAGTGTTCCTGCATACGGCGGACCTGTTCGGGCCAGCCCTGAAGCTGGTCGAGGTCTTTCAAGAGTTCTTCGGCGTAATGAGTAATTCCGAGGTAATAGCCGGGAATCTCACGCTTTTCAACAATAGCGCCGCTTCGCCAGCCGCGTCCTTCGATCACCTGTTCGTTTGCCAGCACGGTGTGGTCGACCGGGTCCCAGTTTACTGTCTGGGTCTTGCGGTAGGCAACGCCTTTTTCAAGCATTTTCAGGAACATCCACTGATTCCAGCGGTAGTAGTCCGGTTTGCAGGTCGTAACTTCGCGAGACCAGTCAAAGGCCAGGCCGAGCGGCTCCATCTGAGCTTTCATGTCGGCGATGTTGTCGTACGTCCATTTAGCCGGAGCGACTTTCTTGGCAATGGCGGCGTTTTCAGCCGGCAGGCCGAAAGAGTCCCAGCCCATCGGGGTCATGACGTTCATGCCGCGCATACGCAGGTAGCGGTAAAGGACGTCGTTTAAGGTGTAGTTACGAACGTGGCCCATATGCAGTTTTCCGCTTGGGTACGGAAGCATCGGGCAAACATAGAATTTCGGTTTTTCGTTACCGTTGGCGTCGAGTGCGTGTTCGACGGCGCGGTAGATATCTTTAGCACGCCAGTGGGCCTGCTGGACGGATTCAACTTCCGCCGGATCGTATGTTTCTCTCATGAGAGTTCTTTAGTTAAAGAAGCAGGAAAATGTGTCAATTATAGGTGATGGAGCCGAAAGTTTCGGCTTTGCGGCAAGTAAAGCCGCGGCGGGCGCCTCCATATATTAGAGAGAGGAAATCTAGAACAAATTTTTAAGTCGTAAGCGTTCGTCACTGCGTCTGCAACGTGCAGATGCGTTTGCTAGACTTCTCACTCCTTTGGATGAGAAGAAAAGAATGCAATCCATTACTGAATCGCTTAATAAGCAACAAGCCCAGGCAGTGACTGCCGAACCTAAGTCCGCACTGATTCTTGCAGGCGCCGGTTCGGGGAAGACGCGTGTCTTAACAAGCCGCATTGCCTACCTGCTTCAACAGAATATGGCTCATCCGAGCGAGATTCTTGCGGTTACCTTTACCAATAAGGCCGCTAAAGAAATGCTGGCTCGCCTGCAGAACATGATTCCGATCAACCCGCGTGCTATGTGGGTCGGCACCTTCCATGGCTTATGCAATCGCTTACTGCGTCTGCATCATCAGGAAGCCGGCCTTCCCGCGACGTTTGCTATTTTGGATATGAGCGACCAGCTCGGCGTGATCAAACGCGTGATGAAGGCAAACGGCATTGATACGGAAGAGTTCAAGCCTCGTGAAGTGCAAAACTTCATCAATCGCTGCAAAGAAGAAGGCAAGCGCGCCTCTGAGGTCTATTCAAAGTTCTCTAAAGACAAGGCATATATCCAGATTTATGCCATGTACGAAGCCGTGCTTCAGAGAGAAGGTGCCTGCGACTTTGCTGAACTGCTCTTAAGAGCTTATGAGCTTTTGAGCCGCAACGAAATGATTCGTCATCATTATCAGGAACGTTTTCGTTTTATCTTGGTTGACGAGTTTCAGGACACCAATGTCCTTCAGTATGAATGGCTGAAGCTTTTGGCAGGTCTGGGAGAAAAGAATCCTCCGAATGCAGTTTTTGCTGTCGGCGACGATGACCAGTCGATTTATGCTTTCCGCGGCGCCAACGTCGGCAACATGATGTCCTTTGTCCAAGAGTTCAGAATCGGAGAACCGATTCGACTTGAACAGAATTACCGTTCTCAAGGCAACATTCTGGATGCTGCCAACGCTTTGATTTCCAACAACTCCGAGCGTATGGGCAAGAACTTGTGGACGGATGCAGGCAAGGGCGAAAAAATCCGAGCTAACCGTTCGGATAACGACTTTGATGAAGCCCGCTTTGTTTGCTCTACGATTCAAGAATACATCGACAAGGGCGTCTCTCCCAAAGATATTGCGATTCTTTATCGCTCTAACGCTCAGTCACGTTTGTTTGAAACTGAACTGACCAGACGCGGCATACCGTTCATGGTTTACGGCGGTCTCCGATTCTTCGATCGTGCTGAAATTAAGAACGCCATGGCCTACATGCGCTTGGCAGAGAACCCTTCAGACGATTCTGCATTCTTGAGAGTCGTGAACGTTCCGGCCCGCGGAATCGGCGCGAAGTCCATTGAAAATCTTGTGGATTTTGCGACGACAAACGGAATTTCATTGTTTGAATCCATGCAGTACATCCGCGGAGCAGCGGCCAATAAATTTGCTGCTTTCAAGGAGATTATCGATACCCTGCGCGTTGCCAAGGATGAGATGCCGCTTCCTGCCTTCGTTGACTTCACGGTTGAGAAGAGCGGATTGAAGAACATGTACGAAATGGATCCGAACGGCAGCGAGCGTATTGAAAACTTACAGGAATTAACTTCTGCGGCTCAGGGCTTCATTAAAGAAGAAGCGATCGATACGGAAAATTCCGACGGCACTGCGGTTGAGAATCTTCCTGCTTTAGCAGGATTCGTTTCGCACGCTAGTTTGGAAGCCGGAGAAAACCAGGCGCAGGTCGGTCAAGATGCTGTTCAGCTGATGACCGTTCACGCATCCAAAGGTCTGGAGTTCGACATTGTCTTCATTACCGGTTTGGAAGAGGACATGTTCCCGCACTTCCGAAGCAAAAATGATAAGAAAGCTCTTCAGGAAGAACGCCGCTTAATGTACGTGGCAATCACTCGTGCAAGAAAAGAACTTTATCTGACGCTTGCCGAAGAACGCATGCTCCAGGGCAGAACTTTCTCAAGCTATCCGAGTTCCTTCCTCACAGAAATTCCGGCAGAGACACTCAAGTGGCTGAGCAGAAATCCGTTTGAGTCACGTTACGAAGTCGAGGATGAGGACTCTTGGGGAAGCAGATCCGGCTCGAGTAAAAATTATTCAAGTTCATATCGCAATTCTTCTTTCGGTGGTTCTACAAAACCGTCCGGCCATAGATTCGCTTCAAATGTTCCAGAATGGGCGAAGGGAATTATTGAAACGAAGAAAGAAAAATTGCAGACTCAGAAAATACGAGCTAAGCAGAATTCTGATTCTCCCTTTAAAGCAGGCATTAATATTAATCATGAAAAATTTGGTCCCGGTGTCATCCTTGATACTCAGGGGGCAGGGGATGACTTGGTCTTGATCGTAAAATTCAAGACCGGAGGAATTAAGAATCTTTTAGCGAGAATCGCAGGAAAGAAAATTACAATCCTTTAACTTAATATAAAGTTATTAGTTAGGTTCTGTCTTTAAAGCAGAACCTTATTTTTTACCTAAAATTCTCAATGTTCAGCTAGTTTGACAGACTATTGAATTTTATCTAGGCGTGCTAGATAAAATGAATTATTACTTACAAAAGTGTATATCTAGTATGTTCAAAGATCATTTATCTAGATATATAAATCTAGTTTAAGCCTATAGATATACGATCTTGAATTTTTCTCACTTAAAGAGATGATTCAACTTCTATGTATTGTAATTAACTATCTGAATTTACGTTAAATATTATAGATATAATAGTTAAAGTACAAATCTAAACCATGTAAAAATCAGCTTTAAAAATCATTAAAAATAAATTGTTATTAAGTTCTAGTGAACAATATATAAGAGTTCTATTCAGAAAAAATATTTTCATATAGATTGCATAGATATACTATTTATATCTTTGAATCTTAGGTTTGAAAATGAGGAAAGTAACTTATCGTTTTATTTATGGTAATAACTAAATTCTAAATTTTTCTTCCTATCAATTACTATTGATATCTAAGCTGCATGTATTCTTAACAACATCTTATCATCCTTTGTGAATGATATTTATTTCTGATAATTGTGTTTGGAGCTATTCATAAAGACTATAATTTATTTACCTTTTGAATGATTTTTGGATATAATAGATGCTATTAACGATACTCAAGAGCAAGATTCATCGTGCAAAAGTAACTCAGGCAGATTTAAACTATGTTGGCTCTATCACGATTGATGAAGATCTTTTAAGGCAGTCCGGTATTAATGAATATGAGCAAGTTGATGTCGTTGACATTAATAACGGAAATAGATTAACCACTTATGCCATTGCCGGAAAACCCGGAAGCGGTATTATTTGTTTAAACGGAGCTGCTGCTCGTTTAGTCTCTGAGGGCGATTTGGTCATTATCATGAGCTACGCTCAAATGACCCGAGATGAATTGAAAGAACATAAACCGACAGTGGTTTTTGTCGATCCGGAATCGAACGAGGTGACCTCCGTGGAGCATCAGGAAGTCCACGGAGAGATTCGGTGAAAACTTCGAATTGAATTAATCGCCGGTAACGGAGAATTTCGGAAGCCCGTCTTCTCTTGTGGGAAGGGGCTCTCGTTTTGTTCGTCCCGGCGTTCCTTTTTGATACAAAGGAACAAACGGATCGATAGAGGCAGGAAGAGGCGAGAAGCTATAGTTTTCGCTTTCAAGCAGTTCTATTAATCTCGTGTGGTAGAACACACGATCCCTTCCGTCTTCAACTCTTTCCAGGATTCCTGCACGAGCTAAGTCATTCAGAATGTGACTGGCAACTTGTCGTCTTGTCGTGAAGATACTGGAGAATTCTCCTGTACGGCATGCAGGATGCTTGAAAATCACAGGCAGGAATGCGGCATGGGATGCCAGCCCGATCATCTTCAGGTAAGCCTCTGTCTGAGCGTATAAGCGCTGCAGAGAGGCGAGCAGTTCACCGGAAAGCAAAATCGCTTTCGATAATGTCTTCAGCATGTATTGAAGGTACGGGGACCATTGACGGGTTCTCAAACCGTATAAACGTTCTTCAATGCCGAAGTGCGCATTGGTCATCAAAGCGCGTCCGAGCATCAAGCATGGCGCAGGAGAGTTGATGTTCTGGCCCATCAAGGAGAGCTGCAGAAGAATTTGCGTCACTCTTCCGTTATGGCGGTTCAAAGGAGAAATCGCCATAAAGTACAAATTCGTCAAAAGAGCGTGAACTAAAGGATCCAGATCCCTGAGTTCTTTTGAATATTTCTCCCATCTAGCCAATTCAACCTGCACAGCCTTACTGTCTGGAAAGGTGTCAGGCTGAAGAAGAATTTGCTCTTCATCGGTCTGTGGATTCTCTCTCCAGTTAATTCCGTCCTGGGGGAAGCTGTTTACTACATTCACAACGGTTTGAACCGTTATAGGGCCGTTGGCAGCCTCATTTGCAGAGTTGAAAAGCGCATTGATGTAATTATCAATAAGGAGAATGTCGGGATTTTCTAAGTCTTTGAGGATCAAAGATAAGAAATAAGACTTCAGAGAGACTTTTAAACCCTGTCGTTCAAGTTCATTTTTAGCTTCGACTGAAGCCATTAAGGGCGCAAAAGTCTCTGCCATTGCGTCTTTGGCAAAGGCGTAACGGAAACCGGAAAGTTCTCGGATAACTTTCAAACAAGACTTTAAGACGGCTAAATCTTCGAGTCCTTCGGAATTGGCTGGGGGAGGCAGGCTGATAGTACCTTGAGCGGCAGCACGCCTTATCTCTTGGAAATGCATTTCGGTCGATCAGTCCTTTTTGTTCTTGTCAGGGTTAACAACGATAATATTTTCGCTATTCTAGCGAAGAGAAAACACAGCGTCCATATGATTAGAGGACTAAAAATTGCCTGAAAGCCTTGAGTTCTTGGTCTTATGAGGAATAATTAGCATGACTTCCGGGAGCTGATAATCTTTCCGTCATCCTCTTAACTTGTACTCGTTAATCCTGAGGCTAATTTTTTTGAAATCGACTCTTGTTCGAGAGAACAACTGCGGCTTGTTAATCCTTAAAAATTTGGTTGCAATTCTTAAGGATTTTCTAACTGCTTGATTAAATTTGAAGTGTCATGAAAGTGACATAATTAGAAAAGATTTCTGCATCAAGCTTGTCGTATTTTCAAATTTGAAGTGTTTATGATTTGCACGTGATTTAGGAGATCATTGTGAACAGAATCGGAGCCAAGCATCGTTGCCCCAAGTTTACGCCCCATCAGACATCTGTCTCTTTGAGCTGCAGCCGCAGACGCTGCCTCTTTATGTTGGGCTTTCAGCGTTATCAGACACGCGGAAAATTGGATTTAAAAGATCATCCGGAATTGAATGATCTTTTCCACCAGACAGCGCATTAATTCGCTGTTTGAAAACTTCGGAACGAACACCGCAGACAAGCTCTGCGGTTCTTGTGCAGGCGCTGTTTCAGCGCCTTTTTGCTTTTTCGGCTGCGGAAGTTCTTATTCCTCCAAAATAATAACGGCTCCATATTTCTCAATACGGAGCCGTAATTGTTTGCATTCGAGCCGGATTACTCTTTACTCAGTGCATTCAGACGTTCCTGAGCAATCTTCACGAACAAGGTGCTTGCTAGGGCAAGTACTTCATCATTGAAATCAAACTTCGGATTGTGCAGAGGAACGGTATGGTTTTCATCGGAAATGCCGATTCTGCAGATGGTACCCGGAACTTTTTCCTGATAGACAGAGAAGTCTTCGCTGGACATGAACGGTTTGAAGTCAGGGTAGATCTTGTCCTTTCCGAGAAGGTCCTGAGCAATGCGGACACCTTCCTTGGTCAAGCGTTCGTCGTTATTTACGGAAGAAATAAGACGTTCGTAGGTGACTTCAGCTTTCAAACCATGGGCTAGGGCGATTCCTTCTGCCATACGTTTGATGGTGTTCTCAACCAAATCGCGAACCTCAGGGAGGAATGTACGTACTGTACCGCCCATGACAGCCTCACCCGGCAGAACGTTATAAGTTCCCAACGTACCTGCATTCATAAAGCAGACCGAAACAACAGCGCTTTCCAGCGGGTCAACCTTTCTGGAAACGATTGTCTGCATAGCCAAATACATTTCGGAGAGAGCGGGAATCGGATCCATCCCTTGATGAGGACGTCCGCCGTGTGTGCCGGCTCCGATAAACTTAACAGCGAACGAATCGGAGGCTGCCTGCAGGTGTCCGACTTTGAAACCGACTTCACCTTTCTTTAAGAAGGGTTCGTCGTGCGCAGCATACATTTCTTGAATGTTGTACTTATCCAAGAAGCCGGATTTGACGACGCTTTCAGCGCCTTTGCCGGTTTCTTCGGCGCCTTGGAACAGGCAGACGAGTGTACCGGGGAAGTCACGGTGTTCAGCCATATAAGCGGCTGCGCCCATCAGCCATGTCTGGTGACCGTCATGGCCGCAGGCATGTGCGTGGCCGTCAATCTTAGAGGTCCATTCTTTTTCGCTCTTGTCCTTCATCTTAAGAGCATCGATGTCGGCGCGGAAACCGATGGTTTTGCCGGGCAGGTTGCCTTTGATCTCGACAAATAAGGAGCCTGGACAAGTGGCGTCATCCATGTCTTTAGAGGAAACATTGTGTTTTTCAAGGAATTCCTTGATTTTTCCGATGGTTCTCTGAGTTTCGAAACCGCAGTCGGGGTGTTGATGAATATCGTGACGATGGGCAATCAAATCCGGGAAAAGGGCAAGAATCTCCGGAAGGCACTTATCTTTGGAAACGGGTTCAATCATTTTTTATCCTCCTTTTGTAACGAACCGAGCATAGTCGTGAACTGCCTTTTAATCAATAGTATTACCACCTAATCAGCAAGAAACTCCGAAAAATCGTCTTTGAGCAAATTATTTAAATGTCACGAGGAAATATTTTTGGCCACAACTTTCGAAAACTTTTATTCCTATTTGGTTATGTATTCGATTTTTTCGGTCAAGAAAATATTCTTCCAAGAACTCCTTGCCTTAAATGAAAAGGAGGCGATAAAGGAATTATGGGAGGAGTCGGTTCACAACTCAACGAATTAGCTAATACAAAAAGAGAATAGAACAGGAAAGATCTTAAAATGGGATAGTCTTTCGTAAATTTTTAGAAATAAAAAATAAGGTTCCTATTGGCCAACATCTATCTCGGATTATTGAGGATTTTCTCAAAGAGAGAACTGGAAATTTAAATTAGATTCATTGAAATTAATTATTGAAATATTCAACGTCAAGATTGGATTTGAATGTGAAAGCTCATTTATTGGGATCCGAATGGTATTCGGGAACCATTTTTGGCTATGATGTTTTTTGAAGAAATCAAAGCTTTCAATCGGGCAATAAAAAACCGCAGAGAACATTTCCGCTGCGGTTTTGAAGACGAAATGACATGACCTAATTAGGCTTTAACGTTGTCAGGACGTGTCAATTCCTCTAAGCGGGCATCTTCATCTTCTTCCATAGCTACGGGAGAGGTAATACGGAAATCTTCAAGGCTCTTGCCTTCAAGCTCAGCCTGCTGAAGCCAGATGGGTTTGCGGCCGCGTCCCGTCCAAGTTTCGCCTTTGGGTCCCATAAATTTCGGAATCATCGCGCCTTTGCGCATGAGTTTTTTAAGTCCGATTTCTGCAGGCTGCAGGTCAAATTTCTGGATCAATTCACGGCAGGTATTAATTGCGTTAATACGTTCGCGACGAGTAACTTCCTCAATTTCTTTTTCTAATTCTTGTTTTTGACGAATCAGATCTTCTAAAGTTGCCATTTGGACACCGATTGATAAAAAGAAATAACAAAATAAAATTAGATAAGAAGATTATCTATAAATCAATTATAAAGGGAAATAGGGTTATTTATTTTTATCAAAAATAATTCTTTAAGGGTCAATTTGTCCGATTTAAGGTTATTCCTCTCTTTAAGGAACTTATTCTAATAGTTCATAAAAACAACTAGATATTGAAATTTATTAAGGAAATAGTGTTTGTCTTTCCGTCGGTTAGCTTATTGGAAGCTGAATTCCAGTTCTTAGTTCTCGTTAGAAAAATTCCATAACTAATTACCAATAGCATGATCAAAGTTCGTGAAAAAAAAATTAGATTTCGTGCATCAAAGAAATTCTCAATTCAAATCAGTTCCTTTAGGGATTTTTTCTCTGGTTTGTTCGATCGTCCGACGAAGTTGAACGTCAACTTCCAGCGTTTTTCTACTCCCTACCCAGAGGTAGCTTAAAAACGGCAA
>OKXB01001393.1_pt1 | contig 23905 bp, 22 predicted proteins | sample 1601731 | NCBI WGS metagenome assembly OKXB01 (sample SAMN04414077, study PRJEB24778) | human gut metagenome | material: faecal | host: Homo sapiens
AGAAAGCATAATAAAAAGTATGAATATTCTGAAAATAATCTAATTGACAGAACAGTCTTTCCTTTTAAAATAATCATAAATATCCTTTATTGTAGATTCTGGTAACTTTAGTTTATTTCTTATTTTACCTTTGTATTTATCCAATTTTGATTTCTTAGTCTTGTTTAATGTTTCTTCTTTATTTTTTTACAGGCATTCGATCACAGCCTTATATTCTAGCTAATTCAGAATAATTAAGTTTTATATTTTGTGTTTTCATTATAAATAACTCATGTTTTAATTTATCTAATTTTTTCATGTTATACCTCCAAATTCTATTAAAATATAAAAAAAAGAATGAAATAAATTTCATTCGCCACCCTATCGGGTGCTTTTTATTATAACAAGTTTAGTGATATAATTATTATCAGTGATGTTATGATAGTTTGTACTGAAAAAGATAATGATTTTGAAATTTATAAAGAGCAAGTTAAAAATAGAAAAGTTTTATTTCATATAAAAGATATTTTTAAAGACCATTGGGATAATTATAAAATTAAATTTGCTAATAGAAAACGCAAACCTATTATTGATAAAGTAATTAATAATTTTCTTTTGTGTAAATCTTTCAAATTAGGATATTCTTTATATGAATGTCCTAATTGTCATAAAGAAGAAATTGTTCCACATACTTGTAAAACTCGTTTTTGTTCTTCCTGTGGTAATAAATATAATGAAGATAGAGCGATTTCTATTCACTCTAAACTTTTTAATTTTAAACATCGCCATGTTGTTTTTACTATCCCTAAAGAATTAAGAGGTTACTTTAGAAACAATCGCAAATTATTAAATTTGTTATTTTATGCATCTGCTTCTACTGTTAAATGTTGGTTTATGGAAAAGTATAAAAAACAAAATCTTATCCCTGCCTTTATTTCTGTTTTACATACTTATGGTAGACCTCTTAATTTTAACCCTCACATTCATATGATTTTACTTGATGAAGGTATTTCTAATATAACAAATAAATTTGTTAGTGTTGATTTCTTTTCTTATGCCTCATTTAGAAAACGTTGGATGAAATTAATTCTTGATTTACTTGAGAATGAAATTTGTAAAAATGATTTTAGAAAAATTAAAAATAAGCTTTATTTTGATTATACAGATGGTTTTTATGTATATGCACCTAAATGTAAATTTAAATCTATTACTGGATTACTTTCTTATGTATGTAGATATTTATCTCGCCCTGTTATGGCTGAATCTCGTATCATAGATTATGATGGTAATTTTGTTACCTTTTGGTATCAAAGACATGAAGATAATGTTATTGTAATTGAAAAATTACATGCTTATCAATTCATTCAAAGACTTATTATGCATATTCCTGAATCTAATTTTAAATATATTCGTTTTTATGGTGCCTATCATAATTCTACTAAATTAAATATTAAAATGTTTCATCTTATTGATAATAATAGAATTACATTCAGAAAAACATTAAATAAATGGCGAAATAAAATTTTAATAAATTTTCATATTGATCCGTTATTATGTCCTATTTGTCACGAAGAAATGGTATACTATAAATGTTATTATACATGATGGAGGATTTATTTATGAATGATGATTTTATTGATAATATCATTGATGATTCGGATGATATTGATTCCATTTGTTTAAATTGTGGCAAAGAAGATCGTATCCCTTGTTTTATTTATGATGAATATTCTAGAAAAAGATACCATTTCAAAATTAAAAAGAAGGTTTCTACACTTCAATGTGGTTTTTGTGGCAAAGAAACTGTTATTCCTAAGAAATTTTTTAAAAATTAACTTTATTAATTATTTTTGGTATACATTTTTCTATTTAGTCCATTCATTTGGGCTATTTTTTTATTACCTTCTCCTAATCGCACTTTCCTTATAAATAACAAAAAGAATGCATAAAAACGTGCATTTTTATATTACGTTTTTGTACATTCTTATGATATTATTAACAAAACCAATGTTGTGTTAATGGAGGGAAAAATATTTCTAATAATACTAATCTTCAAGTTAAACTAAAACTTATGAAAAATAATCTGAAAAAGATATTCTCAAAATAACTAAGGTTTGTGTCATTGATAGAGTTTTAAACTAAATTTCTTTTTTTACTGTATCTATGAATTCAAAGCAACAGAAGATATAAACCTATGTCATTACTAACAATAGTTATCATGAACTTTCCGATATTCAAAATGATAAAAAATCTGTTAATTTGGAAAAACTCTTGTAAAAATATTCCCAAAATGAAAAAATTATTATAAAGTGATTGTTTTTTCAACGCCATCTATAATTAACTCATTCATCAATTTTATTATTTATCGACACTATTTTACAAGGAACCATACTTTTTACATTTTTTTATTATAAGTCTAAATTGGTGTTATTTTACGATTGTTTTGTAATAATTTCAGAAAGCTTTGTATAAAATTGAGTTCTAAAATTTCATTATAATCTTAGTTTTTTATAATAAAATCATGTTGCATAAACATTCATAACTAAAATATTATATACTTAGTTATTTACACTGTGACAATACGTAAAAACTTATATTTATATCATTATTTGGCATTGTAAAGCTATAAGAATATGAACTTCCATCAAAACTAGCAGAAACACTTTTCCCTGAATTAGTTATACTTGTAGGATAAGTTTGTAACGAATTTAATCCATATAAACCACAAGTTGTTAATTTATAAGGGGACCATTTTATCGTCATAGGTGCACCAGATGATGGAGTAAATGAAATAGAATCAGTTGAAGAATTTAGCTTTTTATAAATTGATGTGCCAGCAACTAATACTTCAACATAAATTGGTGAAGTGGAATTACTTTGTATAGTCAGTACATTTGCTTGCTTTCCCCACTGTGCATAAAGGGTTTGATTTGATGTTATAGATACATTAGTGGTATTTATAACATTTGTTCCACCAGTTGCACTTGTATACCATCCTAAGAATGTATATCCACTATATGTTGGTACTGGTAAATCTCCATATGTACTTCCATATGTTACTTTTTTACTTGATGTACTTGTCTGTCCTCCATTGGCATTAAATGTTATTGTATATGTATTAGCTGTACATATCGCCGTTAACGTTGTATTTGATGTTGGTGTCATTGTTGCACCACTTGTATAACTTCTCCATTTACATGTGTTTCCTGTCTTTGTTACTGTTGGTAACGTTACACTTTGACTTGTCCATTGTGCATATAATGTTACATTACTTGTTTTTATCCATTGTCTACTTGCATTTGTATATGATGTACTTGCTACTAGTGTTCCATCACTATTAATTATTTTCTCTCCTCCACTTGCAGCTGTATACCATCCATTTAATGTATATGTACTTGTTTTGGCTGTTGTTGTTCCACTTGCACCTGTACTTCCTAAACTAAATGATACTGTATATTTCCTTTGTGGTTTTGTTATTGCAGATAATGTACTTGATGCATATGTTACCTTTGTATTTGCACTTCCTGTAGCTGTTGCACCATTTCCATTTAATGTTATTGTATATGTTCCCGCATTTGTTTTTATCGTTTGCATTTCGCTATCTTTATATAGTCTTCCACCTGATGCATATGTTCCATTATATACTCTTACCCTTATTTGATAATCTGTATATTGTGTTAATCCATTAAATGTATATGAATTTCCTTCTTGTACACCTATCCACGTTAATCCATTATCTTTACTAAAAGCATAATGTGTTATCCCTGACTCATTATCTGTTCCGCTTGCTTTTACTGTTATATTATCGGTTGTTTTACTTGTAACAGTAAAATTTGATATCGTTGGAACTGTTGTATCTATTTTACTTACTAGTAAAGAATCTGATGTTACAGTATTAATTCCATCACTTGATTGTGCTACTATATTTCCATTACTTGTAAATATTATCTTTTCACTTAATGAACTTGCAGTGTATGTTTTACCTGCCTCAAGTACTGTTCCATCTTCTTTTGTTGCTGTTCCATTTATTATAGTATACTTATTAACTAATTTATCATTATTTGGATATTGTATAGTTACTGTCTTACTTGAACTCCATACTCCTGAATTTGATACATTAAGATTTATTTTATCTATATTATTTGTTGTTCCTATGGCACTTGCTTCAGCGCTATTTCCTGCTTCATCTGAGCATCTTACTTTTAAGTTATATGTTCCTGTTGTTAATCCTTCAAATATATGTGTTTCATTTTGTCCTACTACATAATCTACTCCATTATTCTTACTATACTCATATTTGGTTATTCCTATATTATCGCTGCATGTTGCTTTTACTGTTATACTATTTGTTGTTACATTTCCTACTTCTAATTTAGCCACTGGTCTTTCAGTATCTATTTTAGATATAACAAATTCTTGTCCTTCTGATATATTTCCTACTAAATCTTTACTAAAGGCATAATATGTTCCATTTGCATTTATTTCATATTTTACTATATCTTTTCCCTTTAACCAATTACAACTATCGCTACTATTTATATTTGTTACACAATAATGTGTTACTCCTGATAAATTATCCTTTAGAGTAAGTGTTATTTCATCTTGTTTGCTATACACTTCATTTATATCACTTACCTTTATTGTTGGTTTTTCTATATCTATCTTTGTTATTTGTGTTGAACTTGTTATACTATTGGTGCCATCTGATGCTTTTGCTGTTATAACTCCATTTTTTGTTATAGCAAATGGCCCTTCATATGAGCTAAATGTTGTGTTCCCATCTAAACTGTATTCTTGTATTAATGCCCCATAATATTCTACACTTACTTCTTTACTTGTTGACCATTCTTCAGGAGTTACTGTTATTTTAGGCAAATCAATATCTTTTAACTTTGTTAATATTATATCTGACTCTGCCATTCCTGTTTTTTCACTATAATTATCTTTTCCATATGTTTTATTATATACTCTTACCTTTACTTCATAATCTTTCTTTTCTAGATTTTTAAATGTTTTAGTATTTGTATTTTCTTCTTCATATGTTTGTCCACCATCTATACTATATTCATAATGATGTATTCCACTTTCCATATCTTCAGCACTTACAACAATTGTTATACTATTTGTTGTTGTATTTACTGTTACATTTTTTATTATTGGTGGTGTTGCATCATTTGTTAAATCTATATTACTACAATTTCCTTCTTTTAAGACTATATTACTATTTTCTTCATATTTTACTGCACAATATTTACCATTTGTTAATGTAAAAAATATATTTCCATCATCTTTAATAGTAACATTGCCAGTTCCCATATTTCCTTCTACATCTAATTTCACACCATTATTTGACAAACACTCTTTATTATCACATGTAAATATGTTTTTATTTGGTGTTATGTCTTCTATTAAATTTGCAGAGTAATATAATTTAGAAGCTTTTAATACTCCTTCAGTGCTCCTAGCAAAAGCTCCCTTTCTTACATTATTGATTAAATTCAATACGATTGGAGTCGAAATTAAAGCTATAACTGCTAGTATTACTATAACTGCTAGTAGTTCTATTAATGTAAATCCTTTTTTATTATTCCTCATACAAACACTCTCCTACTCTAATGGAAATTATACATTTTATTTTAGCTAATTGCAATAAAAATTGTATTAATTTTTAATTAGCTTTTTTCTTTTTATATAAATTAAATTGATTATTTCTATTATAATTTTTATATTTCTTCTATAGATAAACTGTTGCTAAAGAAATGTTTTTGAATAGAAAAAACTTGTTTATGAGCTTCTTTATTCGTCTAATAACCAACAAAATCTGAATTTGTATGCAAATTTTCTACTTTTCTTATACCTTCATTTATAATAGTAAAAGAATAAGTAGCATTTTATCAAAAATATTATTATTTAGTGATCCATTCATTTCTAGTATTATTTTATTATCATTATCTATCTTAATGATAATATCACATACTTTTCCCTTTTCAAATAGTTTATTTTTAACTAGTTCTCCTGAATTATATTCGGCATATATAAGTTTTTCTTTATCAATACCTAGTAATATACTAATTACATTTGCAATTATATCTCTTGCTTCTTCACTTCTAAATAATGCTTTAAACATAGCAGCATTTAATAGATTAAATTTCTTTTCTGTTCATTTATTCTTCCTCTAATAATGTCTTACAGAAAAAAATTTACCATATATTTTAAAACATTATAAATCGATAAATTAGGAAATTAGCATTATAAAGAATACTCAAATTTGTTAATTTATATAAATTTTATTTTTTTATACCTTTATTCATTATTTTTAACATCTTCACGCCAATTTTCATAGTAATCCTTAACTTTAGAAAAACCTGATTTTGCTAAATCCTTTACCTCATTAAAATCATCTTTAGTATTAGATATAATAGAGTTGGCTACATCTTTAAATTCATCATAATTATCCACTTTTTGATTTAAATAATCATCTAATTTATGAATTCCATTTGTTCCTTTTTCTTTAATAAAATTTAAAGCATCTGATGTCTTATCAGATATCTTTTCTTTATAATCTGGGAATCTCTTTTCTATTTTGGTATCTACTTTTTCTATTATATTCATTAATTTATTTTTTGTTTCATCAGATATATCTGTACGAGTTATACCTTTAATTTCACCATCATAAAAAAGGAAATCAACAAGTGTTACTACCTTTTCGCTTACCTTTTGTTTCATGTCTTTATCATTAGAATTTAATAACCTTTTAATTTTTGTTTCTTCATCTTGATAGTATTTTAAAACTATTTCATCTTTATTTGTTTCTTCATATGTTGCTTCTTCAATTGTAACCGCTTCTAAATCTGTAGTTACATTTACATCACTATTAACTGTTGTTTCTATTATTTGTACATTTTTATTATCATAGTTTTTATTTGAACATCCTGTTAATACTAAATTAGAATTAATTAGCAAGATTCCCATAAAAATAGTTAATTTGCCATTTTTTAAATTTAATTTCATATACATCTCTCCTTTATTTTCTTTTAATAAAAGCATATATATTGCAATATATTTTTAATATTTTTTTATTATTTTTAATAATTCTTTTTAGAAAATTAGTCTTTTTATAATACTTATTTCCTCTCCAATTTTTTATATTTTTGTTTAAAAAAGCATACCCTGCATTTATAAACTCAATTCTTAGTTTATTATCTTTTTGAACTCTTTGTTGAAGCATATAAGTTGTTACTTTATCAATTATTACATAATCAAGTTCATCTCTTAAATAATACTCTCTTTTATAATAATCTTTTATTTCTTTTAAAATATCTAATATATCAAAAACTCTTTTATCCATAGTAGTTGTTTCACTATTATTATGAATTATATAATAATAATATGGTTCAGTTATTTGACCAATTAATTTGCTTTTCAAAAGAGCTTTACTTACAAAAGGCATATCTTCATATTTCCTTTTTTCATCAAAATAAATATTATTATTAATAAGCATTTCACGTTTATATAACTTTGCCCATGGTCCATATTCAATTAAATATAATATTTGTGGTGTTGTTTTTACATTTCCTGTCTTAAATTTATTATTTTCAAATATTATTTCTTTATTATTTATTTTTTTTATATATGAACCAATTACTAGATCAAAATTATGTTTCTTAGCGTACTTATAGTATTCCTCTAACATATTTTCTTTAATATAATCATCACTATCAACAAAAGTAATATATTCACCTGTTGCTTTTTTAATACCTATATTTCTTGTTTTTCCAATACCTTTATTTTCCTGGTCAATAAAAATAATATTTTTATATTTACATAAATACTCTTCTATTATATTTTTTGAATCATCGGTAGATCCATCATTTATAACAATAATTTCTATATCTTTTAAAGTTTGATTAACAACGGAATCTAAACATTTTCTTAAATACGTACTGCTATTATAAACTGGAATTATAACACTAATTTTCATAATATCACCACAAACTAATTATATCACAAAAAACAAAAAAACTTATTTTAAAATTAATAAGTTTTATCAAAACCACTTCTTTTAAATAATTTTTCTAAATCATAATTAGAATAAAAAATTATCGTTGGTCTACCATGTGGACAATTATAGGGATTTTTACATTTTCTCAAATCACTTACTAAATTTTCCATTTCCTCTAGTGTTATTCTATCATTTGCTTTAATTGACATTTTGCAACTTACTGTAGCCGCCAAATGATCATTAAATTTAGCTATATCAAAATCTTTTTCACAATCAATAACTAAATCAACTATTTGTTTAATGTTTTCTTCTTCATTTCCTTTTGGGAGCCATAGTGGTTGCTCCTTAATAATAATAGAGTTAATACCAAATTCTTCTATTTTAAATCCTATTTTTTCAAATAAATCAAAATTATTTCTTACAATTAAAAACTCATTACTTGTAAGTTCTATTGTAATAGGTACAAGAAGGGCTATTGATTTTATTTTTGGATTACCTAATCGTTCTTTCACTACTTCATAATTAATTCGCTCTTTAGCGGCATGCTGATCGATTAAATACATTCCCTTTTCATTTTGACAAATAATATATGTCCCATGAACAACACCAACAGGATATAGTTCAGGGATTTGTTCAATTGCCTCTGTCTTTTCTTTAACCATTGACTCTACTTTTTCGTATTTGTCTTCATCTTCTTTTACTCTCTCTAAGTTTAAAGTCATTTCTTCATATTTTGGTTTTTCTACCACACTTGTTACAATTTCTTTTGATTCTTCCTTTTTTTTATATGGATTTACTGTATCAAAAATAGATACTTTAGGTACATATTCTTCCTCTAAAGAAACCTCTGGTATCAAATTTTTGTTTATAATGGCATTTCTAATCATTTTACTAACTAAATTAGTAAGTTCTTCAAATTTACCAAATTTTATATCCATTTTGGTAGGATGAATATTAACATCTACTAAACTAGGATCAAGAGTTATATTTAAAACAACTATTGGATAGCGATTATCTGGTTTATATGAATGATAACTATCATTAATAATTCTATTTAATTCAGTGTTTCTAACCACTCTACCATTAACAATTGTTATCATATGATTTCTACTAGATCTATGCACCTCTGGCAAACTAATAAACCCATTTATAGTATAGTCATCATCACTTGCTGATACAGTAATCATTTTCTTGACAACATCAATGCCATATATACTGGATATGGTTTTAAGTAGATTATTCGACCCATCTGTTTTTAAAATATTATTGTCATTATTATATAGACTAAAACGTATATTAGGATGTGATAAAGCAAGTTTATTAATATACTCATTAATACAAGCAAGTTCTGTATATAAACTTTTTAAATGCTTAAGTCTAGCAGGTGTATTATAAAATAAATTTTTAACGGATATAATAGTTCCCTTCCTAGAATCACCTCTAGAAATACTTTCTATTTTACCACCATTTATATTGATAATTGTTCCAGCATCCCCTGTAGATGTTTTAAGTTCAATCTCACTAACTGATGCGATTGAAGCAAGTGCCTCACCTCTAAATCCAAGGGTATCAATACGATACAAATCATCTTCACTCGTTATTTTACTTGTTGCATGTCTACTGAAAGATAAAATTGCATCCTCTTCAACCATACCGCAACCATCATCTGTAACTTTAATTTCTTTTGTCCCTGATTCCTTTAATTCTACTTTTATTTCTGTGCTACCGGCATCTATACTGTTTTCAACAAGTTCTTTAACAACAGAAGCACATCTTTCAACTACTTCTCCTGCAGCAATTTTATTGGCAAGAATTTCGTCCATTACTTTAATTTTTGCCATAAATAACCTCTTATCTATTTAAAATCATAGGCATTACAATAACTGCAGCAATTAAAAGGATAAATACAATTATTAGAAAAGCATAACTATTTCCTTTTGGTTCTTCAAGATTTTTTTCATCTTTTTTTACTTCTACTTTATTAATATTTTCTTCTTTTACTGTTTCTACATTCTCTTCCGTTTCATTAACATTATTTTTTATTTTCTCATTTTCCATATTATCAATTCCTCTCTTCTATACTAAGAATTATACCATAAATTTTTAAAATAATAAATATAGTTATTAACGACTTTAAATCACCCCTGTATTATATTATTTTCTAACTAAATTTATTGTAAATTCTATTTTTATTTATTATTAAATATCATTATACTTAAAAACCTCGTTTTTTACATAAAAGAAACGAGGTTTTATTATCTATAATTAATTTTCTATATCTTCAAACTGTGAATTATAAAGAGTAGCATAAAAACCATTTTTCTTTAATAATTCTTCATGATTACCAGTTTCAACTATATCACCATTTTTCATGACTAAAATCATATCAGCATTTTTTATAGTTGATAAACGATGAGCTATTACAAAACTTGTTCTTCCTTCCATAAGTTTATCCATAGCATCTTGTATTAATACTTCTGTTCTTGTATCTACACTACTTGTTGCTTCATCTAAAATTAAGATTTTAGGATTAGCAAGTATTACTCTAGCAATCGTAAGCAATTGTTTTTGTCCCTGCGAAATATTATCTGACTCTTCATTTAAAATCATATCATAACCATCAGGAAGAGTTTTAATAAAATGATGAACACTAGCTGCACGACACGCATCTTTTACATCTTCAATTGATGCATCAAGTTTACCATATTTAATATTCTCTGCAATTGTTCCACTAAATAACCACGTATCTTGTAATACCATACCAAATAAACTTCTAAGGTCACTTCTTTTAAAATTTTTAATATTAATGCCATCAATTAATATTTCACCACTACTTACATCATAAAAACGCATAAGTAACTTAACCATTGTTGTTTTACCAGCACCTGTTGGTCCTACAATGGCAATTTTTTGTCCTTTTTTTACTTTAGCATTAAAATTATTGATAATAGTTTTACTTTCATCGTAGCCAAAAGAAACATTTTTAAATTCAACATTTCCTTCGATATCTTTTATTGATACGGCATTATTGGTATCTGGTTCTTCTTCTTTTTCTTCTAAAAATTCAAATACACGCTCAGCAGCAGCAACTGCTCCTTGAAGCATATTCATAATTTGAGCCATTTGGGCTATAGGTTGATTAAAGTTACGTACATATTGTGTAAATGATAATATATCGCCCACTTCAATCTTATTTTTGATGGTTAAATATCCACCTAAAATAGATACAACGACATAACCTAAATTACCAACAAAATTCATAATTGGATGCATTATACCCGATAAAAATTGACTCTTCCAACCTGTTTCATATAATTTTTCGTTACACTCATTAAACTCTTTTATGGCTTTTTCTTCACCATTAAATACCTTCACAACATCATGACCACCATATACTTCTTCAACAGTTCCATTTAAAGTTCCTAAATATTCTTGTTGCTTAACAAAGTGTTTTTGTGACTTTTTTACAATAAATCCAATAATACCAAGTGATAATGGAATAATAAGAAGAGCAGCAATTGTCATTGTCACATTAATAGAAAGCATCATAATTAAAATTCCAATTAATGTTATAACAGATGTTACAATTTGGCTTAAACTTTGACTTAAATTTTGTGATAAGGTATCGACATCATTAGTTACACAAGAAAGTATTTCCCCATGTGTTTTTTTATCAAAAAATTTCATTGGAAGTTTATTTATTTTTATTGATATTTCTTTTCTTAATCTATAAGATACCTTATTAGCGACACCATTCATTATAAATCCTTGAATAAAGGATAACATAGCACTTAAAATGTATAAACAAAGAAGAAAAGTAAGAATACTACCAATTTTGGAAAAATCAATAGATCCTGTTCTTGTTATTTTACTAACAATACCATTAAATATTTCTGTTGTTGCCTTTCCTAGTATTTTAGGACCATATATTGAAAGAACGGTACTTGCAATAGCAAATATAATAACAAAGAAGATAGATAATTTATATGTTTTTAAATATTTAATTATCTTTTTTAATGTTCCTTTAAAGTCCTTTGCTTTTTCTGCTGGATTCATTGGACCATGCCCACCCATTCTGGCACCTTTTTTCTGATTATTAGGCATTTTCTAATTCCTCCTTTGATAATTGTGATAAAGCAATTTCTTTATACACATCACATTTTTTCATAAGTTCATCATGAGTACCTTTTCCAACTACCTTACCCTCATTTAAAACGATAATTTGATCAGCATTCATAATAGTACTAATTCTTTGAGCAACAATAAAGACTGTACTTTTTTGTGTTACTTTCTTTAATTCTTGTCTTAAACGAGCATCCGTTTTAAAATCTAGAGCTGAAAAACTATCATCAAAAATATAAATATCTGGTTTAATAGCAATCGCTCTTGCAATAGATAGTCTTTGTTTTTGTCCTCCTGATACATTTGTACCACCTTGGGCAATTGGATAATGATATTTTTCTTCAAAATTATTGATAAATTCTGAGGCTTGGGCGATATTTGCTGATTCAACCATATCTTTATCAGATATATTTTCACGTCCATATTTAATGTTACTTGCAATATCACCAGTAAATAATAAGCCTTTTTGTGGAACATAACCAATTTTAGCTCTCAAATCTTTTTGTTTAACGTCTCTAATGTCCACTCCATCAACGTATATAGCACCTTCAGTCACATCATAAAATCTAGGTATTAAATTAATTAAAGTTGATTTGCCAGACCCTGTTGAACCAATAAAAGCTGTCGTTGTACCAGGCATAGCAGTAAAATTAATGTCACTAATAACATCTTCTGATGCATCAGGGTATCTAAAACATACATTTTTAAATTCAACATAACCTTTTTTATCTTTATCGAATTCTTTAGAACTTTCTGGATCATTGATGACATTATTTGTATTTAATATTTCAAGTATTCTTTTAGCTGAAACACTAGCACGTGGTAGCATAATAGAAATCATTGATATCATTAAAAAGGCCATAATTATTTGCATAGTATATTGGATAAAAGCCATCATATCGCCAACTTGCATTTTTCCTGCATCAACGGCATATGCACCTTTCCAAATAATCAAGATACAAATACCATTCATAATAAGAGTCATCATAGGCATCATCAAAGCCATAACTCTACTTACAAAAAGACTATTTTTAGTTAAATCTTTATTGGCTTTATCAAATCTTTTTTCTTCATGTCTTTCATTACTAAAAGCTCTAATAACAGGCAAACCTGTAAGTATTTCTCTTGTAACTAAATTTAATTTATCAACTAAAGTTTGGAATATTTTAAATTTTGGCATTACAATACCAAACAAGGTAATAACTAAAGTTAAAATAGCCATAACTCCAACAGCAATAATCCATGCCATTGAACTATTAGCATTTAAGCTTTTTATGACACCACCTACACCAATAATTGGGGCATAAAAAACAACTCTAAGAAGCATTACTAATACCATTTGAATTTGTTGAACATCATTAGTAGTCCTTGTTATTAATGATGCAGTACCAAAACCTTTAATTTCAGTCTTAGAAAAGGATACTACTTTTTCAAAAACTTCTTCTCTTATTTTTTTACCAAGTTTAGCCGATAATCTTGCACCAACAAGTCCAACAATAATAGTTGTTATCATACTAAATAAGGCAATACCAAGCATTTTAGCTCCACTAATTAGAATATATCTTGTTTGAATACTATCCGTATTAATACCAATCATTTTATATTCTGCTTTTATAACAGTTGGTACTGTACCACTTATAATACTATCAGGTATTTCATCAATCTTCATCTCTTTAACAAACTTTTCTCTTCCATTTGTATCTAAAGAACTAAGCATCTCAAATGTCTTTTCTGCTCCTTCTTTAGAAGAAAGAGTTGCTAGTAAATATGTTGGATTCATAAAAATATCCGATATTTTATTTTTATTTTTTTTACCTGTATTATTTAATATATAAATATCACTTTTATCTAAAAGGGGATATTTTTTTAAATACTTTTCATAATCATTTTTTGATAAACTCTCTTTACTTAATAAAGTATAATTATTTAGAATAAATTCTTTATCATCATCACTTATAAATAATAATAATTTATCCATTGTACTACTAGTTAAAGCACTATATGTTGCATTTTCTATTCCCGATTGTTGAATACCAACATTTACTATTTTAGAAGTATAATCAGGAAGTGATAAATCACATACTGCTTGCATAACAAGTAAAATAACAATTAATAAAATAGAAAAAATCGAATTTTTCAAATATTTAAATAATTTTAACACTTTTCTCTCTCCTATCTATAAAATCCTCTTTTTAATATGTCTAGTTCTAAACAATAATTTTTATAAATTAAATCTTTCTCATTTGACATAAACACATTAACTAGTGAAGGCATGGTTATATGAAATAATAACCTTAAAAAACGCTTTATTTCTTCTTCCTTTTTAGTTATAAATAAATCACTATTAATTAATTCTAAAGTATCTAAAGATGAACTTTTTATATCATCAAACATAAACTTTTTTTCATCAAAATAATGCATATTTTGAAATACTTTTTTTAAAAAGCAAGTTGTTTCTGTACTATAATTAGTAGAAATAATATGTTTAAAAATATTTCTTAAAGATAAAATTATATCACCATTTGTTTTTCCTAAACTATCGTGTATAAGTTTTTTATATCTTTCTTTATAATCTTTTAAAATATAAAAATATATATCTTCTTTTGATTCAAAATACATATAAAAACTTCCTCTAGATATTTTAGACATCTTAACAATATTATTAATTGAAGCATCTTTAAATAATACATTAGAAAATTCTTTTTTAGCACTTTCAATAATCATATTTTGTTTATCAATTGGCAGATTTAAAAATGTTTTTGTTGGCATTCTTTAGCCTCCTATAATGTGAACATAAACAATTATATATGACACCTTGTCACATGTCAATATAAATCATTAAATAAATTATTTACTAACTAAAGTTTACACTTTCTTTTTTCTAACTTTTCTAGTATAATTATCACTAGAGCATAAATAAAAGGAAACCGTAATCCTACGAGTCTCCTCTGTATTAAAATAATTAATACATTACTATTATACTACTCAAAACTTAAAAATATGTGCTTTGGAGGTTAATCTATGATTATAAAAAATATACCTAATACTCTAACGTCAATTAGAATAATTTTAACACCATTTATTATATATTTATCATATGTAGATAATATTATAGGAGCCTTAATTCTTGTTTTTGTTGCATCTATTACAGATATGTTTGATGGTATGATAGCAAGAAAATATCATTTAACTTCTGATTTAGGTGCTAAATTAGATACTATATCAGATAAGTTATTTGCTGGATGTTTAGTTATATCACTAATTTTAAAAAATAAATTATTTATACTTTGCCTAATTGGTGAAATACTTATTGCGACAATCAATTTAATTTCCTATTTTAAAAATTTTAACCCTAAAACAAAATATATTGGCAAAATAAAAACAACAGTTTTATTTATAACCGTTGGTCTTGGATTTTTAAATTTATTATTTCCTAATATAACTATTTTGGTAAATATATTTATCATTATAAGTTTTATCTTACAAATTATATCAAGTCTTTTCTATTTAGAGGTATTTACAGTAAAAACTAGCATTAGCTAGTTTTTATTATATCAATTAACTTTTCTATAGTATCTACCCTTTTATAATTATAATCATTATCAAGAGTATTATTTGCCATAATATATCCGTCATATTTACTAATCATTTCAATATCATTGTAACTATCCCCAACAACATATATTTTATCTATTTGGATTATTTTTTCCAAATAAGTGATGGCTACATCCTTAGTTTCAATAGAAATATTAATCCAATTAGGGCTTTTATATATTTTTAAATAAGGATACTCCTTTTTTAGCTCATCTATTATTTGTATATAATCTGTTTTTTTATATGTTTTAATAAGAATTCTACTCGTATCTTGTGTTACATCACCATTTAATTCAAAATTATTATCATAATTAATAAGACTTACTCTTTTATCATTTTTAAATCTTAATGTCAGTTTTTCTTTTAAATTGTTATCAAGATATTTATTATAAATAACATTATCATTACTATCAAATATAGATGCCCCATCACTGCAAATTAAATAATTATATGGTATACCGGCTTCTACAATTTTCTTTTTTATATTTTTAAAAGTTCTACCGGTTGCAACAACAAATATATTACCATCATCAATAAACTCTTTAATACTTTTTAGGTTGTTTATAAAATTATTATCATATAGAGTTCCATCAAAATCAGAAATTAAACATTTCATTCATTCACCACAATCACATTACGATATATAGTTGTTTTAACACCTGTAATAATATCCGTAACTGTATATGTTACTAAATTATTACCAACTACACTTGTATCAAGCATTTGCTCATTATTATTGTATGCTACACTTACAGTATAGTTACTACTTTCTAAATTACTTGTAAACACACCACTACTTTTATCTATTAATGAAAAAATTTCATTATCATTTATGGTAATATTTACCTCTTTATAATCTTCAGATTTTTTTAAATAAACTAAATAATTATCATCTATTTTTATGTTTGGATAAACAAGTGTTTCAGGAACATCTTGTTCTACTGTATCACTAAAATCAACCCGATAATCATATCGATTATTATTATTTTTAACAATTATTTTAGTTTTATCATCATACATTTTATCGGTTTTAGGATTAATTAATTTTTGTTCAACATATGAACCTATTTTTAATTGACTAAGAGAGATAGTTAATTCATCACCATTATTTTTAGGTATGGAGTAAGGATGATCTGCTATCCAATTTTTAGCCGCATTTTCTATAGTCTTTTCTTGTGAACTAGATAAGTCATTACGAGCATTTTTAATTGTTTTTTCAATGGCTGGATAAGCAACTAATCCTAGTAAACCTAATATTATTATAACTGCAAGTAATTCAATTAAAGTAAAACCTTTTTCTTTCTTCATATCTACCACCTATTATAATTGTATCATTAAATAAAATGTAAGTAAACGAAAAAAAGGGATTATTTCCCTTTTTTCCCAACTATTTTATCATATTTTCTAGCTTTTTATCGGCTTTATCTAATGCCTTATCCATCGCAGTAGACATAGCCTTCATTGCTGGCTTACTATATTTTTGATATGCAAGTACTGCACCTGCACCCATAGCCATTAAAGCAATATCTTTGGTCATCTTCATAATATCACCCCTAAATTGCCATTAAATATGACTGTATGTAAATTACATACATTTTTAGTTTAAACAATTTTTTATAATTTATACAATGCTTAATAATTTTTCTTTTAAATTCGTTTTTCTTTTATATTCAGCATTATTTTGAACACCTCTTATAAAAGCATTTGGATCACCGATTAAAATAAGTTTCTTTTTAGCACGTGTTATGCCTGTATAAATAAGTTTACGATATAACATTCTATTATATGACATACAAAGAGGGATTATAACAACATCAAATTCACTACCTTGTGATTTATGTATACTAATCGCGTATCCATGTTTTATTTTATTTAAATCTTTAGGTAAATACTTAATTATATTACCATCAAAATTAATATATATTTCTTCTCTCTTACTTTCACTTATTGTTGCAGGAATAATTTCTTCAATAATACCTATATCGCCATTAAAAACATTATCATCAGGCATGTTTACAAGTTGTAAAACTTTATCATTTTCTCTATATGTAATATTTCCAGACTTATATTCTTTTTTTGATCCATCATTTGGATTAAAAACATCTTGAAGGGTTTTATTTAAAATATCTATACCATTTAATCCTAAATATGTTGGAGCCATTATTTGAAAATTTTTATAATTATATCCTTTATCAATAATTTGTTTAGCAATATGACATAAATTACTTTTAATACTATCAGAATTACACTTTAAAAATTGATAATCATCATGTGGTTGCAAAAAATTATCTACACAGTTATTTTTTATTTCGTTAGAAAGAATCGGTATATATGATTCCTCATCTTGTCTATATAATAGATCAAGTTCAATGACAGGTATGACGTTACTTTCGATAATATCTTTTAAAACTTGTCCTGGGCCAACACTAGGTAATTGATTATAATCACCTACTAAAATAATTTGTATATCGTCAGTAAGTCCTTTGAGTAAACTAGCAAAAAGATTAATATCAATCATACTTGCTTCATCTATAATAATAAGCTTATGAAAAACTTTATTAAATTCATTTATACCAAATTCATTATTTTCTTTATTCCATTTCAAAAAGCGATGAATAGTTGATGATAATAATCCCGTAGATTCTGATAGTCTTTTAGCTGCCCTACCTGTAGGTGCTAGAGAAGCAATTTTTTCTTCTACCTCACTATCTGATATTTTATTAATATTTTTATATGCTTCAATAATGGCTTTTACAATCGTTGTTTTTCCTGTTCCTGGTCCACCAGTTATAACTGTTATTCTATTTTTTAAAGACATTTTTATGGCTTCTTTTTGTTTATCACTATATGTAAAAGCATTATTTTTTTCTAATACTGATATTATATTGTCTATCTTTTTATATTCCTTTTCATCTTTTTGTAAAATTCTTTTAAATTTACTTACAATAAACATCTCTGATTTATATATATCAACTATATAATATTTGTTATCTTCTATAATTACTTTTCCTTCAATAGATAATTCATTTAAGTAGTCATCAAATAATTCATCTGAGATATAGTCTTGCAAGTAATCTTGAACATTATTTTTTATATCATCTAAACGAAGGTATGTATCACCATTTTTATATATTAAGCTTTTCATTATATATATTATACAACTCTTTACACGATAAATTTCTTCATATGCCTCTTGCTTAAGAGCAACACTATCAACTTTTGGAAAGGATATTTCATCAGTTTTATCTAAAATATCATATATATTATGTTCAATTTCTCGTAAAGTATTATTTTTATATAAGTTATATATAGTTAAAGCATCATGCATCGTAAATCCAAGTTCTGTTAAATATACTATGGTTTTATGGCTTTCTTCATATTTAATTAATGTATCATAGATTTGATTTGCTTTTTTTATTGATAATTTTGGTACTAACGTTAAACAATTTTTATCTTCAATTATACGGTTTAGTGCATCATCTCCTAATATATCAACAATACTAGAAGCAAGCTTTTCACCAATACCAGAAAATAAGTCACTACACAAAAATTCTTTAACTCCGTCTTTATCATCAGGTTTTACTTGCTCATATGAATCAACTTGATATTGCATACCATATTTAGGATGATTAATTATATTACCATATAATATATATGAACTATTTTCATTTAAGGTATCAAAATATCCTGTAAATGTCATTGATTTATTTATATAATCATTTAATTCATCATCATTTGTTTCTTTTATTTTTATAGTTGCAATCACATATCCATTTCCATTATCAAAAATAATTCTTTGCAAATTTCCTTTAATATAATTTTTCATCATTTACCTATTACATATGGATAATCTATGTCTATAATTTCAACTATTTTATTCTTTTTTAAATCATCAGATGTACCATTTGCTTTCACATATAAATAATTACCTGTATGGCCATAAACAAAGCCATTATCAAAAATTTCTGGTATGAAAGAAACCTCTTTTCCCATAAATTTATCCATATATTCAATTTCTAATTTTTTAGATAATTTAATAAGAAGACGTGCACGATCTTTTTTTACCTTTTCATCTATTTGATTATCAAATGTTGCAGCTTTAGTTCCTTCCCTCTTAGAATAAGGAAAAACATGTATTTTAGAAAATTTCATACTATTAATAAAATCCATACTTTCTATAAAATCTTCTTCTGTTTCACCTGGAAAACCGACAATAACATCCGTTGATATAGAAATATCTGGTCTAATAGTTCTAATTTTATCTATTTTTTCTTTAAAATATTTTGTATCATATTTTCGATTCATAGCCTTTAATATCTTATCAGTTCCTGCTTGAAGAGGTATGTGCAAATGACTTACAAGTACCTTTTCTTCTTCAAGTATTGAAAGAACGCGATCATTTAATTCCGTTACTTCAATAGATGATATACGAAGTCTATCTAATCCTTGTATTTTAACTAAATCAGATAAAAGAGAAGCAAAATCATAATTATCAAATTCTTCTCCATAATTACCAGTATGTATTCCAGTAAGAACGATTTCATGATGACCATAATTTATTAATGTTTTTATTTCATTTATAATTTCATCTTTATTTCTACTTCTAACACTACCTCTTGTAAAAGGTATAATACAATATGAACAAAAATTATTACAACCATCCTGTATTTTAACAAAAGCTCTTGTTTTATCGAAATTATTTAATTTCATTTCCTCAAAAAGAATATTAGTATTATTTTTAACATCAATAATTTGTTCTTTATTCTTTTTATATTCTTCTATATATTTTAAAATTTGGCTTTTACCAACCGTTCCTATAATTATACTTACACCATCTATTTCCATTATTTGCTTATGATATACTTGGGCTGAACAGCCTGTTACAATAATAATTGCATCCCTATTATTTCTAATAGCATGTCTAATCATTTTGAGAGATTTATTATTGGCTGTATTTGTAACCGTACATGTATTAATAATGACAATATCAGCCTGCTTATCATCTAATGCTTTTTCATATCCATTAGCAAGTAATGTATCACTAATAGAATTACTTTCATATGTATTTACTTTACATCCAAGTGTTATTATTTTAAAATTCATTTTACCTCCAAAAAATAAGCCACTTAAGGCTTATTCTAAATTTTTTCTAAATTCTTTAAGTGCATTTAAGAAATCTTCGTTTTTTCTTATTTCATCACTAAGTGGTTCCATATTAAGTGTTTGTTCTAATTCAAATTTATCATAATTTTTAACAGGTGTTTTAAACTCTTTCATATTTTGAACAGTTGGATATTGTATTTTTATATCTTGAACACCATAAATTGGTGATACAAATTCTGTTGCTTTAAACTTATTTTTTTCTTTTGTGTCATCAATTTCTTCAAAATCACCAGTTTTGATAGCATTAACAAATTCATCTTTTTGGGTTGTAAGTGGAATATCACTATTCTCTAAATTTTCAACACTTACAATACCATCAGCACTTGCATCATCACTAATTTCATTTATATTAGATAATTTATTTTCTGTAACCTCATCAAGTAACTCTTCTATTTTATTGCCTTTTTCTACATCATCACTAATTTCTAAAGTATTTTCATCTTTATTTCCTACTAATTCTTGATAACTGATAACTGATTTTTCTTCCTGTTCGTTTTCAAATTTTTCAACTACTTCACTAGCTTTAGCATCCAAATCTTTTTGCATTCTTTCGATCATGCTTTCTAAATCTAACTTCCCATCACTTGTCATTTTTACACCTTCATCTTGATTAAGTATTTGATCGAATAACGAATTATCACCATCAATCTTTTCATAGTCTATTGTCTCTTCATTTTCACTTTTTCTATTTTTTAAAAGCATGACAATAAAAAATACTGTTAAGGCAACGACACCTAATATTGCATAAAACAATAATTTATTTTCATAAATTTGAACTAAAATATCCATATTATCACTCCATATATAAATAATTTAAAATACTTAATAAAAAAATAGGGACTGTCTCAACACGCATTATTCTCTTTCCAAGAGAAACTTTAGCAAAACCATTTTTAACAAATTGTTCTTCTTCGTCGTTATCAAATCCACCTTCAGGCCCTACCGCTAAGATAATTTTATCACATTTATTATGTGATTGCAAAAAAAAGTGAAGATTTTTGTCTTTTTCTGTTGTACTGCACACTAACTTTACACCATCTAAGTTTTTTAAATCATCAATCTTATGTAAATAACTAACAATAGGAATACTAGTCCTTTTTGATTGTTCACTAGCTTCTTTACATATTTTTTGCCATCTTTCTTGTTTTTTTTCAAACTTTTCCTTATCTACTTTAATAACACTTCTCTTTGTTTCAAGTGGAATTACCATACTAACGCCAAGTTCTGTTGCTTTTTGTAAAACTAAATCCATCTTTTGTTCTTTTAATAAAGGCACAATTAAAACAATATCTTGATCATCTACTTTTACATCTAATTTTTCAATTATTTTGGCCCTGCTTTCAGATGGAATAACACCACATATATATGTCTCATTATCATAAATAATTTCTATCTTATCGCCATTTTTCATACGCATAACTTTATTTATATGGTACATATCATCACTATTTAAATAAATATAATCATTTTCACATTTATTACTAAAATATCTTTGCATATTTCACCTATCCTACTAAAATATCTCCAATTTTATCAGCAAATACTTCTAAATTATCGATAATAAAATATATTTTGTCTTTAAAAAATGAATTTCTAGCATTTCCTACATCTGCTTTTATAAAAAACATATCATTTGCAACAATCGTTTCTATTTTATTTGTATATCTTCTATACTTTTTTATTACCTTTTCATAGTCAAAATTAATATTACCATAAATATAAATAACACTATTTGTAATATATATACTATCAGGTATAAATCTTGGAAGATATGGATTAATATCACTAATATTACTAATTACATAATTAATTTTTTTCTTTTTATAATGTTTTCTAAAATCCTTAATAGAAATACTTTTCTCATGTTTTTTTCTTTTTTTACCAAGTTTTAACCCTGATTCAACATTCGCATTTAATAAGTCACAATATATAATATTAGTATTATCCTTTATTTTTTTTATCAAATATTCATTATTAAGCCCTATACAAAGTAAGCTACCATTTATTTTATCAATTGTTTTTTCAAGTTCTTTTATAACTTTTTTCATAATTACCTCACTATAAGATTAAATATATAACTTGCACATAAAAGACCAGCAACTGATGGTACAAAGGCACTAGAAGCAACAGTAGTAGAATCTATCTTTGGCGTTTGTTCTTTACTATATACAACAGGAATTTTTCCATAAATATGTTCATCTTTTAACATTTTTCTAAGTTTTTTGGCTATAGGGTCATAACTTGTTTTATCAAGGGTTGTGATTTCTAAATATTCAGGATGTAACTTCTTACCAGTCCCCATTGATGATATAAATGGTATGTTTTTTTGTAAACAACTTTTTATTACTTCTTTTTTGGTTGTAATAGTATCACACGCATCAATTAAATAATCAACTTTTTTATCAAATAAAATATTTATATTATCAATTGTAATAAAATCAGTTATTTTTTCAACAATAATTTCTGGATTAATACATTTAATTCTTTTTTCCCATTCATCTACCTTTTTATGCCCAATATTTTCATGATTAGAAATAATTTGTCTATTCAAATTAGTTATATCAATATTATCACTATCAACAATAATTAGTTTACCTATACCAGATCTAGCAAGACTCTCTACAGCGTATCCACCTACACCACCTAATCCAAGTATTAAAACCGTCGTTTTTTTTACTTGTTCAATTTTGTCACCAATTAATAATTCAAGTCGCTTTAACTGTTCCATAACACGCCGAGTAAACAACGCTCGACTTTCACCTTCCTTTTCATTAATCAAAAATTAATCTAATTTCATACTTCAATATATATTGTATATACTCATAATTTTAAATCAATTAACAATCATACCTATAATATCAAAAAATAGGAATCTATTCAATTCCTATTATTGTTTTTATTTATCATAATCTAATGTTTCTAAATATTTAAGTACAATATCATCAATAAAATAAAACTTATATTTTTTAAATAAATTATATATTTTTATAAAATTATCTTCATCTAAACTATTTAAATATTCACTATTATAATTATTTAAAATCA